>RCUU01000328.1_pt1 | contig 27278 bp, 20 predicted proteins | sample 2166211 | NCBI WGS metagenome assembly RCUU01 (sample SAMN09932620, study PRJNA488358) | compost metagenome | feature: garden; material: soil; isolation source: compost soil in phenylacetic acid-enriched culture | place: Germany: Experimental Botanical Garden Goettingen | collected 2016-01-27
TCGAACGGCTTGATTTCCCGGCCAAATTCAAAATGGCGGTTAACGGCTGCCCGCGCAACTGTGCGGAATCCTGCACGAAGGATATCGGGATTGTCGGCAACGATGGCGGCTGGGAGATCTTCATTGGCGGCAACGGCGGGATCAAGCCGCGGATCGCGGACGCCTTCTGCAAGGTGAAAACCGATGAAGAGCTGATTGAGGTCTGCTCTGCAGTTATGCAGTACTACCGTGAGACCGGCAATTATCTGGAGCGGACCTCCGAGTGGGTGGAACGCATGGGACTTGCGCAGATTCAGCAGGTGATCCTGAACAACGAAGACAACCGTAAGGAGCTGGCGGCCCGGATTGATTTTGCCCTGGCACAGGTTTCTGATCCGTGGAAAAAGATGCTGGATGACCAAGATACCCGCACCGCACTGTTTGAGCAGGCAAGAGTCTAACCCACACCGACTTTGAGAGGAGAGAGCACGATGAAAACTGCAACACAAGAATATGCTGTAGGCAAGGTGCAGGACTTTCTGCTGCAGATTGGCCGGGTTGTCGTTGCGGGAGGGGTGGAGCTGGCTATATTCCGCACCTCGGACGGAGCTGTTCATGCTATAGAGAACCGTAGTCCGCATCCAAAAGGCGGTCCGCTGGCTGAAGGAATCGTCTCCGGCTGCTATCTGTATGACCCGCTCTATGACTGGAAGATCGATCTGCGCAGCGGCGAAGTGCAGGCCCCGGACCACGGCACAGTGAAGGTATATCCGGTTGAACTTGACGGCGATCTGGTAATGGTTAGTTTGTAATCCATTTTAGTGAGGAATGGCGGGGTGGACCTGTGTTTACGCAAAGTGTAGAGAATATCGTAGAAACGGCAGCAGCCAAACGTGACAAAATGAATGAAAGTCTGCCGAAGTATTTTCTTGCCGCATTGTTGGCTGGAGCCTATGTGGGTATCGGCATCATTTTGATTTTTTCACTGGGAGCACCGCTGGCGGCGGTCAAATCACCTTTTCAGCCGCTGATTATGGGAATGTCCTTCGGGATTGCCCTGACACTGGTAGTCTTCGCCGGCTCGGAGCTGTTCACCGGGAACAATATGTTTTTCACCGTAAGCACACTTGCCGGACGAACCAGCGTGTGGGACACAGTAAAGAATTGGATTATCGTCTTTATCGGGAATGTGGCCGGTGCGGTGGTTCTGGCTCTGCTGATCCGGGGGACGGGATTATTTACCGCAGCTCCGGCGGAGCATCTGATCTTTACGGCAGCCGCCAAAAAAATGAGCCTGCCGTTCTCCGAGCTGTTCTTCCGCGGTATTCTCTGTAACTGGCTGGTCTGTCTGGCGCTGTGGATGTCCTCGCGTGCCAAAAGCGAAACCGCCAAGCTGGTACTGATCTGGTGGTGCCTGTTCGCCTTCATCGCGAGCGGCTATGAACACAGTGTGGCTAATATGACACTGCTGAGCGTAGCGGTGCTGCTGCCTAATCACCCAGAGACGGTTAGCCTGGCTGGATGGCTGCACAATATGATTCCCGTCACCTTAGGCAATATTATCGGCGGAGGCGTGTTTGTCGGCATGGCGTATTGGCTGATTTCCCCGGTGCGGGCAGCACGGCAAGGCGTTATCAGTGGAACGAAGAAGCAAGTCAGCTAGTTTTTTGCAGAGCCCTGTGGTCAAATGACTGCAGGGCTTTTTTGGCATGTCTGGGACTTGAAAGCCCTGCTTCTTCATGAAAAAAAGACGCCGGACAGGGCGCCTTTGACCACTCTATTAATGATTGCAATAATTCCGGGTCATATATGTTTCATTGAGGAGAATAGAGGGTATTAGAATTAGGAAATTAAATCCGGCAAATTTCGTTCGGACACAATTCACAATGACAGATATCTTGAAGCATCGACAGATCCTTGATGACGATCATGCCATTCTCATATTCCACAGCATCTTTTTTACGCAAATCGCTCAGCATCCGGTTGACGCTCTCACGGGTAGCACCGATCATGTTGGAGAGATCCGTATGCGTAATTTTTTTGTTGATCAGAATGCTGTCCCCGGTCTTCTCGCCATAGGTATTGCCCAGCCGAATCAGCGTGGAGCAGAGTGCGCCCGGTTTGCCGTACATCATCAGATCACGGAATTTCGTCTGTGTGAGACGGTGGTGGATACCCATCCATTTCATGAAATCGATGGCAAAGTCGCAATGCTGGCAGATCAGAATCTCCAGATCCTTCTGCTCGATAACGCCAACTTCACTTTCCTCAATCACTTCGGCGGTGAAGCTGTGCTTGGTGCTGAAGAAAGGGTCTGCCTGACCTACCATGTCGCCAGCCTGATACATATACAGAATGAGTTCTTTGCCTTCGTCAGTAGATTTGGTTAATTTCACTCGTCCACGTTTGATATAAAACAATTTATCCGAATAATCACCCTCCCAAAACAGGTGAGAGCCTTCAGGCACCATGCGTTCTTTCATTGTGACCAGAAGCCGGTTAAAGTTTTGTTCGGAGAAACAGTTAGTATTTCCGTGGGCTTCGATAACATTATAATGTTCCTTTATCATAATCGACATCCCCTTTATTCCCTCAGTTTTTCAGTAAATTTTAAATTAATTATACATTGAAATCCCTCTTTATGGGTGAATATTTTCCCGAAAAAGTGTCGAATTTTTAACATTGTGATAATTTTCACTTCAAAGGTGTGAGATTTAATATGATTTTGACCTGAAATCGGGATCAAAATCTTTTTTTCAGCTTTTTTGATCGTAACGCATTCTGCAGGTTTTTTTCAACTCCGTAAAAATGCACATAACTCTGTTATCGGCTGACATTGGCCTTCTTTCTCCTGAGAGCTACGCTGGAGGTGAGCGTCCCGCGGTTTCTAATTCACGAAGCCAGGGGACACAACTCAGGAGAAGGAGAGTTCATACATGGCAAAAGTAGCAGACAAATATCTGAAGGTTGATCCATGGGCTGTCGTTGAGGAAGGCTTCGATCCACTGCGGAACCGGACCTCGGAATCGATTTTTTCGGTAGGCAATGAGTATATGGGGGTGCGCGGCTACGCCGAAGAGGGCTACAGCGGTGATTCCCTGCTGGGCAGCTACTTCAATGGGCTTCATGAACAGCTGGAGATCGGCAATCATTACAAGGGAATGATCCGCTCGCTGCGCTATATGGTAAATGCAGTGGACTGGCTGCATACGCGCCTCACGGTAGAGGGCGAACAGCTGGATCTGGCCCGCAGCCGGATATCGGATTACAGCCGCAGGCTGGATTTCCGCACAGGCACCTACCGCCGCGAGTTGATCTGGCTGCTGGAGAGCGGCAAGAAGCTTAAGCTCACTTTTACACGGCTGGTCAGTATGACGCACGCCCATCTGGGCTTGCAGCAGGTTGTGTTTGAGCCGCTGAATTTCTCAGGTGAGGTGGAGATATGCACCGGTCTTGATTTCGGAGTGATCCATGAGGAACGCGGACAGAGCATGTGGAGAAGTCTGCGCAGCAAAGTGCAAGGTGATATTACCGCAATTATGGCCAGCACCTTGAACACGGGCAACAAGCTGTTCTCCGGCTTTGTACTGCAATCCTCCCAGGAACTGCATACCGAAAAGGCAGAACGGGACCGTTTTATCGGACAGACCTTTAAGCTGCGGTTAACCCAAGGCAATAAGGACTCTTATACGAAGCTTGCTGTCCATTGTATAGATAAGGATGCTTCCCGTGATGAGGACGCTCTCTGGAATGAAGGGCTGGAGCTGGCGGCAGCTGCCTCACAACGAAGTGATGCCGAAGTTTTTGCGGAGCAGTCCGCATATTGGAGCAGGATTTGGGAGACGAGCGACATCCTCATTGAAGGCGATCCCGAGAACCAGCAGGGGATCCGTTTTTGTATTTTTCAGCTCTATCAGACGTATCACGGCGATCATCCAGGCTACAATATCGGAGCCAAAGGGCTGACAGGTGAAGCTTACCGGGGGCTGGCGTTCTGGGATACGGAGTCGTACTGTCTGCCGTTCTATATGTTCAACAACCCCAAAGCGGCAAAAAGCCTTCTGGAATTCCGTTACAAAACGCTGCCGGAAGCGATGGACCGTGCGAGGGAAATGGACTGTGAAGGAGCCAGTTATCCGATTGCCACGATAGACGGGACCGAAAGCTGCGACCTGTGGCAGCACTCCAATCTTCAGCTTCATGTCGGTACGGCTGTCTCCTATGGCATCTGGCATTATGTGAAGAACACGGGGGACCGGGAATTCCTCTACAGCAAAGGCGCAGAAATGCTGGTTCAGATCAGCCGATTTTATGCCACCCGCGGGCAGTGGGGACAGCGCAGCGGGGAATACGGCTTTTTTGGCGTGATGGGTCCTGATGAATTCCAGCTGATGGTGAATAATAACTGCTACATCAACCTGATGGCGAAGAAAATGTTCGAATTCACGCTGGAGACGGTTGCCGGGATGGAAACAGAGGTACCGGATGCCTACGCTGAATTAATCATGAAGACGGGGCTTCAGGCGGAAGAATTATCCGATTGGAGCAGCAAGGCGGAGCATATGCGGATACCTCTGGACCAGGACAGCGGGGTATTCGAAGAGCACGATGGTTATTTCGATCTTCCTCATATCGATATTCATTCGATTCCTGTGACGGATTTTCCGCTGTATTCGAACTGGTCCTACGACCGGTTATACCGCTATGACATGATCAAGCAGCCGGATGTGCTGATGTTTATGTTCTTATATAATGGGGAGTTCTCCCGGGAAGCCAAGCTGGCCAATTATGAATATTACGAGCCAAGATGCATTCACGAATCCTCGCTTTCCCCGTCGATCCATTCGATTCTGGCCAGTGAGCTCGGCAAAGACGAGGAAGCCTACAATTTCTTCGAGTTCGCGACCCGGCTTGATCTGGACAATTACAACCGGAATACCCGCGAAGGTCTGCATACCACTTCAATTGCTGCAGCCTGGATGAATATCGTGTATGGCTTCGGCGGCATGCGCTCAGACGGTGAACGTCTATCCTTCCGCCCGATGCTGCCGCAGCGCTGGACCTCCTACAGCTTCCATGTGATGTATGAAGGTGTGCTGCTGGGCATTACTGTGAACAGAGAACATGCCAGCTTCACGGCACTTCGCGGCGGAGCAGCCCGTATTCTGGTATATGGGCAGCAGATAACGGTGGATGCTGCAGGTGTGAAGCTTCCGCTGGGCGAAGGGATGCTGGCGTGATGAACTGGACCGCCTGCGATTCAAGTTTTGACAAGGCCCGGATCATCACGAACGGCAATAAATATATGACCGGCAACGGCTATATGGGCTATCGCGGCACACTGGAAGAGTTCGGCAAGGAACAGCTGGCTGCAGTCACGCTAGCGGGGGTGTACGACCAGGCTGGAGAGCGATGGCGCGAGCCGGTTAATGCTCCCAACGGGTTGTTCACGGTACTTAATTGCAACGGGCAGCGGCTCAGTGTTCTGGAGAGCGAACCGCTTAATCATAAGCAGGAGCTGGATATCCGCAGTGCAGTTCACCGGAGAGAGACGATTTACCGCATACCGGAGGGCGGAGAGCTGATCTTTACGGCTGAACGTTTTGCCAGCATGGAGCGGCTGCATGTGCTGGCCGGCAGGCAGACTGTTCAATGCACAGCGGACTGCCGGATCACGATTGAGACGGGAATCGACAGTGACGTGTGGGATATTAACGGTCCCCATTTGCAGAATAAGCAGGAGCAGTTCAAGGATGGGGTGCTGTTGACTTCCGCAATCACAGGGGAGCTGAACCTTCCGGTTGCTGTTGCTGAACTGTCAGTGTCCGGATTTGGCGGGTTGAAGCTCTCCAAGGCGGGAACGCTGCGGAGGATTACTTTTGACGCCAAGGCTGGAGAGACTTATGAATGGTTCAAATATGCAGCTGTATATACCGGTCTGGATATGGAAGGAGATCCAGAGGCAGCCGCAGAGCAAGCGGTTCAGGAGGCGGCAGAGCAAGGTTACCTGAAGCTGCTGCAGGCTCAACGCAGGGTGTGGGAGGAGCGCTGGTCACGCTGCGATTGCCTTATTGAAGGGGACGAGGCTGCCCAGTTTGCGCTACGGTACAGCATGTATCAGCTGATGATCATCGCACCCACAGTTTCGGAGAGGGTATCCATCCCGGCACGGGGCTTATCCGGCCAGGTTTACAAGGGGGCGGTATTCTGGGATACGGAGATGTTCATGCTTCCGTTCTTTCTGCACTGTGATCCTGGCGTTGCCCGCAATCTGATGATGTACCGGATTCATACGCTGGATGGAGCCCGGCGCAAAGCGGCTGAGTATGGCTATCTTGGGGCGTTCTACGCCTGGGAGAGTCAGGATTCAGGAGATGATGCCTGTACCCTATTCAATGTGAATGATGTTTATACGGGCCGTCCCATGCGTACGTATTTCCGTGACAAGCAGGTTCACATCAGCGCGGACGTGGTGCATGGAATTTGGCAGTATATTCTGTTTACGGGAGACGAAAGTCTGCTGATCGACGGCGGAGCCGAGGTCATTTGGGAATGTGCGCGTTTCTTCTACTCCTACGCCTATTACAATCCGGTAAAAGAGCGCTATGAGATTCTGGATGTAACCGGTCCGGATGAATATCACGAGCGCGTGAACAATAATGCTTTTACCAATGCTTTGGTTAAAGAAACTCTGGAAATAGCCCTGCGTTGTGCAGAACAGCTGCAGAACAGGCATCCGGTAACTTTCCACGAATTGTGCGCGCAATTTGCCGGAGGACCGTTCCTCGCAGAATTCCAGGCCATGCTGGAGGGACTGTATATTCCCCAGCCGGACCCGGATACGCTTGTGATTGAACAATTTGACCGTTATTTCAAGCTCGAAGACGTCACTCTGCCTGAACTGAAGTCACGGGTGATTAATAAAAATGAATATTGGGGCGGCGGCAATGGGCTCGCCACTACCACCAGGATATTGAAGCAGGCGGATGTTGTACTGATGCTGAACCTGTTCAAATCTGCTTTTCCCAAGGAAGTGAAGCAGGCGAACTGGAAATTCTATGAGCCGCGTACCGAGCATGGCTCCAGCCTGAGCCCGTGCATCTACGCGCTGGTGGCTGCTGATATCGGCTCGCCGGATTGGGGTTATCCGTATTTTATGCGGACGGCCACGGTCGATCTGACCGGGGAATCGAAGCAATATGTGGGGGATCTCTATATCGGAGGAACGCATCCGGCGGCGAATGGGGGAGCGTGGATGGCTGCAGTGCTTGGCTTCGCGGGTGTGCAGTTCGACGGGCAAACCATCTGGCTGAAGCCGGCGCTGCCGGAGCATTGGCAGTCCATCGAACTTCCGGTCACGCTTCGCGGCGATCATTACCGGCTGCGTGTCAGCCGGGACGAAGTCATAGTTACAGCGTCAGCGGGCAATCAAGAAGCCTTGGGTTTTGCCGGATACGGAGGGCTGGTTGAACTATGCGGGCCGGGTACACGACTGCAGCTGCGCTTTGCGAAACCGGCGGCAGCGGAGTAGCTTTTGCTTGCGTGCTGCCGTCAGGCTTCAATGGTTCAAGGTCTAAATAGAGAGGACAGAATATACATGCTGGAGCATATGAAGGGTGCAATCTTTGATTTGGACGGTGTGATTGTAGACACGGCCAAATATCATTATCTGGCTTGGCGCTCACTTGCCGCGGATCTCGGGTTCGAATTCACGGAGGCGCATAACGAAAGGCTGAAGGGGGTCAGCCGTATGAGGTCACTGGATATTCTGCTGGAGATCGGCGGCCTGGAGTTCGATGAAGCGGAGAAGGCAGCAATGGCCGAACGGAAGAATCGGCTATACGTAGACTATATCTCCCGTCTGGATGACTCGGAACTGCTGCCGGGCGTCCGTGAATATCTCGGCGGCCTTAAGAAGCGGGGCATAGGCATTGCTTTAGGTTCAGCCAGCAAAAATGCCGTATTCATCCTGGATAGGCTGAAGATATCCGGGCTGTTCGATACGATTGTTGACGGCAATACCGTATCCCGCGCGAAGCCCGACCCCGAGGTCTTTCAGACCGCCTGCCACAGGCTCGGCCTGCAGCCTGCGGACTGTGTGGTTTTTGAGGATGCGGAAGCCGGAGTTGCTGCGGCCAAAGCGGCTGGGATGCAGGTAGTAGGCATAGGCAAGCCGGAGGTACTGGCAGAAGCCGATGTTGTCGTCGCAGGATTGCATGAATTGTAAGACCTTGGTAGACTTGTTACAGGGAAAGAAAGCGATTTCCTGTGTGTAATAATTCTATCAAATGGAAGAAAGATTGAGGGATGAAGATGGAGACTGTGTTGTTATGGCCGGAAGGGGCACCAGGAGCACTGGGAACAAGCGATGAGGATTGCCCGGCGATTACGCCTTATCTGGTGGAAGGTGACAAGAATGCCGCTGTGATTGTCTGTCCGGGCGGAGCTTATGGCATGCGGGCGGACCATGAAGGCGGACCGGTGGCGGAATGGCTGAACACTTTGGGAATATCGGCTTTTGTGCTGCGTTACCGCGTAGCGCCTTATGGATACCCCCATGCGCTGCGGGATGCCCAGCGTTCGCTCCGTACGGTTCGTTACCGGGCTGAAGAGTATGGAATTGATCCTGACAGACTGGGAATTCTGGGATTTTCGGCAGGCGGGCATTTAGCTTCTGCTGCCGGTGTTCTGTTCGATGAAGGTAACGAAGAAGCTTCTGAGCCTCTGGAACGGCAGTCCAGCCGTCCCGATCTGCTGATTCTGTGTTATCCGGTAATTTCCATGGCAGATGGTGTGACCCATCAGGGCTCCAAAGAAAATCAGCTGGGGACAAATCCCGCCCCGGAACTGGTGGAGCGCCTCAGCAGCGAGCTTCAGGTAACAGCAGCTACGCCGCCTGCTTTCCTGTGGCATACCTCGGATGATGAATCGGTACCGGTGGAGAACAGTCTGCAATTTGCGGCTGCATTAAGCCGCCATCATATTCCGTTTGATCTTCATGTCTACGCGCATGGCAAGCACGGGCTTGGCCTGGCCGGCGAGGAGCCGCACACCAGGAGCTGGACCGAAGCCTGCGCTTCCTGGCTGGCTTTGAACGGCTATACCAAGTAAGTGCATAAGAAGCCTTTCATGAGCTGTCTCAGCTCTATGGAAGGCTTTTTAATTTTGGCCTAAAATTTTCAATAGATTGCTAAAAAATTACTATACTGCAAGCGGGACTTGTAATATAATGGAAATGCGGATATGAAAAAAATGTCAGGCGGTGGTGCCTTGTGTCATGGGAGCCGGCGGGATTTATGTTTTTCTCAACCATTGAGGGGGTGGGGATTTTCGCTATGATGCTGTCGTTCTTCCGGCTGAAGGCGACGGATTACATCTGGCCTGTATTATTCACAATTTTGCTGATGAACCTGCAGAGCTATGTGCTGCGTGATGAGCTTGATATGGCGTTTCTGGTTCCGCTTATAAATATTCTGTTATTTATCCTACTGCTGACAGCAGTCATTAGAATCCCATTTATATGGTCATCGATTATCACCATTTCTGGTTATCTGGCGTTTAGTATGATCCAAGTTTCTTTGGTGTTATTGATCTTCGGCTCTATTCCTAATTCACAGTCCTCGCTATTTAATGAGTTCTCTGGTCAATTTATATCGGGTTCAACCAGTATTTTTCTGGCTTGGACTTTGTTCAAATTCGGTATAGGATTTACGTTTGATTTTGAAAAGCTGCGTTTGCGATGGGAAGGAATGCTTGTTATTGGATTGATACTGCTGTTCTTGCTTCTGTTCTCTTTCTTCATGTACAAGAACGAATTAGGGTTATATATTCTTTTCTTCCCGAGTGCACTTATTTTTTTGCTGTACTATTCCCTTAGAAAGGAAAAAATGAATGATTGAGCTGCTCGCTGCAAGGATGGCCATCTCACTGAAACGCTCTGTACCTGATCATCCTACCTCTGTTGAAGTCTTCAAATTCGCTATTTCAATGATGCTGAATCTCTTATTTGTGGTTGTGGCTACCCTGGTGATCTCCCTTTTTACGGGGCATACGGGTGAGGCGGCGGTGATTTTGATTTCGTTCGCAGTGCTCCGCCAATTGACCGGTGGTATGCATTTGAAGTCAAACCTGCAATGTGCAGTATTTTCCACCTTAATCTTTACAGGTATTTCAATGCTTTCCGTTAGTAGCACATGGACAATCGCCGCAACAATAACGGCCATCATGATAATATCTTTTTTGGCACCGGTTGGAATCGAACGGCAATCAAGAATTCCCGTCAAATACTTTCCCTATATGAAGCTCGCAGCATTGCTGCTTGTCGCTTCAAATTTTCTGATTCTTTCACCTGCGCTTGCTCTTAGCTTTCTGGCTCAGAGCGTTACGCTCGTCCTTGGAAAGGTGGTGAAATCATGAATCTGGTTGCTAATTTTCTGACAGCTGTTGCGAATGTAACAGTAAGTGCCAATTGTTTCTTTCTTTGGTTCAAAGGCGACATCCCAGCCGAACTGCTCAAAAAATAATCATGAAGGCAGGTTGATCCATTGAAAGCTTTATCCGTTACCGAAACTGCTGACGGATCTGCCGGGATCATCTCTGTTGACTTCCAACACATCTTGTTTCTTAAGTGCAATACCAACGAATCACAGTCTATCCTGGTACATACGAGGGACGGCGTATACTACATCATGGGACCCTTGCGATACTGGGTGAACGCGCTTAACTGCACCGGATGCCATTTCAGCATCGTAGATCGGGGAACGGCGGTCAACATTGATAACGTGGCACGTCTGGACAGGACCTTCAAGGTTGCTTATTTTGATGATATGAGCAGCCAGAGCTCTCTTAGCTGTACGATTGCCTATCATCGTTACAGACTTGTTGAACAAGAACTAACCCGAATGAATCCAAACATCATCGTTGCTAGATGATCATGCTAGGGGACTGTCTGATGACAGTTCCTTTTTTTGCGTTGTACTGTGGGAAGGGAGTATGGAATCTAAAGAGTAGGAGGCTTAATGAGTATCCTATGTGGGAAAAAGTACCACTAATCCGGCCGAAAGCGGCCATATGGGATGAATATGCATTAAATAAGTGTACAAAATCCCACTAAAACCTTCTGTAGCCAGGATTTCAGCTAATTAGTTTTACTTTTTCCACTTGGGCCTGCCGCCGGGTTCAAGGAGGAAAGGCCGGAGGTCCAAACCTTCCACGGAGTAACCCCCCCCCCATACCCCTCCAATCCCTGCAAACCGAAAAAATTGCATATAAATGAACATCATTTCCTTTAAAATAAACCTGTGTAAGCGCTTATCCGTTTGATATATTATTGAAACTGGAGGTGTATCCAGATGTTGTCTGCTTTTATCAAGCCAATCGTCAGGCTGAACGTCAAGCAACAGCTGATTCTGCTGTTTTTAATTATGATCTCGCCCATACTGATCCTGAACAGCTACGGCAATTACAAGGCGGAGGAAATCCTGAAGCGACATGTGACCAATGCCTATGTGGAGCTGAACAAGCAGAACTTTGCGATCATCAATAGAGACATTGATACGGTGAGCAAAATTACCACCACCGTCATTCAGAATCCGATTCTGCAGCAGCTGCATGTGAGCGGCGGCGAGCCTGTGATGGAACGGGTGGAGCGCTATGAAACGATAGAAAAGCTATTGGGCAGCTATTCACAGGGAGCCGAACGGGGTGACGGGATTTATTACTCACTGTACGTGTATGACCCGGACAATTATTATTTTTTTGCTCCCAATTTTCCGCAGGTGAAGAAGGCGGGCGTGTATTTTTTCTCAAAGGGTGAGAAGCCTTACTGGTTTGACCAGGTGGTGCAGCAGAAGGGCAGAGGCTATTTAATGTTCGTAGAGAAGCTGAGCCCGCAGGCCGAGAACCTCAAGACACTGACTTACGTCCGGGCGGTCAACAACATTTACAGGGGAGGCGGAACCATCGGCGTGCTGGTGGTCACCAAGATGGAGTCCAAAATCGGGGAGTCGCTGAAATCCATTTCCCTGCCCGAAGGTGAAATCTATTTGACCGATATGAACAACCGGGTACTGGCTTCAACTGCCAATGATACCGGGGAAGTAATTGACCTGCCGGAGGGGGCTGAGCCCGGTGAGCCTGAAGGAACCGAGGACATTATCACAGATGACTTCATCTATGTGGTGAACAACAATCATGCCTTTGCCCAGAAGCTAGTCTATAAGGTCCCGGTCAAAGCACTGCTTCAGCAGCAGAAGGAAATGAAGCGGGTGATTCAATACATAACGGTTGCTTACGCGCTCTTCGGGCTGATCATCATTACTTATTTCTGGCGCTCCCTAATGACTCCTTTGCAGAAGCTGGCTTTTTTTGTGCGTAAATATGAGCCGGGCAACCGTGTTCCGGAGACACCGCGAAGAGGGACTAATGATGAAGTCAGTGTGCTGATCGCTTCTACTTACGATATGGCCCGCAGGCTGAATAGTCTCATCATGTACAAATATCAGATGGAGCTGAAGCAGAAGGAATCGCAGCTGCAGCTGCTCTATCAGCAGATCAATCCGCATCTGCTCTATAACACCCTGGAGAGCATCTATTGGAAAAGCTCGCTGGAAGGCAATGTGGAATCCGCGGAAATGATTAAGGAATTATCGAAGCTGATGAAGATCAGCTTAAGCCGGGGCCGTGAGCTGATTACGCTGGAGGAGGAGCTGGAGCATGCGAGTGCCTATATCAAGCTGCAGCAGCACCGGTATGATTATGTGTTCACGGTCATCTGGAGCATTGCCCCCGGGACCAAAACCAATCTCATTCCCAAAATCACCCTCCAGCCCCTAATCGAAAATGCCATCATTCACGGTGTCAAAAATATGGATGAGGACGGGGAGATCACCATCACCTCGGTTCTGCAGGACGATACCATTCTAATTACTATAGAAGATAATGGGTACAAACAGGTGGATTACCAGGCCATTGAGCAGGTGCTGAATGACGAAAGTCCCAATCCGGTCAGCGGCTATGGCATCCGCAACATCAATCAGCGTGTGCATCTGCATTTTGGCCCGCATTACGGGATCAGCTATGCGCCCCGCAAGGGTGGAGGGACCGTCGTCACGGTTAAACTTCCAAAGTCTGAGAATCAAGAATAGAAAGGTGGCCGCTTATATGTTTAATGTACTGGTTGTAGACGATGAGCCGCTGATTTGCAAAGGGCTGAGCAGCCTGCTGGCTTCCTCGGGGCTTGAGATTGACCATATCTATACCGCGAACAGCGGATTTGAAGCCTTGGACTGTATCCGCATGGAGGAAATTGATCTGCTGGTGACGGATATCCAGATGGGTGCAATGAGCGGCATTGAGCTGATGCAGCACGCGAAGCTGGCCAAACCGTGGGTACAGACCATTGTCATCTCCGCGCATGAGACGTTTCAATATGCCCAGATGGCCGTCCGGCTGGGGGCGAAGGACTATCTGATCAAGCCGCTCAACAGTGAGCATTTTCTCGATTCGGTACGGAATGTGCTGCTCAAAATGGATAAGCCCTCCCCGGAGCTGGCCACCTTCATGGCCGGAATCGGCGAGAGCTTCCGTCTGGAGGAGCCGCTGCCCGAATACAGCAAGCTGCTGAATGATCTCATTGACGAGCCTGCATCTGTGCTGGGTGAAGAGGAGAAGCTGCGGAAGCTGGATGAGCTCAGGCTGCAGGGGCCTTTTTTCTCCGTAATCAAAATCAAGCTGCCGCTGCCGGAAGAAAACGGGGAGAAGAAATACACCTCCCGCGACCGGGAACTGCTGCGTTATGCTGCGCTGAACATTGCCAAAGAGCTGTTTGACCAGGAGTGGAGCACGGTGGCCTTTTATTCTCCGGAGGAGGAGATTACCGTCATTATTCAGTGGGATGAGAAGACCTATGAGGAGTCGGCAACGGGCCAGATCAACCGGCTGGATGTGCTTGGCCGCAGTCTGCATTTGAATATTCATAAGTATCTGCATCTGAACGTGGTGATTGGCATCAGCCAGATCCTCAAAGGCCTGTCCTTTATGGATGTGCTGAACCGGCAAGCCTCAAAGGCCATTCAGTGGAACAAGGAGCACTCCGATTACTATGTGTTTTATTACGGGGATTTCAACTGGAGCAGCTATGCCGCCGATCCTTCGGCTGAGGAACTGCATACGCACAGCAACCTGATTGTGCAGAAGGCTAAGGAGTACATCGACGAGAATTATGCCCAGAAGGGCCTGACGATCCATGAGGTGGCCAAAAAAAATCACGTCAGCCCCAATTACCTGAGCTATCTGTTCAAAAAAAATACAGGTCACAACCTGTGGGAATATGTCATCAAGCTGCGGATGGAGGAAAGCCGGGAGATGATTTTGCATACCGATCTGCGCCGTTATGAGATTGCCGAGCGGGTGGGCTACGAGTCTCCGGAGCATTTCAGCAAGATTTTCAAAAAATATTACGGTATCAGCCCCAGCGAACTGAAGAAGTAAGAACGCTTACGATTGCGGTAGATATAGACATGTTCAGGCTATGGCTCCTTTTCTACAATGTATGTAGGCAGCGCTTGGTGCAAGTGCTGAAAGACGAAAGGAATGAGGGAGCCAGATGAACCAAACCGCTACAATCCACGAGAAGATTCCGGCGAAGCTTGAGCGCAAACCGTACAGACAGAACCGCTGGAAAAAAAACTTTTGGGGATATATGTTTCTAGTGCCCGCCATCATTATTTTTATTTTGTTTATGTGGGTTCCCATTTTTAAAGGCTTTATGTACAGCTTCTACACTGTCGACTTTGTAAAGGGCAATACCTTTGCCGGCTTCGATAATTATGCCAGAGCGCTTACGGACCCGGATGTGCTGATCGCTGTGAAGAACACGCTGTATTACATGGTGCTCTGTCTTGTGATCGGCTTTTGGGTGCCGATTGCTTTTGCGATCGCCATTTCCGAGCTGCGGAAATTCGGCGGTTTTGTCCGTGTGGCGGCTTATCTGCCATTTGTATTGCCGGCTGTAGTGCTGTACGGCCTGTGGAGATGGCTGTATGATCCGGTCGGACCTATCAATGCGCTGCTGGGCACGATGGGCGCGGATCAAATCCCCTTTTTGACGGACAGCAGGTGGTCGATGATCTCGCTTGTCTTTATGGAAACCTGGCAGCAGTTTGGCTCGGGGATGCTCATTTATCTGGCGGCTGTGCTCAGTATTCCGCGTGATTGGTACGAAGCCGCTGAAATTGACGGTGCCGGGGTATGGGCCCGTATCCGCCATATCACACTGCCCTCTTTGCGCAATCTGATTGTCCTGATGCTGATCCTGCAGATTATCGCCACCTCGCAGGGCTACCAGTCACAGCTTGCTTTGCTTGATGGAGGCCCGAACAATACCACGCTGACCTATGCGCTGCTGATAGTGAAATATGCCTTTACCCGGCTGGATTACGGCACGGCGACGGCGCTCGGCATGCTGATGTTCATCGTCCTCGGTGGTTTGGGCATTGTGCAGTTCAAACTGAACAAGGAGGACAACTAACATGAAGAGCGCTGACAGGGGGATTCTCTCCGAACATGATCTGAAAAAAACAAGCAACAAAATCGTCTACGGGATTATGGTGTTTTTCATCCTGGTCATGGTCTTCACCATGCTCTACCCGATCCTGATGACGATGTTCAACGGCCTCAAATCCAACACGGAGGTCAATTCATTTCCGCCGCATTTTTTTCCGCAGGAGTGGCATTTCAGCAATTTGAAGGATGCGCTCAATTATATTGACCTCCTGATGTTCCTCAGGAACACCCTGTATATTTTTGTAGGAAATATGGTTGTGACCCTCATTGTGCTTGGCCTGGCTTCCTTCAGTATTTCACGGATGAACGTGCCTTACCGCAAGGTGTTTTATTTCTTCTTCCTGATGACCCTGTTTATCCCGGCGACCAGCTATATGATTCCGAACTTTGTGAATCTGAAGGAGCTTGGGCTGCTGAACCAGTATGCGGCGTTCTGGCTGCCGGCGGGGGCGAATACATTTTATTTCCTGCTTCTGAAGAACTTTTTTGACGGAATCCATCCGGAGATTTTTGAAGCCGCGCGGATTGACGGAGCCTCAGAGCCCCGCAGCTTTTTCTCCATTGCTGTACCGCTGTCCATTCCTATTTTTGCCACGCTGGCGATCTTTATTTTCTCAACCGCCTGGAACGACTGGTTCTGGCCGTCCCTGGTCATGCACAGTGAGGATAAATACACCTTAGCTACAGCGATTTATAAATATGTAATCGCCGTCAAGGCGCTGAATACCAATATCAAGTTCGCCATTCTGTTTCTGGTCTCCCTGCCGCCAATCCTGGTATTCCTGCTGTTCCAGAAATTTATTATGCGCGGTGTGGCATTGTCGGCAGTGAAGGGGTAGCACGGGGATGGGAGCTTGGCTTTAGATAAGCTCAACTTAAAAAAATCATAAAAGGGTAGAAGTGCGGAGGGGAAGTTTGGATACTTACAGAGCGGAAGCGTCCGCCTTTGTCACCGGATTTCAACCGCTAAGGGCGGTTCCAATCAAGAAATTCTTACGACAACAGCGGCTGGAAGTCTGAACATTCCCCGCAGTTACGACCATACCCCAAATGTAAAACTAAAGTTCGACTTATATAGATCGTAAACCTGCACATGAAAGGAATATAAATACACCTCGTTTGGAAACGGTTTCTCTCTTAAGATAAATCTGTAAGCTAACTATGAATGGAAAAGGGGAGTTTCAATGCGTAAATTTTCCAGCGTCCTAGCCTGTCTCCTAGTGACAGGATCGTTGTTATCCGCCTGCGGCGGCAACAATAACAACAATAGCGCCAAGGGAACGGGTGGGGGAGAAGCATCACCGGCTGCAACGGATAAAGCTTCAGACAACAGTGCAGCCACCAATGCGCCGGCAGATGACATCACTCAGCGTAAGGTCACCATTAAGATCCATTATCCTACACCGGACCTGACTGAAGTGCGGGCCCAGGAGGATGACAAAATCAAGCGTTTCCAGGCGGAATACCCGAATGTAGAGATCGTCAAAGACGACTGGCAGTACAACGTTAGTGAAATCGGCGTGAAAATGGCTGCCAATGAAGCACCGACCTTCTTCAACACGTATGCCACAGAAGCGAAGTTCCTCGTCGAAAAAGGCTGGGTTGCGGACATTACCGATCTGTGGAATAAATACGAGTACAAGGATCAGATCAATCCTGTGCTGCAAAACCAGTTCATTATCGACGGCAAGGTGTACGGCATTACCCAAAAAGGTTATGTAACCACTACGATGATCAATAAAAAGATGCTGGATGATAAAGGTGTCGCTGTTCCGGCTATGGACTGGACATGGGAGGATATGCTGAACACCGCCAAAGGTGTGGCTGATGCTAAAAAAGGCATCTCCGGCATCGCGCCAATGGGCAAAGGCAATGAAGCAGGCTGGAACTGGACCAACTTCCTGTTCGAAGCGGGCGGGGAGATCCAAAAGATTGACGGCGGCAAAGTGGTGGCAACCTTTAACTCCGAAGCAGGTGTGAAGGCGCTGGACTTCTATAAGAAGCTGAGATGGGAAGCAAACGCGATCCCTCAGGACTGGGCACTGGGCTGGGGAGACGCTGTAGGCGCATTCCAGCAAAGCCGCACAGCGATGGTGATGGCCGGTTCGGACGGTGTAATCGAGCAAGCCCTGAACCAGGGCGGTTTGAAACCGGAGGATGTGCTCACCTATCCAATGCCTGCTGCGGAAAAGGGCGGTAAGCATACGGGTGTACTCGGCGGCGACTATCTGGTCATCAATCCGAACGCCACCCCGGATGAGCAGGAGATGGCTTTCCGCTATATCACTTTTGATTACTTCTCCGATAAAGGCCTGGAAGCGCTGGATGCCATTCTGCAGCAGCGCAAAGCGGACGGCAAATACTTCATCCCGCCGCTTTTGGATTACTATGCCGCTGATTCTGATTTTGGCAAGAAAACCAAAGCCGTATACGATAAGTACGACATTGTCTATCAATACAACCCGGATATTATGGCACTGCTGGATGGTAAGCCTGAGGCGCAATATAATACACAGGATTACTATGCAACAATGTCCAATGTGATCCAGGAGCTTTTCTCCAAAAAAGGTACGGACTCCAAAGCCCAGCTTGATGCCGCAGCCAAGACCGTTCAGGAAAAGTTCTTTGATACGATTAAGGTAGAGTAGTCTGGACAGAAGACAGGACAGCAGCAAATAGGAAAGAGGCCGGTGACCAGGGGTATGACCCATCCGGTCTTTTTGCTGTTCGGGAAACTCAATTTGGGAAAGAAGAAGAGGATTGGAAGGGGGAATAGGGAAGAGTCAGGCTCATTTTCTCCAATAGTTGGAAAAAGGGATCTTATTTTTCCGGAAAATCTACAATTATGAGCTTTAAATGGAAAAAAGAAACTTAATTGGGCTATATTACACCATCAAGGGCGAAATGAGCTGAATTAGTGTCCCTTTTTCCACTTAATCTACGGAGAACAGGGTGATCAAACCAATTAGTTATCCTTTTTCCAACTAGCGTTGGCTGGGAAGCGGAAGGGGGAACTAAAGTCACTGTTTCCACTTGAGTTTGTTACGATCCAAGCAGGGGGACTGGATGAATAGGGAAAAGAGCGTTTCGCCTGGCGGGAGCGGATTTACAGGGTCATCCGGCAACCTAATCCTAAAAATCTAAAACGGCTACACTGTGCAGTGCAAGGACGGTGCAGCCGTTTTGTTCTTGCTTGCATGGCAGTGGTTATAGGCAGCAGTAGGTATTTTCAAAGGCGGAAAAGCTATTTTAGAGAAAAGGATGTCAAGTGAAAAAATTCACGTTCGCAAAAATGACAAGTTTATAAGAAAAAATAGCATATAAAATGGAATTAAACCCTGATTATGATCGAATGAAAGCGCTTTGAAAACAAGTCAAAAAAAACTTTATACTTTGTGAAAGATTTCACTATACAACCTGATAATGATGTGATAAGATAAATGTGTAGAGAAAAACAACCTAAAAATTGACAGGAGGACGAGGGAGATGGCAGTTAAGAACGAAGTCGCCGCCCAAGTGAAACAAACCACCGCTGAAGAGTATATTCAGACTTTGGTGGATAAAGCAAAGAAAGCTCAAGAAGCTTACATGCAGTTGGACCAAGAGCAGGTTAACACAATCGTTCATGCAATGGCGTTGGCAGGACTCGACAAGCATATGTACCTGGCAAAGCTGGCCGTTGAAGAAACAGGCCGCGGCGTCTATGAAGACAAAATCACGAAGAACATCTTCGCAACAGAATATATCTGGCACGGCATTAAGTACGACAAGACAGTAGGCGTAGTAGAAGACAATCAATACGACAGTTTCCAAAAAATTGCCGAACCGGTCGGAATCGTTATGGGTATCACACCGGTAACCAACCCAACATCCACCACGATGTTTAAAGCACTGATCGCCGCTAAGACACGTAACCCTATTATATTCGGTTTCCATCCATCTGCGCAAGAGTGTAGCGCCGCAGCAGCCAAAATTCTCCATGACGCAGCTGTAAAAGCTGGTGCTCCTGAGAACTGCATCCAATGGATCGAGCTGCCAACGATGGACAAAACAAACGCACTCATGAACAATCCGGACGTTGCGCTGATCCTGGCAACAGGCGGTTCGGCAATGGTTAAGGCAGCTTACAGCTGCGGCAAACCGGCTCTTGGCGTAGGCCCTGGTAACGTGCCTGCCTTCATTGAAAAGAGCGCCGATATCGATCAGGCCGTAACTGACATCATCCTTTCCAAGACTTTCGACAATGGTATGATCTGCGCTTCGGAACAAGCGGTTATCATTGAAGAAGCCATCTTTGATCAAGTGAAGAAGAAAATGATCGCCAACGGCTGCTACTTTGTAAATAAAGAAGAAGCTGCCAAGCTGACAAGCGGCGCAATGAACGTGGAAAAATGCGCAGTAAACCCTGCAATCGTAGGCCAATCCGCAGTGAAGATCGCCGAAATGTGCGGAATTCAGGTTCCTGCCGGTACTAAGATCCTGGTAGCTGAGCTTGAAGGCGTAGGCACCAAATATCCGCTGTCCGCTGAAAAATTGAGCCCGGTTCTTGCTTGCTACAAGGTTAAAAATGCAGACCAGGGTATCGAACGCGCAGCACAGATTGTTGAATTCGGCGGTATGGGCCACAGCTCGGCCATTCACTCCAACAACGAAGAAGTGATCATGAAGTTCTCGAACCGTCTGCAAACTGGACGTATTCTCGTCAACTCGCCTTCCACACATGGCGCAATCGGCGATATCTACAATACGAATATCCCTTCACTGACTCTGGGCTGCGGATCTTACGGCCGCAACTCTGTATCGCAGAACGTAACTGCCATTAATCTGATCAACGTGAAAAGGGTGAACCGTCGTACCGTGAATATGCAATGGTTTAAAGTACCTGACAAGATTTACTTCGAAAAAGGATCCACTCAGTACCTGGCCAAAATGCCTGACATCACACGGGTAGCTATTATCACTGACCCTATGATGGTTAAACTGGGCTATGTAGAAAGAGTTGAGCACTACCTGCGTCAACGCCAGACTCCAGTTGCAATCGAAGTGTTCTCGGAAGTTGAACCAGATCCATCGACTACAACTGTAGAAAAAGGTACTGCCATGATGAACAGATTCCAGCCGGACTGCATCATCGCACTCGGCGGCGGTTCCCCAATGGATGCTGCCAAAGGCATGTGGTTGTTCTATGAACACCCGGACGCTGACTTTAACGGTCTGAAACAGAAATTCATGGATATCCGCAAACGCGTATACAAATTCCCTAAGCTTGGAAACAAAGCGAAATTCGTAGCGATTCCAACTACTTCGGGTACGGGTTCGGAAGTAACTTCTTTCGCGGTTATCACTGACAAAACTACTGCTAATAATACCAAATACCCATTGGCTGACTACGAGCTGACTCCAGACGTGGCTATCATCGATCCTGAGTTTGTCTACAGCTTGCCAAAAACAGCTGTTGCCGATACAGGTATGGACGTATTGACACATGCCATCGAAGCTTACGTTTCGGTAATGGCAAGCGACTACTCGGATGGTCTGGCTATCAAAGCTATCCAACTGGTATTCCAATACCTTGAAAAATCGGCACTGCAAGGCGACAAGCTTGCCCGCGAAAAAATGCACAACGCATCGACGCTGGCTGGTATGGCTTTTGCCAACGCATTCCTGGGCATCAACCACAGCTTGGCGCACAAATGGGGCGGACAGTACCACACCGCTCACGGCCGCACCAATGCAATTCTGATGCCGCACGTTATCCGCTACAACGCTAAGAAACCTACGAAGTTCGCTTCGTTCCCTAAATATTCGCACTTTGTAGCTGACGAACGTTATGCCGAAATCGCCCGTATTCTGGGATTGCCTGCACGCACCACGGAAGAAGGCGTAACAAGCTTGATCAACGCTATCCGCGACATGAACAAAAAACTCGGCATCGAAGAGTCATTCCAAGCACTTGGTTTCGATCCTAAGGATTTCGAATCCCGTGTAGACTATCTGGCTGACCGTGCATTTGAAGACCAATGCACAACTGCCAACCCTAAGCTCCCGCTGGTTTCCGAGCTTGCTGATGTATACCGCAATGCCTTCTATGGCAGATTTGATAACTAATTAACAGTTGAATGGCAAAGAATAAGGTTAAAGGTTAATATGGGACTGGATGGAAGTGACAAATATCACCGAAAGAGTGATATTTGTCACAGTCCATTTTCAGAAAATAAACTAAAATGTTTATATAAACAACGGTCCCGGTTATGAAGATATAATTGTGAATTTTATAACAATCAGATCTTTTTGGGATCACGAGACACGGGATTAACCTTCAAGCCCGCGATCTCTACAAATATAATAAATATAAATGGAGGGATTTAGCATGTCGGTGATTGAAAAAGATGTACAAGACGTTAAGTCTGGATGGCGCGGTTTTGCAAAAGGTAAATGGTCCAGAAAAGTAAATGTGAATGATTTTATTGAAAGAAATATCAAACCTTATCTTGGCAAGGAAGACTTCCTTGCAGGTCCTACTAACAACACTACTGAACTTTGGAAAATTATTTCCGAAATGACCAAGCAAGAAATTGCTAATGGCGGCGTACTGGATGTGGATGTTAACACAGTATCCACAATCGTATCTCACCAGCCTGGTTACATTGACAAAGACAAGGAACAAATCGTCGGCGTTCAGACTGATGCGCCTTTCAAACGTTCCATTCAACCGTTTGGCGGAATCAAGATGATGATCGATGCCACCAAAGCTTATGGCTTCGAACTTCCGCAAGGCATTGTTGATATGTTCACGAACATCCGCAAAACGCATAACCAAGGCGTATTTGATGCATATACTTCCGAAATGAGAGCTGTTCGTAAAGCCGGTATCATCACAGGTCTTCCTGATGCTTACGGCCGCGGCCGCATCATTGGCGACTACCGCCGCGTAGCTCTTTACGGTGTTGACTTCCTGATCAAAGAAAAGAAACAAGATCTTGCGAATCTTGAAGTGGATTCCATGACCGATAGCGTTATCCGTCTTCGTGAAGAGCTTTCCGAACAGATTCGTGCACTCGGTGAACTGAAGCAAATGGCTCAAATGCATGGAATGGATATCTCCAAACCTGCCAACAACGCCAAAGAAGCTTTCCAATGGGTATACTTCGGTTACCTCGCAGCTATTAAGGAACAAAACGGTGCGGCTATGTCCCTTGGACGCGTATCCTCTTTCCTTGATATCTATGTAGAGCGTGACCTTGCAGAAGGTACTTTGACTGAAGAACAAGCACAAGAACTGGCTGACCATTTCATCATGAAACTTCGTATCGTGAAGTTCCTGCGTACTCCTGACTACAACGAACTGTTCAGTGGAGACCCAACTTGGGTTACTGAATCTATCGGTGGTATGTCCGTAGACGGAACTACCCGCGTAACCAAGAACAGCTTCCGTTTCCTGCACACCCTGTACAACCTGGGACCGGCTCCAGAACCAAACCTGACTGTACTGTGGTCTGAAAAATTGCCTGAAGGCTTCAAGAAATACTGTGCTAAGGTTTCCATCGAAACCAGCTCGATTCAATATGAAAATGATGATCTGATGCGTCCAATCTACGGAGACGATTATGGTATTGCCTGCTGCGTATCCGCAATGCGCATCGGTAAACAAATGCAGTTCTTCGGAGCCCGTGCCAACCTGGCAAAAGCTCTCCTGTATGCAATCAACGGTGGTGTCGATGAAAAATCCGGCGTACAGGTTGGACCTGAACTGCCGCGCATCACTTCCGATGTATTGGATTACGAAGAAGTTATGAAACGCTTCAAACCAATGATGGAGTGGCTGGCTAAGACTTACATGAACACTCTGAATGTTATCCACTATATGCACGATAAATATTCTTACGAACGTATCGAAATGGCTCTGCATGACCGCGATATTCTGCGGACCATGGCTTGTGGTATTGCTGGTCTGTCCGTTGCGACTGACTCCCTGAGCGCCATTAAATATGCCAAAGTTAAACCTATCCGCAACGAACAAGGTATTGCTGTAGACTTCGAAATCGAAGGCGAATTCCCTTGCTACGGCAACAACGACGATTCCGTTGACAGCATCGCTGTAGATCTGGTTGAATCGTTCATGACAATGATCCGCAAACACCACGCTTACCGTGATGCTCTGCCGACTCAATCGATTCTGACCATTACTTCAAACGTGGTATATGGTAAGAAAACGGGTACTACTCCTGATGGACGTAAAAAAGGCGAACCATTCGCTCCAGGTGCCAACCCTATGCACGGACGCGACAAGAAAGGCGCTTTGGCTTCCCTGAGCTCTGTAGCCAAACTGCCGTACGAAGATAGCTTGGATGGTATCTCCAACACCTTCTCCATCGTGCCAAAAGCACTGGGTAAAGAAGAAGAAGGACGTAAATCCAACCTGGTATCGATGCTTGATGGATACTTCGCAAGCAAAGGCCACCACCTGAATGTTAACGTATTTGCCCGCGAACAATTGCTGGATGCTATGGAACACCCAGAGAACTACCCACAATTGACGATCCGCGTTTCCGGCTATGCTGTTAACTTCATCAAGCTGACTCGTGAACAACAAATGGATGTTATCAACCGTACATTCCACGGTGCAATGTAATACACAAGCATTAGCTTGGGTTCTAGGTATACAGTGAAATAGCTGCAAGGTGATACCGCCCTTGACTCAGGGGCGGTAAAATCTTGCTTAAAAATGATTAAAATTTTAAATTTTTCGAAAGGATGACATCATATGGCTAACGGACATATACATTCTTTAGAAACCTTTGGAACCGTTGACGGACCAGGTATTCGTTTTGTTTTGTTCATGCAGGGCTGCCTCTTGAAATGCCAATACTGCCATAATCCTGATACCTGGGGGTTAAATGAAGGCAGAGAAATGAGTATCGAAGAGGTGCTGGCTGAAATTGAGCCTTATTTGAATTATTACCGCTCCTCTGGTGGCGGGTTGACTGTTTCCGGTGGTGAACCAACCCTGCAGGCGCATTTTGTAAAACAGCTCTTCACCGAAGTGAAGAAACGCTGGAATTTGCATACTACACTCGATACCAACGGATACAATGAAGGTGATAAAATCAATGACCTGCTTGAACTAACGGACCTGGTGCTGCTTGATCTGAAGCACATTGATGATGAAGCGCATATCAAGCTTACCGGTAAATCCAATGAGCGTACGCTGAAGCTGGCCCGGTGGCTGTCTGACCATAACCGCAAGATGTGGATACGTCATGTATATGTTCCAGGTATTCATGACCGTGAAGAGGATCTTGTGAACTTGGGCCGCTTCATTGGCACATTGAATGGCGTGGAAAAATTCGAAATCCTTCCTTATCATCAGATGGGGATCTATAAATGGGAAGTGCTGGGAAGACCATATGAGCTTGAAGGAGTCCCTTCACCAACCGAAGAGGAAGTACAGCGTGCTTACCGCCTGATTGAAGAAGGCCGCAAACAAACCGCATTAGTCTAAGTTACTTGTAAATCCAAGCCGTTCCAATAGTGTAACTACTGTTGGGACGGCTTTTTTCTATAATTAGCTCTTGTTTCTAAAAACAAGGTTGTGTTAGCTTATGTGACATGGAGGGTTGGACAATCCATTTGATTCCGCTTACATTAGAGGTTTTTATCCCTGCTGTGGATGAATCTTAACCTTACGGTTACAAACCTTGTTTTCTATAATAGGAGATGTAAGGGAAATCAACATATAGGGAGGGTCACCCATAATGAAGAAAAGTGTAACATTGCTCTTGTCCCTGCTGTTCGTAAGCTCGGCAGTATTGGCTGGCTGTGGCAGCAATAATTCCGGTGGCAACAATGGAGATGCAGCAGCGACCAACGCCGCGAATGCTACGAATGCTACGAATGCACCTGCGACAGAGGAACCGGCCAGCAGCGAGCCTTTTGAAATGACCATTCGTCATACGCAGGTGGGAGCCGACAAACAGAAACGCTTGGCGATTCTGGAGGATGTTGTAGGCAAAGTGCAGGCTGAAGTACCGGGACTCACTTTTAAGCTGGATGGTGTAGACTCCGATGTGAACCGCAAGGAGAAGCTGCGCGGCGAAATGGCGGCGGGCAACCCCCCGGAGATTTTTGACCTCTTCGGCAGTCCCGACTCCAAAATATATGCCAAGGAAGGCAAATTACTTGATCTGACACCGATCCTGGAAGAGCTGGGCATCAAAGATAAGTTCTCAAACCTGGATCCATTTACGTACGAAGGTAAAATCTACGGACTGCCGATCGGCGGCTCAGGTGAAGGTTTCTTCTATAATAAAGAATACTATGCCAGCAAAGGCTGGAAGGCTCCTACAACCTTTGCGGAACTGGAACAGCAGCTTGCGGATATCAAAGCTGACGGCAAAGTGCCGCTGGCTGGCGCTTCCAAAGCAGGCTGGGTGCCTTTGATGCTGGCTAACCATCTCTGGTCGCGTTATGCCGGACCGGATGTAACGGCTAAATTTGCCACCGGAGAAGCCAAATGGAGCGATCCGAATGTGGTTAAAGGTTTTGCCAAGTATAAGGAATGGGAAGATAAAGGCTACTTCAAAAAGGGCGAGCTTGGTTTCGAATATGCTGAATACACTACCCAATTCACAAGCGGCGAAGCGATTCTAATGTATGACGGGACCTGGAAGTCTTCCGTATTCAAGGCGGGGCAATCCGGCGAAGGCTTAATCGGCAAGGTTGGATTCTTCAACATTCCACCGGTGGACGGCGGAGTTGGCGATCAGACAGCATTGATGCGCGACGTGAATAATGGCTATGGCTTCTCGGCTTCTGCAGGTGAGGACGAACGCCAGCTTGCTGCAGTGAAGTCTTTCATTAAAAATATGTACAATGAAGAAATGCAGCTGCGCGGATTGGTTGAAGATGGCGTGCTGCCGGCCATGAAGATTGATCAGGCTGTGCTGAATAAAAATATCACTGACGATTTGATGAGTGAAATTGTGGCTGTACTGAACAGCTCCGAGTCTTCATTCCCGGCCTTCGACTCGCTGGTGCAGGCGGATGTTACTACCGAAATCAGCAATATTCAGATTCAAAAGCTGATCGGCGGACAGACGACACCTGAAAAAATGGGCGAGGCTCTGCAAAAAGTTCAAGAAGAAGCCAACGCAGCAGTGGAATAAGGAACGGTACACGGAATGTACCCTGGTGCTTGCTCCAGGGTACATTTTTACAATCTGCCCAAAGCTCCTTGATTCTCAAGCAATCGGAGGAAAGTCATGAACAAATCACTCAGAAATCCACTGGTATTCATTTTGTTTATTTTGCCTGCGCTAATCCTGTTTTTGATGTTCTTTATTTATCCGATTTTCAGCTCGCTCTACTACAGCCTGACCAGTTGGAACGGCGTTTCAGACACCGTTAAATACACAGGAATGAGTAATTTCGAAAAGGCCCTTGGCGATGATCGTTTTTGGACTTCCGTCAAAAATAACGGCTGGTTTATTTTATTCTCTGTATTTATTCAGGTTCCCCTGATTATTCTGTTCTCTCTGTTGATTGCAAATGTCAAAAAGCTGAAGGGACTCTATAAAACAGCAGTGTTCATGCCTTCCATCATGTCTACAGCGGTGATTGGTATCCTGTGGGGGTTCATCTATGAACCCAATATCGGGCTCTTCAATAAGGTGCTGGGGGTTGTCGGAATCGAACCGGTATATTGGCTGTCGGATGAGAGATTCGCCATGCTGTCC
>RCUU01000330.1_pt1 | contig 27261 bp, 25 predicted proteins | sample 2166211 | NCBI WGS metagenome assembly RCUU01 (sample SAMN09932620, study PRJNA488358) | compost metagenome | feature: garden; material: soil; isolation source: compost soil in phenylacetic acid-enriched culture | place: Germany: Experimental Botanical Garden Goettingen | collected 2016-01-27
CCATCGGCGGTCCATTTCTGTGGCACTATCCTTCAGCTCGCGCTGACTGGACGTTATCCAGCACCCTGCCCTATGGAGCCCGGACTTTCCTCCCGCGGCTCTTCAGCCGCCGGCGATTGTCTGTCAAACTTTCGAAAGGCAACACTTGATAGTATACAGGCATTGCTGCCTGCTGACAAGAGCGATTTGACGGTAAACCTGACGTATCCTACCAGCTTCTGTCGCGTATTTTCTCGCTGCTTTCGATACTCTACATGAATCTGAACGGTTCGGTGTTAACCTGGGATACGTGCACGAGAGTTGCGTATTTGTCCTCTGTTAGTTTCTCGGTCAGCCAAGCCGCAATGCGAGGCTTCATGATCTTCTCGGCATTGTGTCCCGGATCGACGATCGCGACCCCGGCCATCCAGGCATCCTGCGCGGTATGGTAATCCACATCCCCGGTCACGAGCACGTCCGCTCCACGGAACTGAGCGCTTTTCCAATATCGTCCTCCCGAACCGCCAAGGACAGCCGCTTTGCGAACCGGCCGGTCCAGATCTCCGACGACCCGAACCATCGGCACATCCAGCCGCGTTTTGACGCGCTCCACGAAGTCCCGCAGCGTAACCGGCTCCGACAGTTTGCCAACCCGCCCGAGTCCGAAAGTGCGCCCCTTCAGGTCCATGGGGTACAAATCATATGCTACTTCTTCGTAGGGATGCTGCTTCAGCATCGCTTGGATGACCTTACTACGCAGGCTATGAGGAACGACCGTTTCGATGCGGATCTCTTCCACCCGTTCAAGCTTACCCTCGGTCCCGATATAGGGATCAGTGCCTTCCCCGGGCTTAAACGTGCCATAACCCTCCAAGTTGAAGCTGCAATGGCTGTAGTTGCCGATATGGCCTGCGCCCGCGTTCAGCATAGCCTTCAGTACCTGCTCATGGTGGTCCTTCGGCACAAAGACGACAAGCTTATAAAGGTTGTCCGTATGCACATCTTCGAGCGAACCGGAGCTTTCGATTCCCAAGACATCCGCCATCCAATCGTTCATCCCGCCGTCTGTGACGTCGAGGTTCGTATGGGCGATATAAACGGCGATATCGTTTTTGATCAGTTTTTCGTACACCTTCCCCATTGGGGTATCGCTTTGCAAATGAGGCAGCGGACGATAAATGATCGCATGATGGGCAATAATCAGATCTGCTTCCAGGGAGATCGCCTCATCTACGACTTCTTCATTAACGTCAAGCGCTACCAGGACGTTCCGAATCTCCTTTTGCAGGCTGCCCAGCTGGAGTCCGATTTTGTCTCCCTCCATCGCTACATGCTTGGGAGCCAATAGCTCCATGTACTGCACTACGGTTTGTCCTTTGGCAAACATGCCAGCACCTCCTTCAACTGTTCCGATAGCCGGGTAAGCTCCGCTTCCTTCTGACGGGACGTCTCCAGTGCCGACGTAGCAACCGATTGACGAATACTCTCCAGCTTGCGCAGCTCCGATTCCCATTTTGCGAAAAAGACTTCATTCGGAGCCGCCATTAATCTCGGCCCCATCAATAACTGAAGCTCGCGGGTCAATTTGACCTGACACCCCTCCAGTTCGCGTTCGCGATACAGCTCGTTGTTTTGTTCGCCCGCATCGGTCCGCGCTTCGGCCTTCATCACCTCGTATATTTTACCGTCTTCCTCCAGGATAGCCTCTTCGACCAAATACCAATCGTGCTTAAGCAGCCAGCGGCGGACAAATTCTCCGCCGACGTTCGGTTGCAGCACGAGCTGCTTTACGCCAACCAGCTTCGCTTGGCCTTCGTCTAGAATCGAAGCGATCAACGCCCCACCCATACCGGCGATCGTGATCGCGTCCACTTCGCCCGGGGCAATGACAGCAAGTCCGTCTCCTTTGCGAACGGAGATGCGCCCCGTCTCTCCGGCTTCGGCCACCTGACGGCGAGCCGCCTCGAGCGGGCCGTCATTCACTTCACCGGCGATAGCGAAGGCCGCCCGCCCGCTGCGTACCGCAGCCACGGGCAGCAGCGCGTGATCCGATCCGATATCGGCGAATCGGCAACCGGCCGGGAGCCAGTCGGCAATATGCTGTAATCTAGCTGACAATTTCATGAAGTAATCCACACCACCCATTTTTTACGTAGTCCAAACAAGAGGAGAAAAGCCGCAACGATCTTCATTAGGATCAGCGCCGGCATAGCTGCTATCTCGGCGTCCCGCAGTAGGAGAGCATCCGCTTCCGGCATACACCATAATGACACGGATACGGCAAAGAACACGGGAGCCATCGCTTTAAGCCGATGATAACCCAGCCAGCTCAGCCAGAAGAAGATTGCTGCCAACGGCAGCCAAAACACTTGTAGCATTCCCCAAGATGCATCCGGATTTAGTTGCCCGAGCAAAAAGGCATATAGCAGCATACCGCAAGCAAATCCGCAGTAACTGATGATACCAAACCGCAGCGCGTATCCCAAGACAAGCCAGACGAACCCGCAGAAAGCGATTAGCAGCGTCGTACCGATACCGGGCGGCCAACCCTGGATGGCAATGATCCAACTGCCGAAGCCTAGCAGCATTAAACTGCCAAGTCCGGCCATCGACATGGAGAACAGCGCTTTATCACGCCGATGATAAGCCGCAAGGGCATAGCAAGCCGCAGAAAGCAACAGCGTTATGGCGATTTGCAAACCCCAGGGAAAAACGTTAAAATAAAAAACAATAAAGAAAAAGAAGGAAATTATTCCAAATGAAAGGGACCAGAGTTTCAAGCTTCCCTGTTGAATCAGTGTATTTAGCGTGAAGCCTGAGCGGGGTGACGATCCCTCGGTCTGATCTTTATATAAGTTTTCCAGGAAATCGCAATATTGCTCGGGCAGCAGCCGACTTCTCCGCCAATGATCGATTTCCTTCAGGATGATCTTGCGTTTATCCTGATCCAACAGAACACCTTCTCCCATATGGTTGTTCACTTAGTCAACTTTAGATCACGAAGCAGAAGCACAGATGCGGACGGCTAACGGACACTAGAGCCGTTATTAACCTGATTCCAGGCAATTCCGAACTCTAACGGACTGTAGAGACCTTATTTAGGTCATAATCAGTTAAATAACCGCAAGGAAAGCCCAATAAGGCTTTTTGAGTCCGTTACAGCGAGAAATTGCCGAGAAATCGGCAAATAAGGTCTTTACGATCCGTTAACGGCTACAAGCTAACAACAGGCACCCTATAGAAGAAACGGACACGCCATACAACAAAAATGACCTTACTGCTTAGCTGCAGAAGGTCAAGGTTGCAGGCGATCACGCCTATTCGAGGAAGTCCTTCAGCCGCTTGCTGCGGCTGGGATGGCGCAGCTTACGGAGCGCTTTCGCTTCGATTTGCCGGATTCTCTCCCGCGTTACGCCAAATACCTTCCCCACTTCTTCGAGGGTTCTTGTGCGTCCGTCATCGAGTCCAAAGCGTAATCGGAGCACGTTCTCTTCGCGTTCGGTGAGCGTGTCCAGCACATCTTCCAGCTGTTCTTTCAGCAACTCATAAGCCGCTGCGTCCGCCGGAGCCAAGGCTTCCTGATCTTCGATAAAGTCACCGAGATGGGAATCATCTTCTTCCCCGATCGGCGTTTCCAGCGAAACCGGCTCTTGGGCGATCTTCATGATCTCCCGGACCTTCTCTACGCTAAGCTCCATCTCCGCAGCGATTTCCTCCGGCGTAGGTTCGCGTCCCAGCTCTTGTAGCAGCTGCCGGGATACCCGAATCAGCTTATTGATCGTTTCGACCATATGAACCGGGATTCGAATCGTTCTCGCCTGGTCGGCAATCGCGCGGGTAATCGCCTGACGGATCCACCAGGTGGCATAGGTACTGAATTTGAAGCCTTTCTTGTGGTCAAACTTCTCCACTGCTTTAATCAATCCCATGTTTCCTTCTTGAATCAAATCCAGGAACAGCATGCCGCGACCGACATAACGCTTGGCGATGCTGACGACCAGACGCAGATTGGCTTCGGCCAAACGGCGTTTCGCCTCTTCATCCCCGTTTTCGATCCGTTTGGCAAGCTCCATCTCGTCGTCCGCCGACAACAACGGTACCCGCCCGATCTCTTTCAGATACATCCGTACAGGGTCATTGATCTTGATCCCCGGAGGAAGCGAGAGGTCGTCATCGTAGTTGAAATCGTCGCCCTCATGCGAGTTGTCTCCATCGCCGCGCCGGTGATCCTCGTCGCCGTCGCCTGTTACATCAATGCCAAGATCGGCTAATTGCTCAAAAAACTCGTCCATCTGCTCAGGATCTTGATCGAAAGGCGAAAGCTTCTCCATAATTTCTTTGTAAGTTAAGGATGACCTTTTCTTCCCTTGTTCGATCAATTGATCCCTTACCTGATCCAGCGTTAATTCCGTTTCTAGTTCAGTATGTTGGTCATTCGTCATATCTGGCTCCCTCCTCCCTAGAAACATCACCGAAAGTCCGTTCGTCTTACTGTCTCTCTAGGGCAATAATCTCACTTGCAATTTGTGCCGCACGCATAAAATCTCCGGCTCGTTCGGCCGATACCATTTCCTCTTTCTTGCGCTTGATCTGTTCGAGCAAAGGCACCTTCTGAATTTCACGAATACAATCGTCCAGCTCCTGCGTCGTCCATTCGGCTGGCGTATCCATCATCGCGATCGAAATGACCGTCTGCTCCAATCGCTCATCTTGAAGTGAGGAAATGAAATGACTAGCATCCGGGTTCTTCCCTTGTGCGTAATAGGCGTATAGATAAGCGGCAATCGCCACATGATCTTCGATGTTAAAGTTCGTCCCTAGGCGTTCGCCTACATAACGGGACACCTCTTCGTCCTGCAGCATGAAAGACAGCAGTCTTCGTTCCGCCGCATGAAAAGCGGGCAGCAACGTTGGCATGGATGCCTGCCCTTTTTTATGCCTACCATTATTCCACCTTTCGGGCTTATTATCCCCGGCATCTGCCTTTTTTTGCATAACCGTTCTTAGTTCGTTGCATTCCTGCTTTAAGCTGTCGAAGGAGACTTGCAAATCGGCGGAGAGTTCCTTTAGATAAATCTCGCGTTCGCTTGGGGAGGAAAGCGCCGCAATAATCGGCATCGCCTCTTTGATATAAGCGACTTTCCCATCTTCTTCTAGCAGTATATGGTTTTTTCTCAGATATATAAGCCTAAATTTGACGGAAGAAACCGCGCCGTCCAAAACTTGATGGCGGAACCGCTCGGCCCCGTACTTTTGGATGAATTCGTCGGGATCCAGCCCTTCGCTGAGCAATGCGATTTTTACCTGAAAAAAACCTGCGCCTTCAAGAATCGGAATGCTCTTCAACGCCGCAGCTTGTCCGGCGGAATCGCCGTCATAGCAGACCAACACTTCCTCGGCCATGCCACGCAAGATAGCCGCATGACTTTCCGTTAATGCGGTCCCCATCGTAGCCACGCCGTTATGAACCCCGGCCTCCCACGCGCTAATGACGTCGCCGTAACCTTCGAACAGGACAACTTGACCTGTTTTGCGGATCTCATTTTTCGCTTGATGCAAATTGTAGAGAACTCGGCTTTTGGTAAACAGCTTGCTTTCTGGCGAGTTCAAATATTTCGGTTGTCCGTCGCCAAGCACTCTTCCCGCAAACGCGATTACTTTCCCGCTTCGATTGTGCAACGGGAAAATCACCCGATCACGGAAACGATCCACGAAACCGGAACCGTCTTGCCTGGACGAGAGCAATCCACCCTTCTCCATCGCTTCCAGTTCAAAAGATCGTTTGTCCAAAAACTGGACGAGCGTATCCCATCTAGCGGGTGCGTAACCAATCTGGAACGTATCGATGGCTTTGTCGGTAAAGCCGCGGGATTTCAAATACTCCATCGCCGGCTTGCCGTATTCGGTGTTCTTCAGCAAGTAATGATAAAGCTTGGAGGACCATTCATGGGCCTGCAGCAGTTGCTCCAACTCTTGGTTACGCGGTGAATCACCGTAACCTCTCCCCTTATCCTCATAAGGGATGTGCGCCTCTTCCGCCATGATTCTGACTGCCTCGGGAAAGGTTAATCCTTCGATTTCCATCCTGAATTTGATGGCGTTCCCGCCTTTGCCGCAGCCATAACAATGGAAGATTTGCCGTTCGGGCGTTACCGTAAACGACGGGGTTTTCTCCGAATGGAACGGGCATAACCCCTTCATGTACTTCCCCTGTTTCGTTAGATGAACGTGCTTGCTGACCGTGTCGACGATATCGTGCTGACGCAGAACCGCCTCGATGACTTCCTCCGGAATGCCACGCCCGGTACTCATCCAAATCACCTTCATCTTTCACGCGTGAGAATCATCCAAAATGTCAAAATCACCGACATTTTGATGTTCTCGGGTGACACGTAAATAGTAATTCGCTAAAACTATACATTCTCCTGCAAACGTGACAAAAGTTTTGACAAAGCGTCCGTAAACCGTTCGCGGTCTTCGCCGGTAAACGGCTTCGGCCCTTTGCTGTGATGCCCTGCCCGCCTCGCCTTCGCTTGGTGGTGGCGGCGTTCTAGCAAATAGTCGATATTATCCGCATGGTAGACGTCGCCGCGCGGGGATAAACCGTAGCAAGCTCTCGCGATGACCAAAGCCGCCAGACCGTAGTCCTGGGTCACAACGATATCGCCCTTCTCCACATGGGCGGCGATATACAAATCCGCGCTTTGTCCGCTTCGATCAACCTGAACGATATTTACACCCGGCCCCGGTTGTAAGACATGATCATATGAAGCCACCATCAACACCGGCACGCCGAACCTGCCCGCAGTTTCGGCAATTTCCGCCTTTACCGGACAGGAGTCCCCATCGACGACGATTCGCATCCTCCATGCCTCCATGTAATACAATATAACCTCGAAATGGCCTAATCTAAACAAGCGTTACGCCGAATCTTATCGATTTATGCCGATAAGCGATGGATGGCTGACGGCAAGCCCTTCGTTTGCCGTCAGCCACACATTCGCTTTACTTTCCTTCTTCTATTATGCCCAAACCAGTTTGCCAAAATCGGCAAACGACTTGAGATCTTCATCAATCGCGGCCAGCAGTGCCAAGCGGTTTGTCCGGATGGCATCGTCCTCGGCCATAACCATAACCGCTTCAAAGAAGACCGTGATCGCTTCCTTCAAGCCGCCAATCAGCTCCAGCGCACCCGCAGCGTCGCGGGAAGCCAGCGTCTCCCGGTACTTCTCAGATACCGAACGCCATGCCTCGTAGAGCGTTTGTTCCGCCGGTTCGGAGAGCAAATCAGAACGAACCTTCTCGCCGGTGGCTTTTGCTGCGAGGTTACTCACGCGTCCAAACGATTCAACCGTCGCCTTGAAGTCTTCTTTCCCGTTAACAGCATCCATCAGCGCCTTGCCACGAGCCACCGAGGAGACGACATCGTTATAACCGGCCGACAGGACGGCGTCCACGACGTCATAACGGAGACCTTCGTCCGAAAGCGTCTTTCTGACGCGAAGTCCGAAGAATTCCATCAGATCCTTCAGCACTTCCTCTTCGCTGCGTTTAAGTCCGCGGAATTGCTGATGGGTTTCCAGCGCCAGCTTGAAGATATCGGTCAATGAAACGGACAGCTGGTGTTCGACAATAATCTGGACAATGCCCGCCGCTTGACGGCGCAGTCCGTACGGATCCTGGGAACCGGTTGGGATGATACCGATCGAGAAGCACCCGGCGATCGTGTCGATTTTGTCGGCGATGCTGACGATCGAGCCTACGGAAGAAGCCGGCACGGCATCGTCCGCAAAACGCGGCTGATAATGCTCGAAGACGCCTCGTGCAACGGCTTCGGGTTCGCCGGCTTTGCGGGCATAATCCTCACCCATCACCCCTTGCAATTCGGGGAATTCATAAACCATTTGCGTCACCAGGTCGAACTTGCAAATTTCCGCCGTACGCGCGGCAGCCTCCGCTGTCCCGGTATCGGTGCCAAGCATTGCCGCCAGCTTCTCCGTATTGCGGCGGATACGGCGCACTTTGTCCCCGATCGTGCCGAGCTCGTCATGGAACACGATGCTTTCCAGCTTGGACAACGCGTCCTTGATCGCCAGCTTCTGATCTTCTTCATAGAAGAACTTCGCGTCGGACAAGCGGGCACGAAGCACCTTCTCGTTGCCGCGGGCGATCACATCCAGCGAGGTGTTGTTGCCGTTACGCACGGTCACGAAGTAAGGAAGCAGGTTTCCTTGTTCGTTCAGCACCGGGAAATACCGCTGATGCTCACGCATCGAGGTGATAAGCACCTCCTGCGGAATGTTCAGGAACGATTCCTCGAACGTGCCGAACAACACGGTTGGCGTCTCCACCAAGAATAGCACTTCCTCCAGCAAATCTTCCTTCACCGCGATATGCCAGCCCTTTTCTTTGGCCAAGGCATCAATTTGGTTTTGAATCAATTGTTGACGCTCGTTCACGTCCGCGAGCACCTGCTGAGCGCGCAGCGTTTCCACATAAGCTGCAGGCTCTTCAATCACCGTTTCATTCCCAAGGAACCGGTGTCCCCGTGTCACGTTCCCGGACTTCACGCCAGCGATTTCTAGATCGATGATGTCTTTGCCGAACAAAGCCACCATCCAGCGGATCGGGCGAACGAATTTAAAATCGTAATTTCCCCAACGCATGTTCTTCGGGAAATTCATCGCCTGCAAAATCCCCAGCAATCCCTCAGCGACGAGGCTTGAGGTTTCTACGCCGATACGGCTCTTATTGACATAAACGTACTCCGTGCCGCCAACTTCACGGAATGTGAATTGCTCCGGACTCGCCCCTTGGCTTCGGGCAAAACCAAGTGCCGCTTTACTCCATTCGCCTTTTTCGTCCAAGGCGATTTTGCGCGAAGGTCCTTTGACCTCTTCATGCACGTCTTCCTGCTTCTCGGCCACATCCTTAACGAGAATAGCCAACCGGCGCGGAGTCGCATAAGCTTCCACCGCTCCGTGCTGGATGACGGATTCCTCCAGCCACTTGACCGTCCGCTCCTTCAACTGCTCCAACGCAGCGCGGATGAACCGGGCCGGCATTTCCTCCAAACCGATTTCGAACAGCAGATCCTTAGCCACGTGCAGCACCCCCTTTCTGAAGCATCGGGAAGCCGAGCTTCTCACGTTCCTCCAAATAGGTCGCGGCAACCTGGCGTGCCAAATTCCGTACCCGCGTGATGTACCCCGTCCGTTCGGTGACGCTGATCGCCCCGCGGGCGTCCAGCAGGTTAAACGTGTGCGAGCATTTCAGCACGTAATCGTATGCCGGGAACACCAAATGCTGCTCCATCGCTTTGCCTGCTTCCTGTTCGTACATGTTGAACAACGTAAATAGCATTTTAACGTCGGAGATTTCAAACGTATATTTCGAGTGCTCAAATTCAGCTTGATGAAAAACATCGCCATACGACGTGCCGTCCACCCACTCCAAGTCAAACACGTTTTCCTTGTCTTGGATATAGGAAGCCAGGCGCTCCATGCCGTAGGTAATTTCTACGGCCACCGGGTTGGTTTCGATCCCGCCAACCTGCTGGAAGTAAGTAAACTGCGTCACTTCCATGCCGTCCAGCCAGACTTCCCAGCCGAGGCCCCAGGCGCCCAGTCCCGGATGCTCCCAGTTGTCTTCCACGAAACGGATGTCATGCTCCAGCGGGTTAATGCCGAGCCGCTTCAAGCTGTCCAGGTAAATTTCCTGGATGTTGTCCGGGGACGGCTTCATAATCACCTGGAACTGATGGTGCTGATACAGCCGGTTGGGATTCTCCCCATAACGGCCGTCAGCCGGGCGCCGGGAAGGCTCAACGTAGGCTACGTTCCACGGCTCTGGGCCGATGGAACGCAGGAAAGTCATCGGGTTCAGGGTACCTGCCCCTTTTTCCACGTCATACGGCTGCACGACGATACAATTCTGTTCTGCCCAGAATTGCTGCAGCGTCAAAATCATTTGTTGAAAGTTAATACTCATGGCGAACCTCATCTCCTAACCTTCAGGTTTGTTCAGCAAGCATGAGTTAGAGAGACAATACAAAAAGCTCCCGCCTCTACGCCTGCTGTCAGACGTAGGGACGAGAGCTGTGAAGTGGTTGTTTAATAAGTCCGCTTTTGATCACGAAGTGAATCAAGAAGTAACACTTATTAATCTCGCACTGTTAAGTTCCCGCGGTTCCACCCTACTTGATTCGCCGAGGTCGCTTATCCGTGACCTTTGCCGACAAATCCGCTTTTCACGATCGTTCTTTTATGCTCCAGGGACGCCGTTTCACCAGACCGCCTATCCGGGCTCTCACCACCCCCGGTCGCTTAATCAGCCGTTGATCCTTAAGCTGACTTTATAGACTTTGCCTCGTTACTCTTCCCGTTCAACGCACAGAAATTCTTTTTTATCTTAACTAATTTTATCTCGTTCGTCAAATTTCATACTTATCCAATTGATCGAGAAAATGGAGGGATTTCAGCTTAAGCCCCAGCTGCATGTCCATAAAGGCACGCATTACCGTTTTTAACTCCTGCTTCGTTTCCTCTTTAACCTCCACGTTACCGAGCCTGCGCAGGTCCATTCGTTCGAACAATGTAAGCAGCTTGAGAACACCGGGCGTCACCTGCATCGCGGCTGGATCCTGATGACGGCAGCCTCGACACAGTTTCCCGCCCAATCGCGGGCTGACATAAGGCGAGTCGTCATTCCGGCCGCAAGAGACGCAATTCTCAAACGAAGGTCCGTAGCCTGCCGCCTGCAGGATTTTCATTTCAAACAGGTGGATCACGATCTGCGGATCCTTGCCGGATGATAAGCCTTCAAGACAAGCCTTCAGTTGGGTATACCAGAAGCTGCCGATTTCTTCATCCTGCAGCGTTTTATCCAGCAGCTCGCAGGCATACGAGGCGTATGCCGCCAAGAAAAGATCTTCACGCAAAGAAAAGTGAGATTCGATAATCTCACCCTGGTTTAAGGTGCCCAAACCGCTGTTTTGACGGAAGAACACGTATTCTCCATGTGTAAAAGGTTGGGTCAGGGCCGCATGGCGGCTCTTGACCTTTTTGGCGCCGCGCACCAGCACCCCAATCTTACCGCTTGTTTCCGTGCATAATGTAATAATTTTATTGCCTTCCCCATAGTCCATGCTGCGGATGACGATTCCTTCCACTCTGTAGAGCATTCCATTTCCCCCAAACTCGCCTCTCCCGCCAGATCGTGTTACTCAGCCTCTTCCTCTATGATCAGCTCTTCAGCAGCCGCAACCTCCTCCTCGTACGGGCCACTGGCTTCTTTATAAAGCAAGTAAGCATCGACATCTCCAGTCATCGCAAAATACTTCCACGAAAAATCTCGCATTCGTATTCACCCTTTCTTCGGAAATGACGCCTGCATCTTCAAAGATAGGATGTGCCCAAGAGCGAGATCTATGCGTTGCAATAACTCCCAGTATAGACGATGTTCATAATGTCGATGAAATAATATCCTTTAGGAGTCCTTGTGGAAACCAAGGTCTTTTAGAATACGCTCCTGGTTGCGCCAATCTTTCTTGACCTTGACCCATAACTCGAGAAAAATCTTCGAACCAAGCAGGTTCTCAATGTCATGCCGGGCCTGCTTGCCAACTTCCTTCAGCAAAGACCCCTGTTTGCCGATGATAATCCCCTTCTGGGAATCGCGCTCGACGAAGATCACTGCGGATATATTCACCACGCCGTTCTCCTGGACACGCATGTCTTCGATCGTGACGGCAATGGAATGCGGCACTTCCTCGCGGGTTAGGTGCAGAATTTTCTCGCGAATCAACTCCGCGCAGACGAACTGCTCCGGATGGTCGGTGACCTGATCTTCCGGATAATATTGCGGGCCTTCCGGGAGATATTTGCCGATTTGCTCCAGCAACGTATTGACATTATTGCCGTGCATCGCCGAAATCGGTACGATTTCGCTAAACGAGTGAAGCTTGCTGTACTCATCGATGAGAGGCAGCAATTGCTCCGGCTCCACGCGGTCGATTTTGTTCAACACAAGGATGACCGGTGTGCGCAGATCCTTTAGTCGTTCAATGATAAAGCGATCCCCGCCGCCCAGCCCTTCCGCGGCGTCGACGAGGAATAACACTGCCTCGACCTCGCCAAGCGTGTTAAGCGCTGTCGTATTCATATAATCGCCAAGTTTGGATTGGCGTTTATGGATCCCTGGCGTATCCAAAAAGACGATCTGCATCGATTCCGATGTATATACGCCGTGAATTTTATTCCGCGTCGTTTGCGGTTTGTCGGACATGATGGCGATTTTCTGACCGATGATCTGATTCATCAGCGTCGATTTGCCCACGTTCGGCCGACCTACAATCGCCACAAAGCCGGATTTAAATTTTGCTTTTGCCATATTTGAGTTCCTTTCGTTATGACCTATCAACGTTTCTGACCGCAAAGGTGCTTGATGTTCTATTTATCCGTGTTTGTACATGCCGAACTGCTCGCTAACGGACCGTAATGACCTTATTCGCTCAATTTCCGGTGATTTCCCAGTGTAACGGACTCCAAGGACCTTATCTAGCCTTCTAGTCGGTCATATTTGCCACTTTGTCCGAAATAACGGCTCCTGAGTCCGTTAGAATCTGACCGCACCCATATGCAAGCAAATAGCGGCTCTGGTGTCCGTTAGCGTTGCTCAACTGACGTCTTTGCGAACAGAATGGCGGGTTTGGGGTAACGAGAGCCGAAGGTTACCGCTCCTCCAGATGGGAGGGGGCAAATGCGTAAGGGAGCAATTCCCGCACCGTAGTCTGGCGGATGTCGCCTTTTAGATTGCCCAGTATGACGGGCATGTCCGGTCCGCATAGTTCCAGCAGAACTTGACGGCAAACGCCGCAAGGCGCTACCGGTTCCTCCGTGTCGCCTACAACCGCGATCGCCTGGAATGTTCCCGGCTTGTGTCCGTCGGCAATCGCCCGGAACATTGCGGTACGTTCCGCACAGTTCCCCGGGGTGTACGCCGCGTTCTCCACGTTGCAGCCGCGGTGAACATGGCCTTCGCTATCGAGGAGAGCAGCCCCCACGCCAAATCCCGAATAGGGAATATAAGCCGTTTTGCGGGCTTCAATTGCTTCTTGCATTAATTGACCGTAATCCATTCAATATCATCTCCTCAACAAAGGCAAATAAGTACGGGATATGTGGCGCGAATCAGTCTTTATCGCTGACCCAACCACTGCATCACTGGTTCGTAAAAAATCAAGATCCCGATCGCAGCCGCAAAAATCGCTGCGACCAGTACGGCCCCGGCCGCGGCATCCTTGGCGATCTTGCCAAGACGATGCCACTCCGGGGCTGCGAGATCAACAACGGCTTCGATCGCCGTATTGACAAGCTCAAGCGAGATGACCAAGGCGATCACAAATAGCAACAAGGCCACGTCTCTCACAGGGAGAGACAACGTAATCGCGGCAGCAATCACAATCACGGCCGCTACGCAATGGAACCGCACATGGCGCTGCATCTTGAACGAAGTGACGATCCCCTCCATGGCATAGCGAAAAGATGAGAACTCGCGGCGAGAAGGCTTCATCAACGCACAAGCCCGACCTCAGCGAGCGCCGCTTCCTGTTTGCCCATCATTTCCGCTTCGCTGGCAGCGTCCTGATGATCGTAACCTAGCAGATGCAAAAAGCCATGCACAAACAGGAATCCGATTTCCCGCTCCAGCGAATGACCGTAATCCTCGCTTTGTGCCTTGGCCCGATCAACGGAGATAATAATATCGCCGAGCACATCGGTCAGATCGTCCAACTCCTCGTCTTCTTCGAGCTCATAGACGATTTCCATTTCCGATTCATCCTCCAGCGATTCGTTCATGGCGAACGACAACACGTCCGTCGGTCGGTCAATCCCGCGATAATCGCGGTTCAGCTCATGAATCGCCTCATCGTCCACGAACGTGAGGGCGACCTCGCCTTCGGTAACGCCCTCTGCTTGTCCGGCGATCTGCAGCACCCGATCCAAGAGATCGATCAACTCCTGCCCGATCTCCATTTTATCCTGCTCATTGCTCCAAGCCAGCTGTAGGCCCATTTACGTTTTGCCCCCTGTCCTTCTCCTCGTTCTCTTTACTCTTCTTCACTTCCTCCGGATACTCGATCCGGGAGTGGAAGATTCCCATGACCGTTTCCTTCAACGTTTGCGCGATCAAATCCAGTTCCCGCATGGTCAAGTCACATTCGTTAAACTGATGATCATCCAAACGGCTTTTGATGATCTTCTCAATCATCGACTCAACCTGCTCCACCGTCGGTTTACGCAACGAACGCACGGCCGCTTCCACACTGTCGGCAATACCGACCACTGCAGCTTCCTTCGATTGGGCTTTCGGCCCCGGATAGCGGAAATCCTCTTCAGTGAAATCCGGTTCCACGCCTTGTTCTTCCGCCAAACGAAGCGCCTTATGGTAAAAATAATGCAAAAACGTCGTTCCATGATGCTGCTCGGCAATATCCCGAATCGGCTTCGGCAGCTTATAATCCTTTTGCATCTCCACCCCGTCCCGGGCATGGGCGATAATGATCGATTTACTTAGCTTCGGATCTATAAAGTCATGAGGGTTTTCCATATTGTTCTGATTTTCGATAAAATAGCTCGGCCGTTTTGTTTTCCCGATATCATGATAATAGGAACCAACACGGCAGAGCAGGCCGTTCGCGCCAATCGCTTCAGCCGCCGCTTCCGATAGATTCCCGACCATGACGCTGTGATGGTACGTACCCGGCGTTTCCGTCAACAACTTGCGCAATAACGGGTGGTTGGGATTAGACAATTCCACCAATTTGAGCGCCGAGAGAATCCCAAAGGTGACCTCGAAGAAAGGCATCAAGCCGATGACCAGAATCGTCGTTACCAATCCCCCAGCCACGGAGAAACCAAGCGCATACAACGTGCTGTTCTGCGTCCAGTCCTGATTATCGATCAGCTGCAACGTGAAAATCGACAACGCGCCAAACAAGCAGATCATGATCCCCGCTTTGAGCAGCGTGGAACGCTGGCTAGCCCGGTGAATCGCAAAAATCGCTGCAAACGAAGTCACCAAAGCGAAGAAGCCAAATTGAAAATCAAATATTTCGCTTTGCCGCTGATTCAAAATGATACTAGCCAAGATGCTAAACAAGATCGAGCAAATGTACGCCAGCGGCAAGTCCAACAGCAGCGTAATCAACATTGCACCGGTGGCGATCGGAGCTAAATACCCGATATAAGCCTGCTGTTCCGTTTGCAGAATGTTGATGACATGCATAGATAGGATCGTGATGAAAATAATCAATAACAGCATGACGAACTGCGCATTGTTATATTTGAATCGGCTGGCACCTTCGGATTGACGGATAAACAACATCAGCCCGGTTGCCATCAGGAGGGACAGCAAAACGAGCCCGAATTGCGGCGAATAATTGACCTCATCCTTCAGCAGGCCGTTCTTCTCCAACAAGGTGTACATTTCCTGGGTAATTCTTTCGCCCTTTTGGACGAGAACGTCCCCTTGTTTGATATACACGGTTGGCGTATTCTCGCGCGCTTCCACCTTTGCCGTCTTGGTTGCTTCTTCATCGTAGAACTTGTTGGCGGTAATCGATAAACGAGCCAACTCCTGCACGACTTCGCGGGCGGTCCGTTTGCTTAGGGAGCTCGTGCTGACCATTTCGGCAACTTTAGCTCGCGCCGCCTGCGCCTCGACGATCGGATCCGCCGTAAGACGGGCAACGATATCAGCGGCCACCGGCTTCATCTCGTTGATATCCTCCGCGGTTAAGCGGGGAATCTTGATGAATGTCTCCTCCGAGATATGATACTGCTGCTCGTCCACGCGTTGAGTGACTTCCTCAAACAAGGTCGGCGAGTAGACACTGGAGTTCCGGTTGTTCATGATGAAGTTCTGCACATAATCCTTGACGCGCTGCGGCAGTTCTTCCCGATAAATCTTGATCTTGTCATCCTCCGAGACCTGATCGTCCTGGTTCAAGCGGAAAATCCGATCCAGCATTTGCGCAACTAACGTTTCATTACGTAACGGGAGGATGGTGTAGACCTGTCCGACCTTTTCAGCCGCCTCTTCCTGCGCCTTCAGCGTCGCCTTGGTGTCGGGAATGTCCATCGGCGCCATAATTTCCTTGTCGCTAGGCAAACCTACCGCAATGTCATAGGTTTCGGGTAGCAGTTTGGGCGCCAAACTGACATAAAACATAACGACAAGCAACGCAAACAGAACATAACGCACACCGGTGCTATGTTTCCATCCCGTAATTCTGGATTGAAACGCGCTTCTCTTTTGCTGATCGTTATTTGTCATAATAGACAGCCCTCCTGAACATGGTAAACCCTGAAGCGGCTAAGAAGCTTACCCTTGGTTTTCGGCAGCGCGGTCGTACGCCACAATAATCTTCTGCACGAGCGAGTGACGAACAACATCGGACTCCGTAAATTGGACGAACCCGATCTCTTCAATCCCGCTCAAAATGGCCTTTGCTTCCACCAGCCCGGACTTCTTCCCTTTTGGGAGATCGATTTGCGTCACATCCCCGGTGATAACCATCTTGGATCCGAAGCCAAGCCGGGTCAGAAACATCTTCATCTGCTCCGGTGTTGTGTTCTGCGCTTCGTCCAAAATAATAAACGAATCGTCCAGTGTCCGGCCCCGCATGTAGGCGAGTGGTGCAATCTCAATCAACCCGCGTTCCAGCGCTTTGGCCGTTTGTTCTGGACCCATGACATCATACAAGGCATCATACAGCGGACGCAGATAAGGATCCACCTTCTCCTGCAGATCGCCCGGCAAGAACCCGAGACTCTCCCCTGCTTCAACCGCCGGACGCGTCAAAATAATCCGTTTGACCGAACCTTCCTTCAACGCCGTAATGGCTAAAACTACGGCTAAATACGTCTTGCCTGTCCCGGCCGGGCCGACGCCAAAGACGACATCTCGTTTCTTGATCGTCGTGACGTAGTGCTTCTGACCAATGGTCTTCACCCGAATCGGCTTGCCGCGATAGGTTATGGCAATCTCGCCTTTATATAAATCAAGCAGCTGATCCGCACGGAAGTCCTTAGCTAGATCGATAGCGTAAAGTACGTCACGTTCGGTCAATATGTATCCGTTCCGGATCAGTTCAAGCAACACTTCAAACAACTGCTCTACCTTCTCCGCTTCACGCTGCTCTCCACGGATGGTAATTTCCGATTCCCGCAATACAATGCTTGCTGGCAAATGCTGTTCAATTAATTTCAGAAACGAGTCCTGAGGACCAAACAAAGAAAGCCCTTCAGCCGCACTGTGCAGCGGTAATTTGATGTTCACCAGTTGTTCCGACAAATAGCCTCATTCTCCTTGATCATGTACTATCGGCACTTCTTCCGCAATGTTCTGCTCTACTTCGAAATGCACTTTTATATAAACTTTACCATTGTCGGCCTTCTCATGCAAAATTTTTTGATCCATAATGACGCTATCCGTGCCGTATTTCGCTAGGATATCACGTTTTGCACGCTCGATTCCCTCCTGCTTGGCTTGTTCTTCCGTCCGTTTCAACTCTAGCTCCGTCGTTTCCATGACCTTCTCCGTCATCCAACCGATCGGGAGCTTCCACCCGCGCCATGTCAACGGATCCTCGTCCGTCATCGTCTCCGACTGGGCGTAGGTGACCTTACCGTAACCAGTCAATTGAATGGCCGTATTGCCGAAATACAAATATCCCCGCTGCTTCCGCTCTCCCGTATATACCTTTTGTCGATAGACCTGCGGGACCTGAATATTATACTCATGCCAGACAATACCGCGAATATTCGCTTCAGGCACGATCGGCTTGCCGCCCTGGAATCCCGAAACCAGCACTTGTCCTTTCTTCACCCGATCGTTCTTTCCGACCTCCGGCTGACCCTTCTCCGCGTAAATATGCGTAATCACGGCGTCATGCTTACTCACGAGATGGCTCGGACTAACGAGTTTCTGGTCCTTTGGCTTCGTCGCTTCCACCACCTGAATCGTGATCCGCGTACCCGTGCGGGTAACTCCCACCCAGGAGGTACCCGGCAGCTTGCGGGTCAATTCTGCCGAGAGCTTGTCCTGATCCGGTAAACGAAAAATCCACTGAAACGGATAAATGCCCTCCTGTTTCGCCGCCTGAAGGACGTCATGAGCGGCAATTTCCTCATTCCCTTTCACTTCGACGTCCCAAATCAGGGAGGATAAACAAAAAATCGCCGCAACAAATAAGGCAAATCCGGCGATAAACCCCTTTCTTTTCCACACCCTGGCCAATACGAACGGCAGTCCGGAGCGCCCCCGAATCGACATTCGGCAGCCTGTCCGTTTCAACGGCGGCCGCAGGCGAAAGAAATCGGATAAAGATACCTTCATATCCATTTGCCCTCCAGGCAAGGGCTTAACATCCCAAACGTCGATACCCTGACGGGACAGCTCATTTACGAGCTGTTCGATCGATCCTCCGCGGACCCTGATGGTAACGATACCCCTCAACTGGCTTAAGGCCGGTGATTTCACGATTCATTCCTCCGTTCCACGATATTTGATGCCGAAGATCCGGCCTTCCACAACGACCTCTTCCGGCATGATGGCTTTAATGACCAGTTCGCTCCCCTCGACTTCCAACGTCCCTTGACTAAGCGCCAAATGCAGTGCCTCGGGAGAGAAGTGGATAACACCCCGGTGATTTTCTATATATAACTGCTGACCTCCAATTAAGGTGAGCCTCGGCAAATCGAATACAAGGTCGCTGGGCAGGTCGAGCGCATCAACCGTCCATTTGCGTATTTTGCGGACAAACCGGCTCATATGAGGCAATCCTCCTTCCCCTACTGTACAAATTATGCGGCCCTTCCGTGATTTATGAGAAAGGAAAAGAGCAACAAAAAGCCAAGGCTGCTCCGGCGGGCAACCTTGGCTTGGATACGATGAAAACAATGAAAAAACACCTTCTACGAATGACTTCATAGAAGGTGTTTGTCTCTCGAAGTTATGGCAAAAGCTGTTGAACCGTCTGGTTTACGAGTTTGCCGTCTGCCCGGCCTTTCACCTTAGGCATCAGCGCGCTCATCACTTTCCCGATTTCGGCTTTCGAAGAAGCACCGGTTTCCTGGATGGTCTGCTGTACAATGACTTTAATTTCTTCTTCGGTCAGCTGTTCGGGTAAGTACCCGGCAATGATTTCCGCTTCCGCTCTAACATTTGAGGCAAGATCTTCACGACCCGCTTTTTCAAATTCTTGGAGGGCATCTTTGCGCTGTTTGATTTCACGACTTAGGATATCAAGCACTTCATTATCGTTCAAAGTTCTTTTCAAATCTATTTCAAGATTCTTCATCGTAGCACGAACCATTCGAATGGTGGAGAGCTTGAACTTGTCTTGACTCTTCATCGCTTGCTTCATATCTTCGTTCAATCGCTCGCTAAGATTCATCGCTGATTAAATCCTCCTAAAACTTTCTCTTACGAGCAGCCTCGGACTTTTTCTTGCGCTTTACGCTTGGCTTTTCATAATGCTTACGTTTCTTCACCTCAGCCAATACTCCATCTTTCGCGATGGAACGTTTAAAGCGACGAAGTGCAGCATCAATTGTCTCGTTTTTGCGAACTTTAGTTTCAGACACCAGTTTTCCCTCCCTCCGACCAGACCGTCCAAGAGCATAACACGGTTCATCAAACTTCATTATAGGGGAAAGAGAAATAGGGTGTCAACCTGAGCGCCCGCATTTTTCTCTTCCAATTTCTAAAAGGAGTTCTAGAGCGCGTGCGAGTCCGAGGATTGCACCAGCGCACCCAGCTTAGCGCCCCCGATGAGATGGTAATGTAAATGCGCCACCGCTTGTCCGCTGTCGGGTCCGCAGTTGTTGATCAGACGGTATCCGCTGTCTGCTACACCAAGCTGTTTCGCGGTTTCCTGAGCAATTCGATGCATCTCGCCGATCAAGGCAAGATCTTCCGAAGCAACGTCGTTCATCGAGGCGATATGCTTCTTAGGAATGATCAGCACGTGAACGGGAGCAGCCGGCTGAATATCGTGAAAAACGAGAACGCGTTCATCCTCGTAAACCTTATTCGAGGGAATCGAACCTTCAACGATCTTGCAAAATAAACAGTTGTCCATTGGAGAGCCTCCTAAACATATTCTTTGCTAAAATTCATCATACCGAAAATAGGCAAAAAAAAGAAGCACCCTGCCGCCTCAATAATGAGTTGGCTGGTCGCACGGACGTATTGGACGGAAAATCGCGTAACGCTCTCTGTCACCAATACGTCCGGCGGGGTGCTTGCAAATATGATGTCGGCTAACTGTAGTATAACAGCAGGGTGATACTGTATCTGTGATGTACATCACGAGTAAATAAGTTATTTATGGATTTGAATTCAAGATTCGACGCCGAATCCGCTTCATCGTTTACGCTTCATGATCAAAAGACGACTTTTGAACTACTTTATATGAAATTGCGTGTGTCGTTGTTGCGTCCGATCTTGTAGGCCGCAAGCAAGAAGAAGACTAGGGCGAACGCGGCCAGTACGGACAGGTTAAACCAGATCCGGGCAAGACCTTCGCCTTGCTGCAGCGTTTCGATCGATTGCAGTACCCAGTGCTGCGGCATAAATTCGGATACCTGCCGCACCGCCGCAGGCATGATCTCGCTCGGGAAGAAGCAGCCTGCGAGCAAACAGGTCGGCGTAATGATAATATTCTGCAATGCGCCAGAGACTCCGCTGTTTTTGGAGAAAGCAACGATGACGAGAGACAGGCTGATCGATACCAGGGAGAACAACATCAGAAGCAGGGCCATTCGCCCGAACGGAATTCCGGTATCGATCCGGAACACCTTTTCCAAGAATAACAGAGTCAATATAATCTGCACCGCCATCACGACTAAATTCACGATAATGTTGGCGATCACGAAATTTCGGGCGTTGATCGGCGAGGAAATGACACGGAAGAAGGTGCGGTCCTCTCTGCTCTTCAGAATCAACTCCGACAAATTTACCGCCGACATCATCATGAACATGATCAGGAAGCCGATCGTTTGATACGTCATTGCCTGCTTCTTCTCCGCGGAGCTATCGGCCGACTGAACGGTCAGCTTCATGCTGGGGTTCTGGTAATCTGCATAAAGACGGGCAAACTTCGTCTCGTCCCCCTGGGCCGCTCGGCTAAGCGCGGCCAAATTCCCGGTATAATTGTACAGCATCGCTTTCATGTACGCGGTAACCTGTGCTCCTTTGACCGATTGGATGCCGATATGGTCAGGCTTCCCCGTAAGAATGCTTTGCGAATAACCCGCAGCTAGCACAAGACCGCTGTCCAGTTTCCCGGACGCAAGTTGTTCGCGAAGTTCCGTCTCCGTTACTTTCGTCAACCGAATCTGGTCCAGCCCTTCCAGAAACCGAACCGTATCCGCAGCAATCGTCTCATTCCCGTCCTGATTCACGACGCCTACCTTGAGGCCGGTCTCTCCAACGTTGCCGTACATCAGCATCGTTAACAAAATTCCGGCTAGCGGCAAGCCAACATACAAAATCAAATTATTGCGTTTTCGAAACGTCGTTCGCAAGATATGGGAAGAGAGCCACCAAATGTCCTTGATCATGTTACAATCCCTCCTTACGTCGCATCATCCACGCTGCCGCAGCCAACAAGACGATGGCGAGACTCAAGTTTAAAGCCACGACCGGCCACATCACCGACACCTGATCGTTATAGATAATCCGTGTGATCGCAACGTTAGCCCACCGGATCGGCGATAGGTTCGCCGCATAACCGATAACACCCAAGTCTTCATCCGCCCCCATTGGAAAATAAGCTCCGCCGAAAAATGACGCTACCTGAGTCAGGATCATGAGTACGCCCTGCGTAGCCGCATCTTTCAAGACATAGCTTACGGCCAGACCTAGACTGACGCCCATAACGACCTCCGAGCCCAAGACGGCGAGGACGGCAGCCGGATGATTTCCCCAATAAGCCTGAAAGGCGAATTTGCTGAACAGAATGAGGATGAGTACGCACAGCATGTTAATCACGAGGTTGCCAAGCACCTTACCGGCGAAAATCTCCCCTTTGCCTATCGGGGACGCCGCAAGCCGTGTGCTGGTTCCCTGCCGGATCTCCCCGGAGATCAGCCGGCTGGCGGAAAGCGAACTCCACAAGGCGATCATGGAGGTCATGGCCAACGCGTAATAATCAAGCGAACCCGGCTGGCGATCGGCCGTGATCGACGTCTCCTTGATATAATCCCTCGTTTTCATTGAACTTGCGGCCATAGCCGCGGCTGCCTGGCCCGGTGTATTCTTCTCAATGGCTAGAATTGCATTGTATTGCTCCGCAAAGGCAGCCATCATGCCTTGCACAACATTGCTCTGAATCGCATTCCGGCCGCTTAAATAAAGCGACATGCCTTGACGCCCCAATTCTACGTATTCGTCGTAATGGCCCTTCTCGACCTCCGATCGGCCGTCTATTTCGGTTGCGAGCGACTCGAATGACAACCCCATGTCGGCGGTTTCTTTGACAAAGATTCCAAAGGCCTGAGTTAAAGCCGGATTTTCACCGTTATCCCGAACCAGCACGCGGATATCCCCCACCTGGGCCGTACCCCCGAAGGCGTTCGACAGAGCCGTGCCCAGAATCAACATCAGCACGATCGGAAACGCCAGCATGAACACGAGCGTCCAACGGTTGCGCGTCTCCCTCTTGAGTTCTTTGAGCGCGATGGATAATGTATTCATTCTTCCGATCTCCTCCTTAAGCGATCCGATGTACCGACCGTCGCCCTAGTCCCGCAAATTGCGTCCGGTTAGCGTCAGGAACACCGTCTCCAGATTCGGTTCCTGCTCCTCGACGGAACGGATCACCGCCCCGCCGTCGATCAACCGCTTCAAGATACCGCTCAGGTTATCGACCGACAAATCACTGTAAATACGAATGATCTCTTCCTGTGCCGTTACACTGCGTACCCCGGGCAATGTCCGAATGAGGTCTAGAAAAGTCTCGCCGTCTTGTTTCAGTTCAATGCGCACTTCCTTCACATCGGTAATCGTAGCGATCAGTTGCTCTTTCGTGCCGTCGGCGATGATCTTCCCGTGGTCGATGATGGCAATTCGGGAGCAAATTTCTTCGACTTCCTCCATGTAATGGCTGGTATAAATAATCGTGCAGCCCATTTCGTTCAACTTGCGCACAGAGGTCAGAATGTAGTTCCTCGACTGCGGGTCGATGCCGACCGTAGGTTCATCCATAATGATCAGCTTCGGCCGGTGTGCAATGGCGCAAGCGATGTTAAGCCGGCGCTTCATCCCACCGGAGAAGTTCTTCGGAAAGCTTTTAGCTTTATCCTCCAACCCGACAAATCGCAGCGCTTCCTCTGCCCGGTCTTTGAGTTCCGCTCCCCGTAAGCCGTACAGTCCAGCGAAGAACTTCACGTTTTCATAAGCGGTCATGTCCTGATAGATTGCCAAATCCTGCGGTACGATCCCCAGATTCATTTTGGCAAAACGGCTGTGCTTGACGATATCTTGATCCAGGATCCGGATTTCCCCGCTTGTCGGACGCAGCAGCGAGGCAACCAGATGGATCGTTGTGCTTTTGCCGGCGCCATTGGAGCCAAGGAACCCGAAAATTTCTCCTTCCTTAACGGATAAGGACATATTGTCAACTGCGATGAAGTCGCCAAATTTTTTCGTCAGTCCGTGAATCTCCAATACATTCATTGCAACCTCTCCATTCCTGCTTCTTGTTCATGACCCTATTGTAGAAAAAAAGGATGCCCTTATGTCAGTGCATAAGTTCATCCTTTGCGCATGAGAATGTTCATGTTGTCGCCGGGGCCGGACAAGGAGGGGTGAGGTTCTTCATTCCTTGGATGGGACGTACGGAATCAACGTCGTCACCTTGAATCCCTGCGTCCCATCCGCGATTACCGTGCCGTTGACCGCAGCCGTGCGCTCCTCCATACCGAGCAGGCCCATGCCTTTGACGATTTTGGCCTGCCCTCGCCCATTATCCGTAACGACGGATTGAATCCATTTGCCGAGCACCCGTACTTCGACTTGAACGGAGGTAGCCTCTCCGTATTTGGCCGTATTAGTCAATGCTTCCGTTACATTGTCATGAATGATCTTCCAGAAAAGCGGTGTAATCTTCTCCAGATCCCCTTGGTGAACGACCGAGGTCTGCAGCCCGGAACGGCTACCGAAGGCTTCCACGGTATTTCTCAACCGGTGAATGCCTAGCTGTTCCACCGGAGGTTTCATATTCTTGAGCGTTTGGCGGATTTGCTCTATCGATTCCTGGGCGATGCCGATCGCATTTTGCAGCAGTTTCTCCGCCCCTGCCGGATCGGTATGCAGCACCCGTTTAGCTGCCTCCATCTGGATCAGCGCTCCTGTCATCGAATGGCCGACGCCGTCGTGAATTTCCTGGGAGAGCCGGTTTCGTTCCTCCAGCTTGAACGTGTATTCCGAAGCCCGAATGAACTCCCGATTACCGTGCAGTTGCTTCCGCAGCTTCTCCTGATCCAGACGCAGTTTGTCGAGTTGTTCCTCCTGCCGGACCTGGCGCAACAATAGGTGCCGGATGTAGATCCCGTCAAACAAGCTAATCGCCGCGATAAACGCATAAACCTCTGAAAGCGGCGCCTCCAGGAATAGCAGCGGGATCGTCAGCAAGACCGTTACGGCAATACGCGGGGCGATCCCTCTCGCCGTTTCATAGGCGCTTGGCGGCAGCAGGAGTGCGAACTCGGGGTTGACGTAAACCGCGCAAACGGAGCAGTATACGATCAATATCCCATAAATAGCGTCCCGATAACCCGTTTTGTGAAGCAAGAGCGCCGTGAGATCCAAAGCCAGATAAAGCAGGATAAATAAGATCAGCCGAGGGGACGGGGACGGTTCCACCGCATAGATCAGGGCGACTGCAAGGCCAAGCACAAGCCATCTTTTGCCGAGGCTCCAACTTTCCATAGGCTAGCGAGTCCTTCCAGTCAAATAATATATGGCGATTTGCGTGCGGTGTTCCAGCCCGGTTTTGTTCAGGATCGAGGTAATGTAATTGGCCACGGTTCCCTCGGAAATGAAAATTTCCTTGGCGATTTCCTTGTTGGATAACCCCTTGGCAATTCGCGACATGACCTCCAGTTCCCGTTCGGTGAACGGATCCAGATCAATCGGTGGCAGACCGGGATTTTCCGATATCGGAACCGCAGCTGAAGCGGGAGCCGGAGCAACCTCATCCGCCCGAGCGTCCTGGTGTTCCGGCTTCGCTTGCGTAACGGCTTCCCTAGGGACTGCACCGGAGGCGAGCGACTGCTTCAGCTTATCCAGCACAACGTCCTGCAGGACGTTATGGCCGTAATACACGCTTTTGATGGCGTCGCGGATCCGTTCCGGATCATTGTTTTTCAGCAAGTACCCTTTGGCCCCGAAACGGATGGCATCCATAATGTATTCATCGTCGTCGAACGTAGTCAGGATCAACGGCTTTGCCAACCCTTCCTCCGTCAACAATCGGGTCGCTTCCACACCGTTCAGGTTCGGCATCCGCACGTCCAGCAGCGCGACATCCACCGGATTTCGCCGGCAGTAATCGACCGCCTCCTGCCCGTCCTGCACCGTCTCCGACACCTCGAATTCCTCGAAGCTGTTCAATATGATCCGCATCCCCTCGCGGATAAAAGAGTTGTCATCCGCGATCAGCACCCGTATTTTCATACCGTTCCTCCGTTCCGTCCGTTTCCGTTACAACCGTTCCAGCTCAATCCGGGAGCCGGCACCCCCGCTCTCCGCAGGAATGACGACCAACTTACGGGCCAACCGCGCCCGCAGCTCGGCGACGTGGCTAATAATCCCCACCGAGAGATGATCGTGATGCAAATGCTCCAGCGAGGTAATCACCGTGTCCAACAGTTCCGGATCCAGCGTCCCAAAGCCTTCATCCAGGAAAAAGAACTGCAGCGGATATTGTCCGCGCAGCTGGATCTGCGCGGACAAGGCGAGCGCCAGTGCCAGCGAGGCCAAGAAAGTCTCTCCGCCCGACAACGTCGCTACCGGACGCTTTACGCCGCCGCTTGCATCATCGCGTATTACGAATCCGCCGCCGGAATCCGTCTCCAGGGCATATCGCTGCTTCGTCAGGAAGCGCAGACGTTGGGATGCCGCATGACTGACGTTCATTAGCTGTTCCTCCGCCACGTATTCAACAAAGGCATTACCGCGCAACGCGGACTGCAATTTGGTGAGCAAACCTGCTTCCTGTTCCAACTGGCCCCGAACCGTCTCCAACTCCTGCCAGCGGACGTGGCGGACCTGCAGGTCCTCCCAGTCCCGCTCGACGCGGGCCTTCCGTTGCAGAGCAACCTCATCTTGCTCTTTGGCGGCGATCAGCACCGCTTCGCTTTGCTGCCATTCCTCATCGCTAATCGTTTGTCCCGCTAGCTTGGCGTCCAGCTCACTGAGGCCGATCACCAGCTCCTGTTCGCGGCTGCGGTGGTTCTGTACCCTACCCGCGATGGATTCCGCTTCTCCCGGGGCGAGCAGGTTGTCCAGGACGGAGGTTTCTCCGTCGAAAGGCGATGCCGTCAACGCCTCATGCCAGCGGGCTTGAAGCTCTGCCTTCTGCTCTCGGGCCACCGTTGCCGCTTGACCGGCAAGCGCCTCCGCTTTGGCCAACTCGTGGCTACGCGCTGTGGTTTCGGTTTGCTGCACCCGACTGCTCTCCGCCTGTTTTCGAAGGGCCGTCAGCTGCTCCTTAGCTTCCGAAAGCAGCTCCTCAACAGGGCGTTCTCCAGCCAGTGTATGCAGCCTCTCCTGTTTCTCGCGCAGAAGTTCCTGTTTACTTTGCTCCTGCACCTCCCATTGCACCAAGGTTTTGTCCAACTCGATCGTTTCTCCGGCTAATGCCTGAAGCTTTGCCGTCTTCTCCTCGATAAACGGCACGCTGACCGTCAGTCGGCCACGCAGGTCTTCCGCCAACCGATCTTTCGCGGCAAATGACTCCATCTGCCGGGCAGCATCCTCTGGCGTGAAGCCCGGGTATTGCTCCACCCACTCGCGCCGCTTGGCCGCGAGGGCTTCGCGGTGTTGCGCGCTGCGCGCCGCGGCCTGCTCCAGCAGCCCGGAGGCTGTTGCCGCGGCCGCTTCGGCGGCGGTACGCTGCGGCTGCAAGGCCGCCAGCGCGTTTTGCGCGGCGCGGCCTTCCTGCTGCAGCGCCTCCACCCGGCGGCGGCAAGTCGCGTGCCGCTCGCC
>RCUU01000331.1_pt1 | contig 27260 bp, 21 predicted proteins | sample 2166211 | NCBI WGS metagenome assembly RCUU01 (sample SAMN09932620, study PRJNA488358) | compost metagenome | feature: garden; material: soil; isolation source: compost soil in phenylacetic acid-enriched culture | place: Germany: Experimental Botanical Garden Goettingen | collected 2016-01-27
AAGGACCGGGAGCGCCTGTTGCCATGAGCCTGCCAGAACTGCCAAACACCCGTAACCCGCGCGAACTGCGCAAGGCGCTGCTGCGCCTGCGCATGGAAATGCACCGCCAGGAAATCCGCCACGAGTCCGCGCAGTTGCTTGAGCCACTGCGCCGCGTGCGCGGCATGGGCAGCTCACTGCATGACGGGCTGGGCATCAAGCATGCTCCGCTGTGGGGGATTGGCGCCGTGGTGGCGCTGGGTTTCCTCACCGGCAAGGGCGTGCGCAGCGGCAACCTGGCGCGGCTGTTGCGCCTGGGCACCAGCCTGCTGCCGCTGCTGCGCCTGTACCTGCAAGGCAGCCGCCGCCCCTGAGCGTTTTCTGTCGACTGCACCGGCCCTATCGCCGGCAAGCCGGCTCCCACCTCGACCGCATCGGCCTCAAGCCATGTGCAATCCCTGTGGGAGCCGGCTTGCCGGCGATAGGGTCATTACAGGCTTACCCCTTGCGCTGCCCTTCCGGACACCGGAAGCTATACCCATCGATCCACAGGAGACCGCGCCTTGGACTGGCACACCCTGCTCACCCGCGAACGCCTGGGCAAAGCCCTGTACAGCGCCGATGAACTCGGGCGCAGCCCCTTCCACAAAGACCACGACCGCATCATCTTCTCCGGTGCCTTCCGCCGCCTCGGGCGCAAGACCCAGGTGCACCCGGTTTCCAGCAACGACCATATCCACACACGCTTGACCCACTCGCTGGAAGTCAGCTGCGTCGGCCGCTCGCTGGGCATGCGCGTCGGCGAAACCCTGCGCGACAGCCTGCCGGACTGGTGCGCCCCCAGCGACCTGGGGATGATCGTGCAGTCGGCCTGCCTGGCCCATGACATCGGCAACCCACCGTTCGGCCACTCTGGCGAAGACGCCATCCGCCACTGGTTCCAGCAGGCCGCCGGGCGTGGCTGGCTGGACGACATGAGCGACGACGAGCGCGCCGACTTCCTCAACTTCGAAGGCAACGCCCAAGGCTTTCGTGTACTCACCCAGCTGGAATATCACCAGTTCGACGGTGGTACCCGGCTGACCTATGCCACCCTCGGCACTTACCTGAAGTACCCGTGGAGCGCACGCCACGCCGACGCCCTGGGCTACAAGAAGCACAAGTTCGGCAGTTACCAGAGCGAACTGCCGCTGCTCGAACAGATCGCCCGCAAGCTCGGCCTGCCGCAACTGGAACACCAGCGCTGGGCGCGCCACCCGCTGGTCTACCTGATGGAGGCTGCGGATGACATCTGCTACGCGCTGATCGACCTGGAAGACGGCCTGGAAATGGAGCTGCTGCAATACGCCGAAGTCGAAGCGCTGCTGCTCGACCTGGTCGGCGATGACCTGCCGGAAACCTACCGTCAGCTCGGCCCAGGCGACTCCCGGCGGCGCAAGCTGGCGATCCTGCGCGGCAAGGCCATCGAGCACCTGACCAACGCTGCCGCCCGCGCCTTCGTCGAGCAGCAGCAAGCCTTGCTGGCCGGCCAGCTGGCGGGCGACCTGGTCGAACACATGCACGGCCCGGCCAAGCGCTGCGTGCTGCAGGCCAAGGACATGGCACGCAACAAGATCTTCCAGGACAAGCGCAAGACCCTGCACGAAATCGGCGCCTACACCACGCTGGAGATTCTGCTGAATACCTTCTGCGGTGCCGCCCTCGAACAGCACGGTGGGCGCACGCCCTCGTTCAAGAGCCGCCGGGTACTGGACCTGATCGGCAACAATGCCCCGGACCCGCACGGCTCGCTGCACAGCGCCTTCCTGCGCATGATCGACTTCATCGCCGGGATGACCGACAGCTATGCCAGCGAAATGGCCCGGGAAATGACCGGGCGCTCCAGCCCGACCTGAGCCCTGCCGGTGCAGCCCGGGCATAGCCCGGAGCTGCACCGTGTATTGTGGGAAACTTCCTACATATACTGGCGGCAAGTTAAACAGCACGAATAAAAATAAATGAAAAGTTACCAATCACGCTTTGACATCGAGTTAAACGCGCCTGTTTCGTAGCCCGTTTTGTTTTATCTTGTAAGCCATTTCCCATATAGGGCTAATAGCCCTTCCTCGCATGCCCGATGACTTCCAACTGCGATAAGGTGCCGCCTGTCACCCTCAATCGCCCGCAGGGAAGTTGAACATGCATTCCATATTTATCGTCGACGACCATCCCGTCATCCGCCTGGCTGTTCGTATGTTGCTGGAAAACCAGAATTACAAGGTTGTCGGCGAGTCGGACAACGGCGTGGACGCCATGCAGATGATTCGCGAAACCGCGCCCGACCTGGTCATCCTCGACATCAGCATCCCCAAGCTAGATGGGCTGGAGGTGCTTGCCCGGTTCCAGGCCATGGCCCTGCCCATGAAGGTGCTGGTACTGACCGCGCAGTCTCCCGCATTGTTTGCCGTACGCTGCATGCACTCGGGTGCTGCAGGCTACGTGTGCAAGCAGGAAGCGGTCATTTTCAAAATTTTTTGAATTTTTTCAGCCTAAATTGATTTTCAGGCACTACTCACAGGCTAGGCACCAAGTCTTGTCGCCCGAGCATCACTGAAAAAGCCACATCAAATCACTTTTTAGACAATTTTGAGGAGTAGTCGCAGCGATCCTTTAGCTCCCGGCCTTGCGACCTTGGGGTCAGAATCCGATGAGCGATGCCCGTCGTCCCTACTTCAGAGAAGCCAGCTCTCTCTGCTGCCAAATTGCGGGGGGCTTTTGCTGGTATCCAGTCCCGACGGATGCGCAGTTGCAGTCCTCGCCTTTAAGGCTATACAAGGAGACACGCGTGTCAATTGAATCGCGCCGTACCCCGACCAATGCCCTTTCGAATTCGATCAGGATTGGTGCAAGAACCTTATGCGGCAATCAACGGATCCTCCCTATCACAGAATGGATGGAGTGGAGGTGACCGGGAGGAACGGTGATCTGCTGGAGCTGCGCCCATGCTGAGATGACCTGGTGTAAACACGACGGGAACTACTGGTCACGACAGGGACGCTTGTCGCGCGAGAAGCGCGCATAGGCTTCCGTCAGGCCACTACGCAACTGTAAATGCAGTTCATTGCCGCCTCACATTTTGTCAGGTCCCGCAACAGATCAGCAGCCCGCTTGGCCACTGCCGTCATGCCAATGGTAAATGTCGTACTGATTGGGTCAACCACGCCTCAAGTCTCCCCGCCGGGTCACTTCCGCCATTATGACTTCCGCCATTTGGGCAGGCTCGCTTGGCTGCTATCGACTCATTGCAGACATTCAAGGGCTCTCCAAGATGTGTGTTGCAGGTCGCATCGAGCCTTATCTCCTAACAGACCACCCGTCAGCTTGATCCCGCCTGGAGCAGTGTTTCAATACCTGCTAGAGCGTTTCGTGGATCGCGATTATGCATCGCAACATATACTCGCATAGTTCCCGAGTTCACCAAGGCCAGCAAACATGAAGGTGTCCAAGTTCGAGAGTCACATAAGCGGTCAGCTCATGATGGCCATTTTCCAGTAGTGAAAGGGCCAGCGCATCTGCCTTATGATCACCAGGCTGCTGTGTCAACTCATACAGCGCCTGGCCAAATAGTATAGTCATTTAGGTGGAAAATTCGTCTAGCCGTTAGAGTCGCGCTCGGCGACAACCAATGTTGATTTACAGCTTAAACACCGTCACCATAAATTTGGCGTCGTATCGCGTAATCAACCTCGCAATAGCCAGGATATAGTTTACCGCAAGAGAAGTCACGCTCGTCATAACCCGGAAAATACTCAACCCCATCACCATCCTGCTTAAACTGAATGTACATTTGAGGCGAGCCATTCAGCTCCCTGTTGTTTAATGAAATAATATGGTTGGCGGCCTTGATTAATTGGTAAAATAAGCTTTGGAGTACACCTTTTCGATATGAGATGTATTTTTCTCGCTGGTAGTAATCAAGGTGCAGGCAGCTTACCCAGTAAGCATATTCATCACCTTCAATATATTTGTTTTCATGCAGACAACAAATGGTTACAAGATCGCGACATACACAATTGAAGTTGCGAATGGCATTTATAAGCACTGTGAAATTTATATCATTCTCGTGATCCTCTATTATCCACTCAACCTGAGATAAGTAGGATTGAATTCGAAGCAGGAACTGCTCTGAAATCCGAACATCACAATAAAAAAACGGCAGAAAACAGCAGTAGTAAACAAGATTGCTCGGATCTATCTTGTCGCACCAAAATCGATAGATTCGCGATGCCGACAGGTCTCGATTGCTTGTGTTTCGGGCATAGAGCAATTCAGAGTCTAAGAAATCTACAATTGTTTTTAGCTTGGGAAGATCAGAGCTATTAACTATTTCCTTGACTAGGTCGGCCACATCAAGTATGTCGCTCTTGGTATCTAATTCGTATTCAGCAGTGCCTATTTTGGCAATCCGATGGTTAGATTTGCTCACAATATTTAGAATTATCAACCGATCATAATTTTTATAGAGGCCCTTTTCTATAAACTTGTCGACGGTGTGTTTCGTTTTGGCTAGGGCTGACGTGGACGTCACCTGAAAAGCAACTCGACTTTGGCCGTCACCTAAATCTATCGCAGCAGTGTTATTGTTAATGATATTAATATTTTTAAGCTTGAGACCATAAATTAAATTCAGAAGACCGCAATAAAAATCTTCTGCGCCATGATTTATATCCGTTAGCGCCATGCCGTTATGAATCTCGACCTGGGCTTTTAACCAAGCGAGCGCTGCTATTATTTCTCTGTGATAGTTAAGCCGATTCATTTCTTTGAGTGCTCCGAAAATTCATAAGTGGCTATGAGAAAGCAGCAGTCGTGACACTACCAAAAATTCGCAAGCCGGTGGCCAGTGATGGCCAAAAGCTACATTTAGTTATGATGGATGTCCACTCAATATTTTGGGTAGTCGCTTTGGGAACAACCCACCCGGATATCACGGACGCATGATGGAAGCACGCGATGATGCGCTCTGATGTCGTCCAGATTGTTCAAGGTTTGAGGATGGGGGATTGTCAGCGTTGCTTACCTGAGCAGGAGCGCTATACGGAGGTTCACGCGGAGCTTAAGGTGCATAGATCAAATTCGACAACAGACCTTCTCTGTGCTTTGAATGGGAGTCGATAGCGTCCGCTTTCGAGCCAGGCTGTGTGAAAACGTTCGACGCGATCCGATTGGTTAGAAAACGACATGATTCCGCGCCCCTGCGACGGATCCACTCAAGGCCGCCCCATGGACATCCAGCTAATCGGCAGAAACAGGCTAGTTGCGGCCATTCGCTAAGACCCTCAAATCCAGGATTCACTGATGTTTCAGACGCTCCCAGTTTCAGACGTGTAAACCTATTTTTTTACGTGTAAACCACCTAGGTTTACACGTAAAAACATAGGTTTACACGCATGCCTTAGCAAGCCTTGATTTCATGATGTGGCTTAGCTTGCGAAGCAAGCTACGAGTGGTGGGACGTTCATTACAGACAGGCCGCCCGAGGGTAGGCCTATCTGTTTAGGTCGTGGTGGCTTATCGAGCAACCCAGACTTCACCTCCCAAGCGCTGGTAGCGGCGCTCAAAAGCCTCCGAGCCTCCCTCCATCACTTGGCAAACCTCCTGCCGCATGTCCTGTTCCTGTAGGGAACCGGTCTGCTTCACATGAGACTGGGTGTTGAAATCCAGTAGATGGATCAGCTCAGCATCGAGCCTTCAGATCTAATCGATGAGGACTTCATCGACCACTGGAAGCCAAGCTTGAAACTCTTCCCCGCTAGAGATTCTCCTAAAGCCTAACGGCGTGGCCATCAAAGTGGCGCCAACGGCTTCCTGGTTGGAATGTGTCTCATCCCAAAGACTATGTTTCTCAACCTCAGCAATTAGATCATCAAACTGCTCCGAGCTTTCAAACCCGATGATTGAAACCTCGAAGCCAGCCACTGAAATAGCTGCGATTAGAGCGGGAGGAACATCGATATCAGGACCGGCATACGCAGTCACCATGCGCCCTCCCAAGTGATCGTTAATTCGCTTTTGCCGCTCGTGCCCTCGATCAAACTGCGGCCCAGGCGCATTCGTGGAGATCGAAAACTTCCCGTCGTCGGTTAATTCAATTTTCCACGCCATGGGTGGATTTTCGCTGAATCGGCCAACAACAGTACGTGCAGGACGGAATGACATCACTGTCTGCTGCTGAAAGCACTGGAGGATTTCAAAGAAAAACAAACCTATTTGTATAGCGCCCACCAGCTCATCGTTAGGGACAAGGACTGGGAAACCACCGTTTCTTCGTCGTAACCGTAAACCTTCCGGGACCAGTATGTAGTCAGCGTGAGCTATGCCATTTCGTATGTCATCCCGGAAAGCGATTTCCAACAACCCTGCTAAGCCTGTCATTCCGATGGCTGTTGCAACCTGTGCCAAGTGTCGAAACATCGCGTTAGCATTGGGTCCGATGACGGCCCGAGGCTCCTTGCGGACGCGCACTAGGCCTTGAAATGGCCAAAGGTTGTAAGCCTTTAATTGCGCGACCCTTAGGGTGTTCAGCAATCCCTCATATACCCCCCCAGCTTCTGCAAGATGAGCATAAAGGCAGAGCAGCTGTCGAAGCTCTGAGCGCGTGAGCGGCGTACCTTTAGACCCCAGTGCTTTCAGCTCCTGAAAGACCTCCTGGGCCGTAGCAACAGTACTCCAACCTGCATCTTGCACGCCACGAAACTCGCCAAACATCGCAGCTGCAGTATCGATCTCATTGATCTTCAACGCGTAAGCGTACAGATACGTCAACTGGGTATTGAGTGCTTGCAAATAGGTGCGGGGGTCCATATTTGGCATCCATTGAAATCAGAGAGAACTGGTCAGCAGCACGGACTACTTCGTCTTCAGCATTATCGAAGAAGGAGCTTTTTCACCAAATAGCTTCGCCTCACGTTTTTTCTGAGCCTTTGCCACGCGAGTGCCAACCTCACGAACGATCGTCGGCATGAAAGCCTTGAACACTATCGAAGGTTCGCTCGACGTTTCAGACCAAAGGTCAAAGCGGCCATCGACGATCTTCATAAAAAGGACTGATGCTCTCCAGAAGTCCTTCGGTTGCTGAGCACTCAGCATTGCTCCATACCAGGTCTTCGCCCAAATATTTTTTGCATACCACTCTGACGCAGCTGCATGAGCAGAGCCCACAAAACCTTTGGCTCCGGCGAAGCGGGACAGCACCCCGTCAGCATGCACGCTCTCATCACAAAATCCCGCAATCATAAGCGCAAGCATAGTGTCGCAGGGGCGTTCTGAGGCAAGCAGTTCATCGATATACGTCTGCAGAATTAATACATTCCCTGATAAATGGGCAGCAATGACTTCTTGTGCGATCTCGCTATCATTACGAGATGATTGAAGCCGCTTTATACATACATCCCGGATCTCAGGAGTTTCTGACCGGCGCCAGAGAGCAATCGCCTCCATTGGGATTTTTGCGATACCAGTGACACGACGTATGATCGGGACTAAAGCCAGGACACGTTCAAGGAGTCTTAGTGCTAACCTGTCACCGAACATAATCGCAACTTGAAGCGCGACATGATAAAGGTTGCGCAGTGCCCGATCTGAGGTAGCCAGAAAAATTTTTATCCAGCGCTGAGCACGATCCACATCCTGTCCGATGATGGCTTGGATACCTTCGAATGTTAGGTCAGATAGTATTAAATCTGCATCTGCGGCCGTGAGTTCTGAAGCAAAGCGCTCATAGCTATCTCCCATACGACGGCGGCGTTCGTTAAACTGCTCATCCGATTCCGCAAGCCGACTCATCTTGGAGGCGAAATCGCTCTCAGTTGTAACCCGCTCTGTTAGCGAGATGAGTGGTGGTGTCGAGTTGGATGAATTTGGGACCTCAGTCTCAATATCGGGCAACTCCACATCGCTTCCATACTCTAAGGCTTTGGCAATTGCGATCTCGACACGGTCAGCAATGTTTCTGACTCTCTCGACAGGCAGCGTTTCTGCGGCAAAACCGTAATGGGAAAGGCTCATGCGATCTAGCGCAGGGCCCACCTCAATCAGCCCGGCACGTAACGCTTTCACCAACACCATAGATCCGTGCCAGTCCTCGAAGCTGCTATCACGGCCACGAGGCTTCGCAGCGCACCAGCCGCTATCGATCACTTCCTGCCATAGAGAGTCGTTATCGCTAGATGCCGCGACGGCGAGCGCTTCGTGGCGAAGTCCCTTAAGGGGTGTCCGGATAAACCCTTTGACAATCATGACCGCCCGCGGAGTCAAAGGCGACTGTGAGTAATGTATTGCGGCAAGAACCGCCGTCTGGGAATGTGTGTTGCCGTCGTTAAGCACGCGCTCCAAGACATGTTCCACTTTTTCTTCAGTGGCCCGATGAACACAGTCCAACAATTCCAGCAGTACCGTATCACCCTGCATATTAGCGATTGCATCTAGCTGCTCGTTCGCGCTGAGATGTGGCAAGGCGATAAGCGTAGAAAACTGAGCGGTTAGGAATTCATCCTTACCGTCATCAGTATCTTTATGAGACGCTGGGCAAGATACTCCGGCGGCCAGGAACCTTGAGGCTTGCTCTTTGGTAAGCCCGGCGCTGTGTCGCATGAGCTCCAAAACACCTTGGCGACGCTCAAATCCTGTACGGTCCAAGACGTCATTCGCGAGCGCGCGGAGTGAGTAAATCGCGTCATCCGATAGGAAACGCGCGATTCCAGAGCGAGCGCTACGGAAAAAGTGACCCTGCTCAGATAGTGCACGGCCGGTTGCGACCTTACCGACATCAAGCTCACGGTACCGTTTGGCAGTCGTCGTAACGTTGTCAGGCATGGTGGAATTTGGATTGCATGGATCTACTGCGCAATGGTCCTCAATCAGAGACCAACCTTCATGGAGCTTCTGGCCGGGCTTAATCTCATCGAAAATTCTTTCACTTTCGATAGCATCACCGATGTCTCCGGTGCCGTGCAGAATGCCTACACGAGTCCATCTACCCACATCCGAACAGCCCTGCCCCGGTAGTGATTCCAGTTCCTGTAGAAGAGCAGCCCTGGTTTCATGCCAATCTACACGGTTGAAGCGCAGCACATGCTCGAATTCTTCGTAGGGTGCTGATAGTGAGTAATGGAGCGCGTAGGAAAATCGCCAACGTACAAAATAGGGGGCAATTTCGACCAGAGGCATACCAGACAGAAGATACAAAGCAAAATGGCTTAGACTATCAAAGTTGGGATGAGGAGCGATAATGAGTTTTGCCATCATGAACGATCGCTCGGCTTCTGTGATAGCAGCCAGTCGCGCCTGAATTTCGGTTTCAATCCGAGAGCGCTCTTCATCAACCCGCGTGGTGTTGTCCGAACGGATTGACATCCGCATCCGACGAGTGGGTTCGAGCGAATAGTAGGAAAGCCATCGCTTCGTCGATGTCAAGATCTCTTGCCAAACAGTCGGCTGCTCGCGCCGACTCAGCAGTGCATGAAGGAGCCAGTCGTTGACACCATTATGCTCATGCGATAAATGCAGGTTTTCAGCAGCTTTCATGAAAGCGACCGGAGCCGACTTGGCAAGTACCGCGAATGCTTCAACTTGGCTGTTAGGTAGATTTTGTAATGTGACTAAATTCTCGATAAGCGCCGGCGGTATCTGAATGCTCGTCTCCTCATCCAAGCAAGCAATTTGCGTGGCGAGCAAAACCACCCTACCCGTCTCATCAAGCGCGCTTATTGGTTCCAAAATTGTGGCTAGTTTGTCCCGCGGGTCACGCCCATTACGCACCTCGCGCTCAAGTTGACCGACCAGGTGAAGTGCGAGCGCGAGATTCAGGCCATTTGGCTTGATCTCGTAGCGAGAACTGGTTCCCTTGACTGAGGAGAAGAACTGACACGACGCCACCGCCTGTAATTGAGGCTCTTGGACCGCATTGAACAACCGAAGGTCGTCAGTCTCAAAGGCTTTTGCTCGGCTCAATATTGTCGCAGCAAGATCTTTTAGAAGATCGGCAAATTCCTGCGCAGGAAGCGGTGCTGCACCGAGTTGCTGCATCCTGCGCATATGTTCGAACAGGAGCCGCCCGACACTAAGTTCATCCAACAGCTCAATCGCTTTCGCCTGAATTAACTCGATTGCGATTCCTAGCAGCCGCGGATTTCGCACAGATTCGAGCACTTCCGGCCTGACGTTAGCAAAATCAATATCACGGCTTAGCAGTATCTCTTTAACATCCTGGATGGACCACTCAGCCAGCGAGACTGTCTTTGTGTCGCATGGCAACGTGTTTTTGAGATGTGCCCAGTGCTGAGTGCGGGTAGTTAGCACAAGACAACCACCCAAGTCATGGAGATGCAGTGCAGCTCGACCGATCCATCGCCCCCAGTTTGATTTTAAGGTTTGATTGAGGCCATCGACAACCAACGTCAAACGGACAGATCTCGCTGGCAGGTTTGCGCGCCATCCATGAAAGCGTCGCCTCCATCGCTTTATTGCCTGCGGTGTGTCACTGCCGCTTGTCTGGCGGATCAATCTACGGATTAGGAAGCTGTCGAAGTCATCGGATTCATCATCCGTCAAATCCTCTGCGGGACATAGGACAAAAAGCGATTTCGTGAGGGATCGACTCCACCCTTGGATTGCGAGCCAGCTTTTTCCAACACCCTCTTCACCTACAATTGCGTAAATTCGGTTTTGAGGTGCTCCTGAGAATGCTTCTGTTAGAACTGCACGCTCCGGCCGGTCAAGCACCCTAGACCCAGTAGGATCAAGCGGGCAAAGTGGTTGACCAAACTCTGCACGCGCCCGGGCCTTGCTTGAGAAGATGCGATTAAGCCACGCTTCGCTCAGAGTCTTGGCATGTCCCAGCCCGACATCATCGGCGAGCGCTTTTCTCAGCACACCCAATCTGCTAGCAAAATCCACATGACGTCCGAAGTAGTCGATTGCATCCACAGCGGGTACAACAAGCACTGCTTCAGGCTTGTCCTTCAGGGCTTGGGCAATCAACTCTTTGGACTTGGAGGCAGCCGCTACTACTGCGATAAGCAGAGATCCCAGATCGTTATTCAACCAGTCCAATACCGCAATTCCGAAACCGTAATTGGCTGCAAATGTGCGAGCGTCCTCCACTGTTTGCGAAGCGACCTCGCAAGTAGCGCCTAGAATCCAGAGATCCACCTGGCCGGTATCATCGTTGGCAACGTCAAAAAGCTTTGCCGAGACATCGTTCTTCTGAAGGCCTTCCTTATAACGTTTACCTTCAAAATAAGTGGCACCTCCGTCAAAGGCGGAATCACCATCTCGGCCTCGTTGCGTACCTGATTTCGCAAGGCGGAACGATTGCCCTGTAAGCTCCCCCAGAACGATACCCAAAAGCCCCTCGAAGCCCTGTGGCCCGGAAGGGTCAAGTGCAAGTAAAGCGGTCTTAAGAGCTTTCGCGTGTGTCTGATCTGCTGACATATCAACCCCGTGTACCGCACGCTTATGCGCTCAATAGCCAAGCCACCACGTTCTGACGTCGAAAAGCCCCTCCCAGGAGGGGCTTGATTTTTCACCGAGTGAAATTCTTCTTAACTACCTTTGAGCCGGCTCGATCCTTACGCAGCATGACCTTTATGCACATGAGGTATTTGGGGTCTCGGATGGTGTACGAGCCCGAACGGTCATTCCTCGACAGCAGTGGCGTACTGCCCGATGCTAGATCGGCAAGGATATTGCCTATACCCATATTTTTTACGGCAGTTTTCGGAAACTCACTTCGTATGACTTTGTCAACGTCGTTCGCATCAAATTGATGCCCGCTGAGTTGAGCGATGCAGTAAATGGCCTGGTTTCTTCGGGCTACGGTGGTATCGCGACTGTTTAGGTGCCCTTCGATTACGGTATAGCACTGCCGCAGACCGCTTAACATCCAAGCTTCATCTGCGAGATCAAGTAGGTCCGAATCGTAGATCCAGTCGTTTTCCTCAATCTCCTCGGCTAACGCTTCGCAGTATTCATGTACGCGTTGTGCTATGCCTAAGGTGATCGACCAGATATGATCGGAAACCTCTATGTACTCGACAGCTTCCATCTTGATCTCAAGCTGTTCGAAGCCTTTTCGAACGATTTCCTGAACCTGTCCAGAATCCAGGCTTCCTACTTTTCGTATCTCTGTTATTCGATTGGAAACAGATTCAGAGTTCTTAGTTTCACGAAAATATTGGAGGACACCGTTCGGAACGCCAACGATCAGGAAGTTTATGTTGCAGTCGGCGTATCGAGTATCATCCAAAAGAATTACTAAGTCTGCAAGCTCTGACATCAACGCCGGCGTGTCAAAAATAGATTCAAGGTTATCTAGGACAATAATCTTTTTTTGATCGACCCCGCCCGGACCGCTGCTTGCTAAGAGCTTGAACGCTCTCAGCAATGGTTCCTCTTGGGCGATGTTGTACATGCCTGTATGCTTCAATCCACCCTTTGCGAAGTATGCGCTTACCTCAGCGGCCTTTTCTTCGTTGTAACCCATCTTGACAGCAGTGCCGGGTTCGATGATGCAGCGGCAAATTTCCTGCGTAAGGGAGTTTGCTCGCGATGCGTTGGCGCAGTTAACGGCGATGTACGGCAGTTTATTCGCAGCTAGCGCTTTCTTGAAAAGCCAAGTCTTTCCATTCCCACTTTCTCCGAACAGGAGAGTGTGACTGTGCCGGGCGAACGCTCTGGCGAGGTCTTTCTCCAGTCGCGGGCGGTGCACGTACATGGCTGGATTCAGTTCCCTGCTGCGAGGGGTGAACACCTCGCTTATCGCTTTCCTGCTCATGCTACTCCTGCGCTGTGGTGTGATGGCACCGCAATGCTACTCGTTTTTTGTAGTTCGTGACCATAGGGAAGCAACTGCAGAAGATGGATAGCCAAACTTGGTAGCCACAAGCCGGCGTCACACTTTGATGAGCACAATCGAGTATCGAAGTCTCGACATCCCTGCTCCAAGTGCCAATTAACGTTCTCGATGGTCACCGCTAATGCAGGAGCTCATGCTGCCACGGACAATGATAGATAGGCTCTAATAACTGCCTCGCTCGTGCCGACCTAGCTAAGCATTGGCCTCAGGGCGTATAGTTCGTGAGTAACGTCGTCGAGGAAGCTGCCGTGAAACGCACCCTGATTGGGATGGCAGAGGCTGGAGAGCCGCTGTTGCGACAAGCACTTGAGGCACTGCGCCAGTTGCATGAAGCCGAGGATGCGGGTGTTTCCGAGCCTGAAGTGGCGCGTCTTCGGCTACTGGCTGACTCACTCTACCAAGCGGTCATTGATTTTCAGCTGGTTAACGCCGGGGATTGCCCATCGACCATCCATTGAGGCGCAGGCGAATGACGCACAAACCATCAGTAGTTTACCCTGACCATCGAATGTATACAGACGCCGTGGACGCGATGAGGCGATACCACGAAGCCCAAGCCTCCGGCAGTCCTGCCGAGCAAGTCGAGCGGTTGCGAAGAATCGCCGAAGCGCAGTTTCAGGCAGTAAACGACTACCAACTTAAAGCCCTACGATGCGGCGCTCGACAGCCTCATTGATGATGACATCTGGCTGTAGGCCCTATTGACCCATATGCCTGAGCATGAGGTATCCGCAGGAACCCTATGCAGGAGACAACCCACGATCAGGTTCCTGAAAGAAATTCAACGCGCCCACTCGCCGAACGGTGCGTAAGACTCGATGTAGCGGGCGGCAGATTGCACATCACGCCAACCGACATAGGCCATCAATGCCTCGGTGCTCCACTGATTGCGGCTGGCCCAGGTAGCGAAGCCACGACGTAGCGAATGCGCCGAATAGCCCTCGGCCTCGATCCCGCTACGCAATAGAGCCCGGCGCAACAGACGCGACACACTGTTGGCATTAAGTGGCTGCTTGCTGAGATGCCCCCAGCGATCAATGCCACGAAACAGTGGGCCTTTCTCAATACCGCTGAGCGTTAGCCACTGTTCGACGGCTTGTACCGGGCATAGGCGTTTCAGCGCCGGCATGGTCAGATTGCGCCCGCGGTTGTCCCGGTCGGTCTTGCTGCTTGCCAGGAACACGTGCATGCCTACTCCCGTCTCGATCCGCACGTGCTCGGCCTGCAGTCGGCACAGCTCGTCGCCACGAAAGGCGCGCCAGAAGCCGAGCAGGATCAGCGCCTGGTCGCGGGCGGCACGCAGTCGAAGTGCGGGTAGTGCACTGTGCATGTCGGCGCTCAAGCCCTCAATGCTGGCTTCCAGCACCTTGAGCTGCAACGCCGGTGCCTGTTTCACCGGCTGCGGGTGCAGCGCCTGGATGCCGCGCAAGGTGTCGCGCACTTGGGCCGCCTTGGTCGGGTCGACAAAGCCGCGCTGCTGGTGCCACTGGGCGAGTGCCGCCAGGTGCGTGCGCAACGTGCTGGCGGACAGCCGTGCCCCGAAGGCCGCCAGGTAGCGCACCACGCTGACGCTCGACGCCGGCAGCAGCCCGCCCCACTCCCCTTCGAAGTGCTCGATGGCCTGGGCGTAGCGGCGCGCGGTGCTGGCCCGGCGTGCCGCCTGCTGATACCGCTCCGCGTCGCTCACCTGACCTCCCGTGTACCGCGCTTACGCGCCGAATCCCGCTAAAACGCCTATCAGGTTCGAGAAATCTGCATTCTCGAACGCCACTCCGTCCGAATCCTTGTCGCGTTTCGGGCACCGTTACAGCTGTAATCGCATACTCCGTAAACCAGTACGAAATCGTAGGAGAGCCGCCATGGCGCGCGGTGGCATCAACCTGGCTGTGGTCAGAACCGCCCGCGAAACTCTGCTCGCCCGCGGCGTACACCCGAGCATCGATGCGGTGCGCGTCCAGCTCGGCAACACCGGCTCCAAAAGCACGATTCAGCGCTATCTGAAGGAACTCAGTGCCGGAGATCGGGCGCAGCGCCCTCCAACCCCGGATGAGGAACTGCAGGGCTATGTCGCGGACCTCAGCGCGCGCCTTAATGCGCTGGCCGCCGAGCATGTCGCCGAGGACCGACGCCAGCTCGCCCTGGAACGCATTGCTCAGGAGCAACAACGCCTCCAGCAACAAGCGCAGCTCGACCAATTGCAGCAAGCGCACGCCACCCTGCTCGGTGAAGTGGAGGCGGTGCGCGCCCATGAACGAACGCTGCAAGCACAACTGCGCGAAGCCGAAGGCGAGCGTCGGCGCTTGGTCCAGGTCGACCGCGACTGGCAGCAATTACTGGAGGAGCGCGCCCTGCGGGTGCACACGTTGGAGGACAAACTGCGCCAAGCGCGTGAAGCCCTCGCCCATTACCGCCAACAACACCTGACTCAACGCCGAGAAGAGCTTCAGCGGTACGACACCCAGATGCAGCAACTGCAGCACGAACTGCGTGAAGTCCGATTGGCCCTGCAGCACAAGTTGGAAGAGCTGAGCAGCTTGTCCCGGGACAATGAGCGACTGGTCAGCGAACTGCGCGCCGAACGGCAACAAGCCCACCGCCATGACCAGGATCAAGCTCACCTCCGTCAATTGCACCAAGAAGCTGACGCTGCACTGCGCCTGGCCCAAGAGCGCCTGAACACGTTGTCGGCGGCGAATGCCAGTCTTCGCGAACGGGTGAAACGCCATATCCTCAAAGATCGCCACGTCCATCGGGAGCTACGCGCCCAAAAACAGCGGGTTAGCGAACTGCAAGACCTCCTCAAAGAGCCCCACGCAGCGAAACCACTGGAAGGGTGAGGCTTCTTCAACGACCAGCTGCTATTGGCCGATAACCGCAAGCGATACCAGGTTTCCACTCGCTTACACGCCGACATCGAGTCGGAACCGATTCCGTTGGTGCCGTTTGAGCGCGTTTGCAACCTGCCTGAGCAGAACCGATGGCACCACTTCTCTCGCCAGTTGCGCCCAGGACGTTGTCGATGACCCAGGCGGAGCCCGCGACAGCAGAAGATGCACCGCCGTACAGCCGGACAAGTCCCAGCGTTCGAAGCACTGAAGGTCCTGTAATACGGCCGCAACCTGATCCAATCCGTCCCCCAGTTGTTCGAAGCCGGCAAACTCATGGGGCCAGCCCACGATAGGCTCAAAGAAGTGACGTTCGTGCAGCGCATCCAGCAGTTCGTACAATGGCTGGCGGGCGCCGCAACAGGGCTCGCCATGACAGACCAGTGCCAAGTACGTGAGGAAATGGGTGCTGCACCAGCGCCGGTGCGGGCGAAACCGCCAGTCTGTTGACCCCATTATGGCAATCACACACCCGAGGTTGTGCCAATCGGGACACTCGCACAATCGCCGCATGAGCACTGCCCCCGCATTAGGCAACCCGTAGCCGTAGGCCTGGTGCAGGCTCAGAGCCTGACTGCCGGTGTGCCGGCGCTTGTCCCAAAGCGTTTCCAACACATCCCACAAGGGGTCCATCAACACGTCTTGCAATGCCGGCAGTACAACCTGCCATTCATTTAGATAACGGGCTTGCGGCAGAGCGCCCCTCCACTGGGCCGCGTATTTATGGTTGCACGCGCCCCGTGGTGACAGACACGGGTGAAATTTGAGCGTAACCGCATTCCCGAACTGCGCCAAACCACGGCTACTCAGCTCTAGGCCTGCCAAGGCTGGCACCGAATGGCTCAGCACCACTCCTTTGATAGGTCGGACTAATGATTGACGGTTCATGGCAGCATCTTCGGCAAATGAACACCAAAAAGTGAAGCAGGATTGGCCTTAGCTGCAACGTGTCGATCCGCTCAAACCGCAACATCTAAATATAATACCCAAAGAATTTTCCATGAAATCAAGCAGTTAAATCCTGCTAACGAACCACATACCGGTAATCGTACTAGTACGAAATCCGTTCAATAATACGAACATGTCCGCTACTTCACGCACGCATGGCTCAGGTGGGAGTGTGATCATGAAGTCCTGTAACTGCCGAATTTGGCTCGACAGCGGCCAAACCATCCGATCAAGTACTGGCGTTGAGTTGCGGGTTACGCCATCGAAAGCTCTCGAACCGTTGGCCTTGGCAGGAAACGCCAGCACCCTCTGCTGGCATGCTCAGACACTGTTCCAAGGCGCGTGCCTAGTACTCCCCGCAAAACCGAATTCTACGCTTCGACTTGGCCCTGAATCCCGCTATGCCAGCCACAAACGCTCTAGCAGCGTTGACCGGAAATGTCAGCTTCCCAGCGCTAAAGCCTCCCGCGAGGAGCGCCACTGCAATGCCACGTACCTGTCACTCGCATTCAAGGGGCTTGGACCTAAAGCTGCCAACCGCCAAGGCATTCCAGTTATTTTGCAACTCGTAGCAATAGATAACCGCACCAAATACGTAATTGTGACGAAGGTGATACCACGCTTACGAAAAGCGCTGGATTGGAAAATGCAGGTTCTGGCGGTTCTATCAGCCAAACGGGCAGCACGAGAGAGGAACGCTTAGTCCGCTAAATCCGAAGTAAACATCAGCCGATTCCGTAACTGGAAATCAACTGAACTATTTCCGCTTGCGTTCGTGGAGACCAGGTCATGGTTAATTCATACGATCGGCATGTACTGCACGCTGGCTACACGCTTGAGCCGAGCAAAATCTTAAAATTCGGTAAACCTCGCAAACTGGTGACCTTCGTTGCCTCTCGCAAGAATGGGAACTCCATCGGCTGCGAGAGCTTGCTGGAAGCTGATTTTTGTATTTATTTAGAGTACCAGCCCGCTATCACAGCCTATCAATCACAACCCTTCACCATTTGCTTCAGCGCAACGAGGAGGCGCTATACGCCAGATTTCATGGCGACGCTAGCGGACGGTAGCCAAGTTATCTACGAGGTAAAAAGCGATGCGGGGGCTCGTAATCGGCGATGGAGCAGAAAACGTGCCGTGCTGGAGCAGTTCTTCAGCCTCAATAACCTGAAATTCGAGTGTGTTGAGGAACATCAGTTTTGCCGTCCTATCGAGATTCAAAATCTGCGGACGCTATATCATCTCGGCTACCACGGCAGTCTCAGCAGAGTACCGTACATCCTTAGATTACTCAGCAAGGAAGCACTAAAAAGCACCACCATCGCCTTTTTACTTAAACACGGCGTTTCGCAGGCTGACATCACCTGCGCACTTTTTCATCAGCACTTGCATTGCAACTTACAGCGCCCGATTAATTTAATGAGCCGGGTATGGTGATCTCTATGGATAGGCTTGGAAAAAATCATCATTAGAATTTTACAGTTGCCTATCAATTGGACAAGGGCAGCGGGTATATCAACGCCTGTTCGAAAATTGCGCTTGGCGAAATTGACGTTGACATTATCTACTGCAAGCCAAGAATCCCCTACCATAAGCAACACATCGAAAAAATCTACGAGGCCTGGACCACGTCCATGTCTGCATGCACTCCGTGCAGGCTTCTTTCAAAGCAAGGCCCGCAATAAACTCAAATCAATACCGTGTTTTTCAATGTCCACTTAATCTTTTAATTGGATAGGATGAATATGATGAATAGCCTGGAACTCAAGGTCGGCGAGCACTACCAATACGGTGGCTCCGATTACCAATTGGTCTCGGCGCAAGGCAATCGCTATCAACTGCGCTCGCTGAAATTTAGTAAGCAAATCGTAATTCAGTCATATGATCGACTGGTGAATGCCTGGCGAAATGGCACTCTGTTTAAAACTCAGGAGGCGCCGTTCGCTCCGCGGATGGACCTGATCGCCGACGCCTTGACTAACCGTCAACAAGCCGTCCTAGCCAAGCGGCTACGTTATGTGATGCCGGTAATGGACCGCTGGGGTGGTCATCTTCCGCGTCAACCGGTAATGACCCTGCTCTCCGAAATTGCAGAACAGCACGGTGAAAGGGGACCGAGCTATGGCGCGCTGTACCTATGGGTAAGAGCTTACCTCAGCATGGGTGAGAATAAGCTCGCGCTAGCCCCCCGCAAGCGCACCTCCACGACCCGGCGTATTTTCAGTCTTCCAGAGGTAGTGCAAGACCTCATCCAAATCAACTTGCAGCAATTATTTTACACGCCCACCCCGTGCAAAAAGACTGACCTGATCGTCGCCATTAAATGCTCAATTGACGCATGCAACGAAAAACGGCCGCCACATGACCAACTCGGTTGTCCGTCAACGAGCACATTGTACCGGATCATCACTGAACTGGACCGGTACGAGACGGACCGCCACCAACTCGGTTACCGCCGAGCTATCAAAAAGCAAAAATGGAGCAAAAAGTGCATGAAACCACAAAAGCTCTTTGATCTCGTCGAAGGCGACACGCATACGCTTGACATTGAAACCGTAGATGAAAACGGCCAATTGCTCGGGCGCCCATACTTGACTGCGCTGATCGAGGTAAGAACTCGAATAATCACCGGGTGGGATATTTCCTACAACCCCGCCAGCGCCGAAAAAACGATGCGCGCATTGAAGATGTCACTTTCCAGCAATAATCCTTATGGCGGACTGGCAAGTCGTTATCGTTTGGACAACGGCAGCGAGTTCGCCAACGCCCGGTTAAAACGTGTACTTAGCGACATGGGGAGTGACGTGACCTACTGTGAGCCGGGAAACCCCGATCAAAAGCCACACATCGAAAGTTTTTTCAAAACCTGGACCACGTCCATTGCTCATAGTATGCCAGGGACGACTTTTTCAGGTCCAAATCCCTACGACTCCGAAGCCAACGCCACCCTCACTCTGCAAGAAGTCATCAATAAATTCGAGGAGTGGCTCACGAACACGTACCACTCTGGCTTTCAAAACGGCCTAGGCCAATCACCCCAAGAGGCATGGGATGAAGATCAAGCCGATACCCTAGCTTTCGAGCGAAAAAGGTACAGCGAGGAAGACCTCAAACGTCACTTGCTGAGCGTCACCTACGTAAAACCCAACAACGGTCGTTTGCGTTTTGAAGGTCTAGCGTGGACAGGACCAGCAGTGAGCTACCTAGCAACCCAGCATCCTGGCAAACCCAGGGCCCTGCGGCTGCTGTATGACATTTCCGAACTAGGAAAAGCTTGGGTCAGCGATCCTAATTCGAACGGTATTTTCGAAGTCGTTGCAGTGGATGGCGAGTACCAGAACGGGTTGACGATGCACCTGCATGAGATGATCAAAACTCGGCTGAGGGTCAGAAAACAGTCTCTAAATTACAGCGCCGCGCGCGAGGCACGTGTGCAGATTCTACGAGAACTCGCCGGCGCGAAAACCAAAACGCAACGCATTACTAGGAAGCGCGCTGAGGAGCGTGGCGATTTCAATACACAACCTAGCTTGCCCCGCCCCGCCGTAGCGACGGAGATCGCTAGTAACCATCCTCTTCAACTCCATCCTGACACACCGTCGGGTTTCGCTAGCGTGGTGACTAAACGTGAAAAGTGAAGCAAGCGGGGCTGTGGCCGAATTCAGCAAGCTAGCTGTGTTCTTTCCAAGTTATCAATTCGCTTATTCCCAGCTTTCCAAAGCGGTGGAGGCTACGGAAATACGTAAGACGGCGAGTTGCGCCTTCATTATCGGACCTTCAGGCACCGGCAAATCTCGTCTGTGCGAACTGTTCACCGAGTCCTTTGACGCACCTTATGAAGCATTTGATGGAGATGGCGTCTATAAAGTCATCACGGCACTCTATTGTATCGTCCCCGCACCCGTAACAATTAAGGGAATTTGCATAACTTTACTCAAGAACCTCGGAGTCTACCCGCCACACGGCGACGTGCATGCACTGAACGAGCTGTTACTCGATCGCTTAAAAAAATGCCGGGTCCGAGTCATTATTTTGGATGAAATCCAGCGATTATTGAAACCGGAGGCAGAAAAGTCGCGCAGTGTGACTCTGGATTGGCTGGTTACGCTGCTAAGCAAGAGTGAAATTCCTATCATGCTGGCAGGTACCGAAGAGTGTAAATATCTGCTTCATGAACAGAGGAAACAAGGACACTCTCCGTTCATCAGAAGATACTGTTACGTGGCCTACCTGGAACACTTCACGTTCAGCGAGCTGGAAAGTTCCGATTTCTACATGACGCTTAAGGTGTTGGACCAGCAATTGTATGACCTGATGGAGTTTAGCGGCGAAGTCCATCTTCACAACTTGCTGATCATGGCGCCGCTCTACGTGGCCAGCGTGGGGAACCTGGAATACCTTCGGCAGATCGTGTACGAAGCTGTTATCAATGCCCAAACCCGCCATGCGAACGTGCTCACCCGCCAGGACTTCATCGAGGCCTGTCGATGCCTCAGCCTGCCCAAACAACTTAGCGAAACCAGGAACCCTTTTTCAATATCGCTGACCGAATGCCTGACACTGATAGCGGAGTACACCGATGAACAAGCTAATCTTCGTGCCCGTTCCGCACGCTGAAGAAAGCCCATACAGCCTGATCAGGCGGGTAACACTGTTTCATAAATTCAACACAGTTGGCCAATTCACTTGTCGCTGTATCGGGGAGTCCGCTGTGCAGCATACAACCATAAGTCAATCATCAGCGATTGCTCAATTTCTGGCTGCAGAGGCTGGGGCCTATGCGAGCGCAGTTCTCAATGGATTTTATCAACCTGTGAATCGGGCTCAGATAGCTCACTGGATGATCAACGGCGTCGAAATACCCAGCATTTATTTAAGGCTGCGCTCATTTGTGTTCTGCGACAGCTGCTTTGAAGAAGGTTGGCAACGTCAAGTTCAAGACCTTAGACTATCTGAATATTGCCCCTACCACTGCAAAAGATACCTAACGAACTGCCCTGCATGTAATGGCGATCTCAAATGGTGGCACGCGCTACACGGGCAATGTCATTACTGTGGCGAAGTCCTTAAGTGCGATCCGTGCAGCGATCACGACTGTCTGCCTGAGCGATGCCTTGCGCATAGCTTGAAGTCACACAACCAGGCGTATATTGACAAAATCATCAGAACCACCCGCCTACTGGGAGGAGCAAGCCAAAATAAGGGGTTTATTCCCGACGCTACCCGATGCCAAATAAATGAAGCTGCCATGTTCATTGCTAACGATGACGTGAATGGCCTCGTGGGTCATCTCTCAGCATTACATGAGGGATATCCGGAGATCGATAAATCCTGGATCGCGGCTCGCTTTTCCGGAATGAAAACGCCTGGAGTGGCGGAGGCTACAACCATTTTCATGACGAAAATAACATCGACTCACAGCAGCGTCCGCAACGACTCGCCGTTTTTACTAACAGCGGGTCAAGTAAGACAAAAAATGCAGGCAGAGGGTCTTCACTTTGACAGCAGTAGTCAGATGTGTAAGAACTTGAACGCAAAAAGAAGACGTTTTAGCACTGAGGACATCTCAGCATTGTCGACCGCCCTCGAGGAATACCACGCTACGAGTGCTGGAAGGCTGCCCACAACTCAGACAGAAATGTGGACCACTAATGAGGTCGCCAAACAACTTCAAGTGAATCCGCATGTAATACAAATCTATGCACGAGATGGCTTGTTGACGTTTTATAAGGGGAGGCACAACAAGAAATACTTTTTACCTGCCGACGTCGACAAATTTCTTGAGCAGCTTCAACCGCCACACTACATTGCTGCCACGTGCGGGCTCAAAGTTACAAAAATCCGGAAAGCCATCCTCCAATGCCAAGTAAAACCGAGCTACCATGCCGAACTTCACTGGTCATATTGGTTGTTCAACTTGGACGACGTCCAATCAATCAAGCGCGCGCTAGTTCATGAACGAAAACTCCGCACTGCGCAGCACTTCAATTTAATTCTGCCGAAATTGCCTTTTGATCCAGTTTTTTTTGCCAACTTCATGACGTATGCGCAGGCGGCCAGATCGCTGGGAATCGTGAAAGGCACGGTCCACGAGCTGATCAAATGGCAGCATCTTAAAGGGTGTTATTTATCCGCAAAGAAAATATACATCCCCAAAATCGAAGTGCAAAAATTCAGACATCATTATTTGAACAGCACCGCCACCAGCAAGATTCTGAAGATTACTGTAAACCGATTGTCAGATGTGCTCCAAGCCGTTGGCATCCAACCGCTAACCTTTCCCTCCACCACCCAATCCCGCATCACGACAATTTACAGAAAAAAAGAGATCAAGAGATTTGCCGCTCAGCTCAGCACTGAACAGTCGAGAGAGCGACAGAATTACTTAAGTATAACTATCGCTAGCAAGCGTGGCCGTGCAGACGAACGTACGCTTAGGGTCCTGGCTGCTAACAACATCCTCACTCACGTGAAAGGTCAACTTTCAATCTATTTTCGCCCAAGCGTTTTAGACTTGTTTCGCAGTAAATTCGCGATTATCGAGCCTTTGCTCTCATCTATGGGATTTCCGTCGCACCCCACCCCAAAACTTATCGAGACACTGCACAAATACAAAACCACCAAGATGCCAGCCTCGAGCAATACAGCTCCGTTTTACCGAAGCAGCGCAGATATATTATCGTACCTGCATTCCGATGCACCATCGGACGCACCAGCATTGACAAGAATCAAAATAGCAACTAGACAAAATCGTCCAGCCACATTACCAATGCTGACCCACGCGATTTCACTCATAGCGGCCCTGGAACATTTACAAATTAGCAATAACGACTTCAATGACACTTTTGCCAAGAAAGGATTTTCAAAGATTATAAAACATGACAACGGCAAATACCTAAGTCAAAAGGATTATGAAGAGTGCCAGCGCGTCCTTACCACGCACATTACCTGCGCCATGGCAGACCGCCTCGTATTCAATAACCCTGGTACGACTCGTTGCTTGATAAGACGACATATCCTTCCGACAGAAGCGCTATCAGACTTGATCACCAAGCCGTTGATACGGCGGGACCTGATAGCCCGCTATCTCATTGATCACCCGATCAGTTCGCACTTACAGCCAGCTGTTCTGGACTCTATCCACATTTAATACAGCTTTACGAAACCGCTTTTAATAGCCACAAGATCTGCGATTAATCCCCCTTGCCGGCAGGCCCAACCATGAATAACCCCATGCCCTCCAGACCCCAAATTTTACGCGCCAATCCTCGACTATTACAAAGGTTTTTCCTGCGCCGAAGATTTCAGCCCAGAGTAATATTATGCAAAATCACAAATATTGGCTCACATACCAGCACTGAGCTAAAGTCCATCTTCACAAGCATAAAGTCATATAAACTTTTCAAGCAGATCAGAATAACAAATCATTCATAAACTTGAAAAAACGACCATTATAAAAATCAAACCTTATCAACCTTCAATAGCAAGTCACGCACCGCAAAAAAAACTAAGCCCAAAAACCTTAAAAACTCAAAACCTTAGCACCAACCTTCCAAAACTTCAAGATCTTCCATAATTTCCAGATACAGACTAAAATTCGGAATCAGCCTTAAACTGAGATCCCTAGAACTGTGGAACTAGAAACTTTAGATGCTGGCATATTTGAAAACCTAATTTTTGACTTAGTTTGTGATTGTGGCTTAATCAACCCTAAGTGGCGAACCCCTGGCAGCGACGAGGGTCGAGATATTGAGGGGGAATTTTACATAAGCGACCTTTCCGGGTATTTTCAAAGGCAGCTGTGGTATATAGAGTGCAAGAGATATACGGGAAGTATTGGATGGCCGCTTATTTGGGAAAAGATCTCTTATGCGGAAACCCATAATGCTGACGTACTTTTATTTACCAACACTTCAACAATCACGCCGCAGGCTCAAAATCAAGTTACAAAGTGGAATGAATCTGGCAAGCGACCCACCATCCGGATCTGGAACAAAATCGACATAATAGAGCGGCTAAATATAAGAAAGCATCTCTCTATCAAGTACGGCCTGTCTAAGTCGAGTCTTCAAGAGGCATCAGCCTCACTGGCCCCGCTCCTCAAACTACTTATAAAAGCTAATGACTCACTGTACTCCTCAGGATTGACAAGCACAAAATCACAGGCAAAACTTGAACTTTCCCACGCCCTCGGAGAGTTAATCGACAAGCGGCTGTGTGACTTGGAAGAAAGTGAAACGCGGAGATGGCGCAAGACGTCCGGCATTCAAGATATGTATGAATGGATTAATATTGATAACAGTCCAGCCATTAAGCTTTGCAAATTCGATAATTTGGGATTACGCGCTTTCATGTGCTACATTAAATTCGCGACCCAGACTGAACAAGTTTCGATCATGACTGAAGACGGCAACAATCCTGAACTGACAGTAGAGTTAGGAAAGAGCCTCGAGCAATACCAAATAGCTCACCTACTAACAATTAGCAATTGGTCAAATTTTAACTTTTCAATTACTCAAGACAAAATAGTACTGCGCGAGGCGACCACATGAAGCCTGAACCAGCGGATTTCACTTTATTCCTGATCTCAAATATCACCCACCAAGCAATCAACCCATTAAATGGTGTAATTGGCACACTGGACAATGTTGTAAAGGGCGATGTAGCAGAACACAAAATTGAGCAGCGACTGAAAAGCGCTCGCGCTCAATTAGAGTATACCGTATCACTGATTAGAAACTTATCCTATTTTGCAGAGTATGCTGTCGAAAAAAATAGCGAAAAAAAGCCCGGCCCTTCCAAAAAATGCGTAATTCCTGAAATCATCATCCAAGCAGCGCAATTTTTCCAAGAGCAAGGCAGGCAGAACGGCATCCGTATTCAGCTTGAAGACGCAAGGGTTCAGAACTGTGTACCTGGCGACCCAGACTTGATCCGGCAAGTTTTTATGAACCTTTTTGATAACGCAGTCAAGTACGGAAATAAGAACTCTCAAGTATTAGTGAAAAATTGGATTCAGAAGAAAACTCAAGAACTAATTGTCACAATTGAAGGAACCAGCACCCCATTCGACACTTCAGATGACATCTTTGGCCTCGGCGCACGCGGTAAGAAAGCAGAGGAAAAAACATCGTCGGGCTCAGGCTTGGGACTTTATATTTGCCGTTTGATTGTAGAAAATGTCTTTAACGGAGTTATTACTGGCAACTGCTCAGCTAGCGGCGTGGTGCGCTTTGAATTAAGAATTCCAAATGCTTATGAGAAAAGTAAATGAACAGAATTACTGACACTGTTCTCGTCCTAGATGACGAGCCACTTTTTTTAGACTGGCTAGAAGATTTTATTGAATCGCGAGGATTCAAAACAAAATTTGTTACTAACTTGCCAGATGCTCATATTGAGATTTCTAACAACAACTATGTTGCCTTGCTAGTTGACTTGAACGTTCCTTCATCTGCGGACATCGACAAAAAAATTGAAGCTAAGGACCCTCTATATAAGGAGTTTCGCGGTCTTTTCCTAGCCAGCGAAGCGAGAAACAAGGGCTACCCGGGATCAAATCTGATTATTTACTCCGTACACGCGGATGAGCGACTCGCTCCAATCTGTCAAAGATTAGGAATCGATCACATCGCGAAGGGCCGCCCACACCTACTCAAAGCGAAGCTAGAAACTATTTTCAAGCGCGCTAGACAATAATCCCCAACTAGAGAGGTGCCATATTTGACTTCAAATCAATTAAGCACCTTCTACTTGGCTGTCGCCCGCAGGATTGCACCTGCATAATTCATGCTCCCTCAGCATACTACAATTAATTAACTAGCCTCCGTTTTTTAATGTAGACCTATCCAACTTGACCCCAAGCAAGCTACGCCAAATATTTTAGAATTTGATAACTTGACAGTTTCGGCGACTGAGCGCTCCCCCTAGCATGGTCTTACGGCTCTACCCTTACGCCGCCTAATCATCAATCAATGGTAATTATCTCGATTTAATATTCTACAAATCCAATGGAATGAAATAACATTCCAACCCTATAGAATAAACCATGACTGATCTTAGCCTTGTCTCAACAGATCCACCCCCTAACATCCTGAGCCTCAAAAGTCATTCATCATGACTACGCGGACTACCACCCCTGCGAAAACATTTAGATAAGTGCAGATCGCAACCTATGATTTACTAGACCCCATATTCGCCACCTCATTATTATGAAAAGATCGCAACATTTGGATGAAATATCTCCTGAAATATAAGCGAGGGACCGACTCGCCCTCTTCGGTCAATCTTGAACGGCATTCCGCCCACTCCTAAACAACTTGTCGCATAGGACAATTCAATGAGTTGACAGGTACTTCCAGGAGCCGGCATTTCATCCAGATTATTTTTAGTAAGATCGAATTCATCTATTTTAATTTCCCTGAACAAAGAAAATTAAAAATTATTGAATTTCTCATCAAGCCCCAGCACTAATTTCGACTTCATAAGAATTTGATCGGGAAGACCTGAGCGAACTGCTCAGTGCAATCAAGGCCGTGCTGGCCGGTTACAAC
>RCUU01000333.1_pt1 | contig 27169 bp, 23 predicted proteins | sample 2166211 | NCBI WGS metagenome assembly RCUU01 (sample SAMN09932620, study PRJNA488358) | compost metagenome | feature: garden; material: soil; isolation source: compost soil in phenylacetic acid-enriched culture | place: Germany: Experimental Botanical Garden Goettingen | collected 2016-01-27
ACAAAATTACTTGTATTTAGAACTTATCATGACCTTTTTGGGTTGTCAATATATAGTGGTGCAAAGTATTTGATAGGTTGTTTAGCGAATGACGATACTATCCTCCCGATAAAGTGGGAGGTTTTTTTATTGAAGGAAATACCCTATATCTGTCGAATATTGTAAAAGAGAGTAGGTACAAAGACATATCATTTCTATTATAAGAGGTATTCCATATGGAACAAGGATTATATGAACAGATCATTAACAATATAACTTCGCAGCAGCTCGATGAGTTGGATACGGAATTGTATGACATCGGAAAAGAAAAACTGGATGCGGAGGAAGCACGGAAGCTGTTGTCCACTTACCTGGCAGCGGTGACGCGCCGGGCGCTTAAGGTTGTACGCGAGCAGAGTGAGGATCATGAGGCTGTACTTGCTCAGGTGAGAACGTGCAATGAGATTATGGGGGCACTTAAGGATACGCTAGGCGAGGACGAGTATAACGAGCTTCGACTCGATGAGCAGGGAGAAGTGCTGACGTATGTCTATTCCAAGCTAAATCACATTCGCGGGTTAAAAGATCAGAAGGTACTGAGACCTGCCACGCCGTTATCACAAAGCTCATTATTTACTGGCTCACATGCCGAGCCTAATATGATGCATGAATTACAGCGGGAAATTGTCACTTCAGATGAGATTGATCTGCTGGTTTCCTTTATTAAATGGAGCGGAATTCGTTGTCTGATGGAGCAATTGCAGGAGTTCACCGCAGGAGGGGGACAACTGCGTGTGATCACAACTACATATATGGAGGCAACAGATTACAAGGCCGTCGTGGAGCTGAGCAAGCTTCCAAATACCTGCATCCAAATTTCCTACGACACGGACAAGACCAGATTACACGCCAAAGCTTATATTTTCAAAAGGAATACAGGTTTTACGACTGCTTATGTAGGTTCCTCTAATTTGTCCAATCCAGCGCTAACTAGCGGGCTTGAATGGAATGTGAAGGTGACGGAGAAGGATTCCTATGATGTGCTGAAGAAGATCGAGGCAACCTTTGAGAGCTATTGGAATGATCGGGAGTTTAAGCTGTTTGAGCCTGAAAATGAAACCCATGAGGTTCAGCTTAAGGAAGCGTTGAATCGCAAAAAGGAGCAATCTTCGCTGCAGGTTCATTTTGAGCTAACTCCATATGATTATCAGCGGGAGGTATTGGAGAAGCTTGAAGCCCAACGGACATTGTTTGGTCGGTACAAAAATTTGCTGGTAGCCGCGACAGGAGTAGGGAAGACGGTTATTTCCGCTTTTGATTATAAAAGATTTTGCAAGAATCACCCAGGAGCAAGTCTGCTGTTCGTTGCACATCGGGAGGAGATTTTACAGCAAAGCAGAGATACGTTCCGTGTTATTATGCAGGATTGGAACTTTGGCGAGCTGCATGTTGGCGTACATCAGGCAGAGGCGTTGGATAAATTGTTCATTAGTATTCAGAGCTTTAATTCATTGAAATTGGCGGAGCGAACATCGAGTGATTTCTACGATTATATCATTGTGGATGAGTTCCACCATGCGGCTGCACCATCGTATCAGAAGCTGTTAGCCTATTATGAACCGAAGATTTTGCTAGGCTTAACTGCAACACCGGAACGGATGGATGGAAGGGACATTGTCGGATATTTTGATGGCCATATTGCTGCGGAAATTCGGTTAACTGATGCGATTGACAGAAAGCTGCTGTGCCCTTTTCAGTATTTTGGTGTTACTGATACTACGGATTTGTCACGGGTTAAATGGTCTCGTAAAGGCTATGACTTAGGTGAGCTAGAGAAGCTATATACGCAAAACAAAATTAGAACGACGCAAATCATGAACAGTCTGAGGAAATATGTCACGGATCTGGAAGAGGTTAAAGGATTAGGGTTCTGTGTCAGTGTAGAGCATGCGCTGTATATGGCAAAAGTATTTAATGAAGCGGGTATTCCCTCGCTTGCTTTGCACGGAAATACAGGGGATAACGAACGGAAGCAGGCAAAGGGGCAGCTTGTTAGCGGCGAAATCAAAATGATCTTTGTCGTCGATTTGTATAACGAAGGTGTGGACATTCCAGAGGTCAATACAGTTCTGTTCCTGCGTCCGACGGAGAGCTTAACCGTCTTCCTGCAGCAGCTTGGTCGGGGATTAAGACTTGCTGAGGGGAAGGAATATCTTACCGTATTGGATTTCATTGGTCAAGCTCACAAGGAATACAATTTTCTAGATAAATTCAGAGCGTTGCTCGGCAGAACCAAGCATTCCGTCAAGCACTATGTAGAGCAGGGATTCTCCACTCTACCACGCGGGACATTTATTCAATTAGAAAAGCAAGCTAAGGATTACATCCTGAGTAACCTGAAGCAAGCAACGAACAACAAGGTAAGTCTGATTAATAGAATGAAGTATTTTACACAGGATACAGGTCAGGCGCTGACTATTGGAAATTTTGTGCAGTACTATGGCATGTCATTATATGAGCTTTATGGAGGACGTTCGGGTAAGAGATTCTTTCGTGGTCTGATGGTTGAGGCGGAGGTGCTAGAGCCATTTGAGTTCGAGCTGCAAGAGGAGTATGTGAAGCGAATACCTGCTCTTCTAAACATTAATTCACGAGTTTGGCTGAAATTTTTACTATCTTATTTAGAGAATGAAGCTAAGCCGCAAAATGATGAAGAACGCCGTATGTTAGTTATGTTCTACTATACATTCTACAGAAATGCTCCAGAGAAAAATGGATTCCAAAGTATAGAGGATGGCGTAGCTCAAATTCTGTCATGCCCGCAGTTTCGTGAGGAGCTGGTAGACATTTTTAAATACAACGCTGCCCATCTCGATTTTGTAGACAAAAAGAATGAGTTTCCTTTTACCTGTCCCGTTGATCTTCATTGTAGTTACACAATGGATCAGGTATTAGCAGCATTTGGTTACTGGAATGAGGAGCAGGCTCCTACCTTCCGTGAGGGGGTTAAGTATTTTGAGGCGGAGAAGACGGATATCTTCTTTATTACTTTGAATAAGTCGGATAAAGATTTCTCGCCTTCAACCTTGTATGAAGATTACGCCATCAATGAAGTCCTATTTCATTGGCAGACACAAAGTCGAGTCTCCGAGAATACAAAGACTGCGCAGCGCTATATCCATCACCGTACAACAGGGAATCGAATTACGCTGTTTGTTCGGGAATATAAGGAATTGAACGGCTATACCTCGCCTTTTGTTTTCTTGGGCGAAGCAGACTATGTTAGTCATACGGGCGGGAAACCGATGAGTTTTGTATGGGAATTGCGCGAAGCGATGCCGCCACAGCTGGTGGCGACGGCGAATAAGTGTATTGTGTAGGGGGGAAAACAGACGCAAAAACTTGGGGAGTTTCGATTTGCGGTGGCGGTTGTGGGGCGGTTAATGAATTTGTCAAGAAATCATTAAGCTCTTATTCAAATAGCAGATAATAATTATTTGCGGAACGGTTTATATATAGAAGTCTGTAATCAAAGGGCCAAATCACTGATTCTCTTTATAGATATGTTAAGGTAGGATATTGAAAAGGCGTTGTGGGCACTACTGAATTGCAGTGGGCGATTTTTTTGTCGAATCGGCTGTAGGCCTTCTGCTGTAAGAGCTGCGTTGCGTTATTCAAGTAAATGGAAATACTTGATTGGAGGTTTAATGCAAAATGCTCAAGTTACCTTATGAAAAAAGGTTGATGCACCAATGGATTCCCAGCTTTAAAAAATGGGGTTTTATCTGAACGTAGTGGGATATAAAGTTAGCTGCGCCCTGAATTCCAGGAGGCAGCAGCGTTGTTTTATCTGAACGTAGTGGGATATAAAGATGCCAGCGACTTATATTCTCGTAAAAAAACTAGTTGTTTTATCTGAACGTAGTGGGATATAAAGACTGGAAATAGAAATGAATTAAATGCATGGTATTTAGTTTTATCTGAACGTAGTGGGATATAAAGAACGGTGTTTCAATCGAACAATTGCAAAAAGATATGGTTTTATCTGAACGTAGTGGGATATAAAGGACTGTAGTACAGAGCGTTCTGCTGCCGTTGCTTGTGTTTTATCTGAACGTAGTGGGATATAAAGTATTAACGGGAGCGCCTGTTGGTGTAAACACACTCGCGTTTTATCTGAACGTAGTGGGATATAAAGTGGAGTTCTTTCCAATCATTCATACGGCCTGGAGAAAGTTTTATCTGAACGTAGTGGGATATAAAGTTATCTTCCATCAATGCTTTCATTGCATGTGTATCGTTTTATCTGAACGTAGTGGGATATAAAGCAATCTGCGCCAGCAACTTCTCCTGCTGCTCCGTATGTTTTATCTGAACGTAGTGGGATATAAAGGTTGTCACAGACGATATGGTTGACGATTATATCGAGGTTTTATCTGAACGTAGTGGGATATAAAGGGACAAACGGGAGCATATACAACTGTTGCTGGTAACTGTTTTATCTGAACGTAGTGGGATATAAAGACTTTTGAATGCGATAACCGCATCTGCTGACTCTAAGTTTTATCTGAACGTAGTGGGATATAAAGTAGCATATCTAAGCGCCTTGGACATAGTAACGTGACCGTTTTATCTGAACGTAGTGGGATATAAAGTCGTATGAGCATTCCTGTTGTAATCATCACCCTGCGTTTTATCTGAACGTAGTGGGATATAAAGTTATTCAATTTCCCACAATACCATTGTAGCATCGTTGTTTTATCTGAACGTAGTGGGATATAAAGACCGATGCAGCGTCACCACTGTTAGTTGTAATGTCGTTTTATCTGAACGTAGTGGGATATAAAGAAGGGAAACCGGAAATACCGATTGTGGATAGTACGGGTTTTATCTGAACGTAGTGGGATATAAAGAAATATATGAGAGAAATGGAAAGACTTTTAGAAGCGTTTTATCTGAACGTAGTGGGATATATAGACAGATAATCCATAGAGCCTTTAGTCTTATTGGGATCTTCTGTTAGTACGAATATTTACTTTATATATTTATGAGGTATTTAGTTTACATTAATATCTGCGTATGTTAGAGAAAAAGGGATAGAATAGTAGTTTATCTGCATATTATTTTCAGATTAGCTGATTATTATAGAATCATTCAATATTTTAGATAAGAAAGCAGGTATTTAAATTTTTTTGTTGAACTTAAAGGAATATTGTCTGATTGTAGTGCTATTATCCTATAAAAAGGAGGTGCTAGGAGTTTGAGACTATCCATAACATATCAAGTTCCACGTATTCCCATTTGCTACAGATTTACAGTACTCTCTTTACTTAAGGAGGCAATACAGCTAGCAGACAAAGGATATTATGCTAGTTTATATGTGCAGAATGAATCCAAAATGAAGCCATTCTCTACTGCGGTTTATTTAAGAGATTTTGTTTATAAAGAACAAGAAATCCAACTGAAAAGCCTGACCATAACGATATCGAGCTTTGATATGGCGTTTATGTTACATGTTTTTAATGGTTTACAACGTTTGGGTACGTATAACACATTCGGTGAAGAGTGGGTTCGTACAGATATTAAAATGTTAAAAGAGGCCGAAATTCACGGTGAACATGCCTATTTTTCAACCTTATCTCCTATTTTAATAGAGAATAAAGAAGGAAAGCCAGTTCATCCTACCGAGGCCTCATATAGAGATGAGTTCAGTTACTATGCTGCATTGCGTATTCGTGAATTAACTGGACGTGAACCCTATCGGAAGGTACACATTGAACCTCTAGCGATGAAAAAAACGGTTATCCGTGAAACGAATTCAACATTTCGCAAACAAGGGAATGAAAATGCTTTTCTTTACTTCACTGCATATCGGGGACAATTGAAGTTAAGTGGTCATCCGGATGATCTTCAATTGTTGTATCAAGCAGGGGTGGGTAAAAGAGTTTCTCAATCGTTTGGATTATTGGAATACATTCGTGAGGAGTGAGTAAGTCATGACTGTTTCAATCGAGATTGTCGCTGAAGACTGGATGATGACAGCGGGGTTGATTGGTATGACGCGATTGTTTGACAAGGAAGAATACCCCGATTTTCAGACAGATAAGGGTATTCGTTTGACAGAAGAACATATTCAACAATTCCCTGAAAAATATATACGTTGGATGATTATAAACCATAGTGTTGTTAAACGTGATGTTGGCCGTATGGAGTGGTATGTTGATCAAGTCGAAAAAACTAAACTGCGCATTGATAGTGATCTTGAACAACATGAAAAGTTGACAACAGTAGTAATTGAAGCTGCAAAACAGCTTCGAAAATCTATGAGCGATCAAGCTAAGAAAATCGAAAAATACTTTTCAGATACATCAGAGTATCGAGAGCTGCTGGCACTAATTGAGAGATTAGAGGTTCTTTCAAAGAATAAAGAGGCTTATATAGAAACACATATTATTAGGCAAGCTAGAGATGATTATAAAAGGATAATGTCGGTCCCGTTTATTAACGAAAGGCTGACATTAAATTATGTAAGATCGGTTATTTTGGAACCCTTTTTTGGACAAACATCGATTTTACAAAAGCCGTTTGCTTCTAAACCAACCCAAGACTTCATTGATCAATTGGATAAAGATTTTGCACGTCCAGCTTTACAGGATTTGCAGTTATATGCAGCAAGACAGAAGACTACACTAGTATCGGATATTCCAGCATTACTCCAAAAGCATAGTGAGACTAATGATTCCTTTAAAAAGTGGTTGAAAATGATTGGAAAATTAAAAACACCTGAAGAACTATACAACTTTTTTGAGAATGAAGTGTTACGTTGTTCATTAATAGATGGATTGATAGCTACACAATCCTTCGAAGAAAAAAGCTTTGTACCTTTAGGTGTATCCAAGAATAATGCATTTAATTTCAGTTGGAATTTGGATAGAAATATATCAATTCCAATTAGCTCCATCGCTCGCCTTATTCTATTTACAGTTCCCATTGGATTAGCTGCGTATAATCGGCGAATAGGTACAGAAGAATTCAATGAGAACAAGAGATTCTTTGGAATGGTCATGTCTCAGAACTCTTTCATAGAGATTGTCAATAATAATAATACGTATCTGACCCTTAGAAGTGGTGGTAGTACCATGGAAGAAGCGATTACTGGCTTACTCGATGAATCACGAGATAAAGCGCGTAAGATACATCATCAATCTTATTTTTTCATCGAATTACATTCTGAATACTTAGCTAAGAAAACATTGTTAGAATACTATCATATGCCCCCTTATCTTGCTGTATTTCTTAACCACTATGGAAAAACTTTACGTTTAATTCATCATGCCCGTGCTAAGGATGCTTTTCTGAGAGCTGTTCTTAAAGGGCTGGATCCAAAAGAAATAATTTATGAGCTTCTCAGATTATCTATTAAACCCACACTTAACTCAAGTAATCCAACAGAGATTGCCAAAGTTGCTGAAAGCAAGCATCTGGCAGATAGTGCTTACCATGCGATCAAAGCCCGAAAGAGAATCTTGCAGGCCAAGAAAGGGGAAAAGGAAATGGCGAATTATGATAAGACGATCTCACATGTATATTATCAAGGTGTAAATTTGCGTAACCGACTGATTTCCACTCGTCCCTCAGAAGATGGAGAAGGTAAGGTCTATCAAGCTGGTGGACGCAAAAAAATAGAAGGCATTGCTTATCGATTGCTTAATGCAGCAAAATCTGGTAATAAGACGGAGTTTATGGACACTGTATTCCGTGTATATATGTCTGCCAACACATCTAGTGCAAGGAAGAATAGTAATTCAGACAAATATATAGAAGTATCGAGTGTTTTTCTTGAAGGATTCAAAGAAAATGGTTTGGATTTTGATACGATCGCTAGTTCTTTTATCGCGGGATTACTTGGTGGAAATCCAGAAGAAGATAAGAACGAATCTAATCTATCCCCATCTGCTAAGGAGGCTACCCAATCATGAGTAAAGCTCTTACATTGACTACCGTATTCCGTGCTAATTCTCTCAATTATGGAGAGGGGATTGCAAATATTTCTGAGCTAAAGAAGATTCATCGTGGTAACGGAGATGTACTAACGTTTGCTTCACGTCAAAGTATTCGTTATGATATTGTCCGATTAGGTAATGAATGGTTTGGTTGGAATCTGCAAACGGTAGATAAATCAAAAGGGACTCTTCAATTTCGTGATGATGTAAGTATTGCTGATTCTGTAGAGATGGATTTATTTGGGTACCTGAAGACAGACAAGAAATCACAAAAACGTCCGGCTGTTGCTCGATTATCTCATGCAGTGTCACTTGAACCTTATCGGAGTGATATGGAGTTCCTTAACAATATGGGTTTGGCTGAACGAATTGAAGAGACGCCTAACCTTGCAAATATTGAACAACATGAGAGCTTCTATACATACACATTGACCATTGACCTGGATAAAGTCGGCATAGATTATGCTAATAAGGATAACCCAATTGAATTGTCCGGAGAAGAGAAGGCAATTCGTTTACATCAATTGTTAGATATCCTTAAATTACTTAATCGTAATATTCGTGGTCGTCAGGAAACACTAGCTCCGCTGTTTGTTATTGGGGGGCTTTATCCGGTGGCAAATCCCTTCTTCCTCGGTAGAGTAATGCTAGAAACTCAGACCAAAGCATGGAATCTAAATGTGAATGCTCTCGAAAATGTAGGCAAAACGTCGTTTGGTGGACAAGTGATGGCTGATTACACTCGAATAGGATATGTTTCTGGCATCTTCCATAATGAGGCCCAATTTGAGCAGTTAGGGTTTGATCATACGGGAACCGTTGAAGAGTTTTTTGCAGCTATGAAGAGTGGAATTAATGATTACTATGGAGTTTCAGTAGAATGAAAGTGCTCCGATTAGAACTCTATCAACAGACTGCATGTTATAAAAAACCGCATGCTTTTAAAGTTGCCGAAACTTATCCTTTGCCTCCGCATTCAACGGTGAAAGGCATGTTACATGCTATTTTAGAAGCGAATGAATTAATTCCGATGAAGATCAGTATTCAGGGAAGCTATGATACATTAATTACGGATTACCAGACACATTACTTTTTCAAAAGTGATAAAACCAAAGAATTTGCTTTAACAATAGATGGATTAGGCTTTGAACGCGAACTAAAAGATATAACAACGATGCCGATTTATACTCACATGTTATATAACGTTAATCTCATTATTCATGTGGACGCTGCTCCTGATATTCTTGAGCAACTGGCCGAGAAAATTCAAGAAGGTAATGTACATCTTAGTCTTGGACGTTGGGAGGATTTGGTGCGTGTAGATGCATGTGAGTTTGTTGAATTGGTAGAGGCGATGGAAGATTTAATTTTAGAGAAAAATGCATTCATCCCTCAGGATGTACTCATTGCTAGCAGGCTGGCTCACTTTCCATACAATTTAAATTGGACTTATCGTGTTATACAAGGTGTGCGGGTATGGGATAAGTTGAAGGTAGGGTATGTACAAGCTGGAGTAGATACCTCGATTTCTTGTGTTGATTTGTGGTTGGATACGTATGGTGATGGGGTATTCTTTGCACAGCCATCAATGTAAATTATAAATAACCGTAGAGAGAACCGGATTCCGAGTTCTCTTTTTCTTACACTTATCTTCATAAATATTTTCTGGAGAAGGGAGTTTGAAGTTTATGGTTTTTTACGCAAAATCAACACCAGCATTACCCCATACAGAAACGATTAAACAACATACTGAGGCACTATTAACATGTTTTTATCAATTGAAAAATAGCTATGAATCATCTTTGAAGCTCATGAGTGAAAGAGATTGGAAGATCCTCTATTTAGCAGTCAAATATCATGATGTAGGTAAATATGATGCTGTATTTCAGAATAAGATTCGGAGAGCAATAGGGCAGCCACCTGTTGAATTTTCTTGTAATTACAATGTCAGGCATAACCATGTATCTGTTCTGGCTATTCCATTTGGTAAATTGGAATTAAATGAGGACGAAGAGCGGATTCTAATTCAGGCAGTAGCCTTCCATCATGAAAGAGATGATAAACCAAATCATAGGGAGATAGGAGAAATTTATAAGCAACACATACTACCTTATAAAGACCAGATTGAGCTAGAGTTAGGCATTGAATTGAACCACAAATCCATGATTTCTAAACTAAATTCAATTTCGCATAATGAGCGCATTCGCGAAAATGCCGGAGGGTTATTTCAACAATATGTCCTTATCAAGGGCTTGCTCCATCGACTTGATCATGCCGCTTCTGCCCATGTACCTGTGGAGCTTGCTGCAGATATGAATGTAGGCAATCATGTTAAGCATTTCATAACAAATATTATTGGCAGTCTCCCTAATTCATTGCAGGTATTTACTGAAAAACATCAGCATGAACATGTTGTTGTTGTCGCACAGACAGGTATGGGAAAAACTGAGGCGGGATTATTATGGTTAGGAGCAGATAAAGGATTCTTAACACTACCATTACGAGTCAGTATTAATGCGATGTATAAGCGAATTGTTGATAAAGATAATATTGGTTTCACTCGTGCCTCTGGAGAGGATGGAATGGTTGAAGAAGCTACAGGCTTACTTCATTCAACCAGTATGGATTATTTATACGATCTATTAAAAGCTGATGATGAGGGTATAGAAAAAATTCATGCCCAGTCCAGACAATATGGTAATAAGCTGATTATTTCAACGATTGATCAAATACTAAAATTCCCCTTTTTTTATCTGGGCTTTGAGAAGGAGTACGCAACGGTAGCTTCATCCAAAGTCATTATTGATGAGCTTCAAGCGTATGATCCGCGTATTGCTGCCTTAATTGTGAGGGCACTAATACTTATTGATCGTATTGGTGGAATGTTTATGATTATGACAGCAACATTACCGGACTTTTACTATAAAGCATTGAAGCGAAAGATGATAAATTCTCGCCTTCCAATAGCATGTTCTGAATTTATTGACGATAGGGTGATACGGCATCACGTGCAACAAGAGGACTTATGTATTCTGGATGAGAGTGTGCAGGAGCAGATTTTAGAGGATGGAGAAAAATATAAAGTATTAGTTATCTGTAATACCGTCAAGCGTGCAAGAGAGTTATACAAGTTATTAAAATTGAAGCAGCGTACAAATCAGGTGAATTTGCTCCATTCTCGATTTATTAAGAAGGATCGTGCCTTATTGGAGAATAAAATTCTTCTTTTTGCTAAGGGTCTCGATCAAGGAATATGGGTCACCACACAGTTAGTAGAAGCGAGTCTGGATATTGACTTTGATAGGTTGTATACCGAGATGTCTTCTTTGGATAGTCAATTCCAGAGATATGGACGATGTAATCGTAAAGGGAAAAAATCTGTAGATGAAGTGAATATAAGGATATATACCAATGATGTTTCCGGTACTCAAATAGGAAAAAACTCAATATATCATGATGATATCTATAATCGTAGTATGGAACTATTAAGTCAGTATTCCTCGGGAATTCTACTTGAATCACAAAAACAACATATGATCCAGCAACTATATGATGAGAATGAACTAGAAGGATCATCATTCAGACAATTATTTGATGACACCTTAAGGCAATTGGAAGAACGCCCTATGTACGAGATTGATAGAGGAGAGGCTCAGGATTTACTCAGGGATATCCATGAAGTTCAGGCAATCCCGATAAGCTATGCGGGAACGTATGAAATCGAGGAATCCTTAAATTTATGGAAATCTACCAAAGATAAGAATATTAAGCGTAGAGCGAGACAAAGGATTGAACAATATACGGTAGGTGTTAATCAAAGATTAGCTAAGAATAAGGGGTTGTTAACACATTTTCCATTAATTCATGGCTTATATTATGTGGACATGAAGTATGACGAAGAAACAGGATTGGATGCAAATGCTGTAACAGCACCGATTTTATGGTAAATCTCAATGATCCTAACGGAAAGTGAGGAATCTATTATGTCGATTCGTGGAATAGAAATGCATTATTATGCAGTTTGCAAACGTAAACTTTGGTTATTTAATCGAGGGATTGGGTTTGAGCAGCAGTATGATCGTATTGAGGAAGGAAAGGTTCTTCATGAACATGCCTATGGTAAATTAGATAAAGAAATCAAAATTGATGATATAGCGGTCAATGATGCTGCTGATGGAGAGTATATTCGGGAAGTCAAGATTAGTAGCAAGATGGAGCATGCAGATCGCTTGCAGTTGTTATATTACTTGTATTTACTAAAAGAACGTGGTGTGGTGAAAAAGGGATTGCTCAGCTATCCTAAGGAAAAAAAGACGACAGAAATTGAACTTGGACTAGATGAAAACATAGAAATATTGGCAGCTATAGAAGGGATACAGAAGGTACTGGGAGGGAAACTGCCAAGCTATAAAAAGCTGAAGGTTTGTGCTAAATGTGCGTATCAGGATTTCTGTGAATCTGGTGAAGGTGGGGATGATATATGAGTACTGGAAGGGATGTATTTATTTTCTCAACGGGCAAATTACATCGCAAGCACAATACATTGTATTTCACAGATGAAGAAGGGAAATCACGTCCATTACCTATTGAGCAAACAGAGAATCTGCATCTGTTTGGTAATATAGATTTTAACACCTCGCTATTACATGTTCTAACCCAGCATGACGTAAAATTACATATTTACAATCACTATGGGTATTATGATGGTACCTATTATCCTCGTAATTCACGGGTATCAGGTTACACTGTTGTTCGGCAAAGTGAGCATTATCTAGATATTGGTAAGCGACTAGTGTTAGCTAAAGCCTTTGTTCAGGGTGGTGTACATCATATGATAAGGAATCTTCGGAAGTCAGGAGAAGAGACGAAAGCTCACATAGATACTATCAGTGCTAAAGTCACACTCTTGGATAATGCAAACAGCATACCAGCGGTTATGGGAGTAGAAGGACAATGTCGTCAAGTATACTATGAAGCATTTACGTTATTGGTAAAGAATAACTTCACTTGGATAAGTCGAACCAGACGTCCTCCACAAGATCCCTTGAATGCAATGATATCCTTCGGAAATGGTCTAATGTATACCGCCATCGTATCAGAGTTGTACAAAACAATGCTTGATCCAGCGGTCAGCTATTTGCACGAACCATCAAGCAAGCGATTTTCACTAAGTCTAGATATTGCCGAAATTTTTAAACCTTTTGTCATTGATCCACTTATCTTTAATTTAGTAAATAATCGGCGCATCCAGAATAAGCACTTTGAAGATACGGACGGAATGGTCTATCTGAATGAAGAAGGTCGCAAAATATTTTTGGCTGCATTTGATGAAAAAATGAAAAGTACTTTCAAGCACCGAAAATTAAATAGAAATGTTACTTATAGGTACTTGATTCGACTTGAGGCCTACAAGCTAATAAAGCATGTTATTGGTGATGAAAAATACAAACCATTTAAAGCGTGGTGGTAGAAATGTTTGTTATAATTACATACGATATAGGAGAGAAGCGAGTAGGTAAGGTATGCAAAAAGCTGCGTGAATATTTAGATTGGACGCAAAACTCAGTATTTGAGGGAGAGATTACAAAAGGAAAACTAACCAGATGTCTTGCAGAATTAAGAGAAATCACAGATGATACAGATTCAATCTATTTGTATAAGGTATCCAATCCAAAGTCGATTGTTAAGGAAGTTATTGGAGAGGATCGTTCATTTGGTCAATTATTTTTGTGAAGGCTATTGAATGAAAATGCAGCGAACGATTATTTTGTCGAATCGGCTGTAAGGCTTATGTATCAAGGACTCATTGGGTTATTTAAGAGATTTAAGTTTTACCCATTGGAGGTTTGATGCAAAATTGAAAAATCCCCCTGATCAAAACGTTGATATAGCAAGGGTTTGAGGCTGCAAGAAAACGGGGTTTTATCTGAACGTAGTGGGATATAAAGTAATTTCAGCACTTCACTATAATCATTATACCATATCGTTTTATCTGAACGTAGTGGGATATAAAGTTGCTTGCTCAGGGTGGTGTTACTACTGGGCCGACCGGTTTTATCTGAACGTAGTGGGATATAAAGGTATCAGCGTCAGTCGGATCACTTGTATAAAGAGCAGTTTTATCTGAACGTAGTGGGATATAAAGTTGTTAGACGGATGCAGACTAGAGGAGGTGGTAAAGTTTTATCTGAACGTAGTGGGATATAAAGAAGAAAACTGCGATTTCGATGAATCAACAGCATTCGTTTTATCTGAACGTAGTGGGATATAAAGGAAACTCCCAGCCCAGTATCCGGTACTGTTCGCGGGTTTTATCTGAACGTAGTGGGATATAAAGCAATAAAAAGGTAGACCTACTCAAATATGCATCCGGGTTTTATCTGAACGTAGTGGGATATAAAGGTAATTATGTTTCCTTGCGCATCATACGTAGCGCCGGTTTTATCTGAACGTAGTGGGATATAAAGTGGGAAACGAAGGAGAAGGGCGTTGACGAAAAGACGCGTTTTATCTGAACGTAGTGGGATATAAAGTAACAATTTGGTTCTCATCGCGCCAATACGGATCATTGTTTTATCTGAACGTAGTGGGATATAAAGCATGAAGTACACCGGCAGAAAGACCTTCGAGGACGTAGTTTTATCTGAACGTAGTGGGATATAAAGTTTGGAGTTGTTCGCGGTTATAGTCGTCATGTTCGGTTTTATCTGAACGTAGTGGGATATAAAGTTGATTGCAGGTATTAATGCGGTGATGTTAGTTACCGTTTTATCTGAACGTAGTGGGATATAAAGTTTACTCCACCATCTAAGGTATACATCGCGTTGTATAGTTTTATCTGAACGTAGTGGGATATAAAGTATTCTGATGTGTTCTTTATTTCTAAACCAGCATTGTTTTATCTGAACGTAGTGGGATATAAAGATTGCTATCTATTTCGAATAAGCCTTCTTCTTTTGGAAGTTTTATCTGAACGTAGTGGGATATAAAGTAGTATAAGAAAAGTAATAACTTTGTATGTCCATCGGTTTTATCTGAACGTAGTGGGATATAAAGGAAGCATTCACGGGAACAAAGTCCAAGGCCTGACCAAGTTTTATCTGAACGTAGTGGGATATAAAGGGCAATCATGTACCTGACAAAGGCTTTGCTACAAAGTTTTATCTGAACGTAGTGGGATATAAAGTAAAAATAAAGCCGCTCAAATACTCGACGTTTATAGAGTTTTATCTGAACGTAGTGGGATATAAAGTCTGATAGCGGTAATACTACTGGTTTTTGGCCTACGGTTTTATCTGAACGTAGTGGGATATAAAGTATAACGAATCTCCACGGGAGTATCTACATCTCCGGTTTTATCTGAACGTAGTGGGATATAAAGACACCAAGTACATCAGCGTACTGGTCTATATCCGTGTTTTATCTGAACGTAGTGGGATATAAAGTGATAAACTGAGCGTGTTTTTCGGGTTCCGTTTTCCTGTTTTATCTGAACGTAGTGGGATATAAAGCTGTATCCTGGAATTCTTGCAGTTTATTGATTAAGTCGTTTTATCTGAACGTAGTGGAATATAAAGGAAGGTATTTACCTGTGGCGAACTCATCTACGATATGTTTTATCTGAACGTAGTGGGATATAAAGTTAGATAATCTAACACTACAAATGCTACTAGAGCAATGTTTTATCTGAACGTAGTGGGATATAAAGACTGGACCATACAGGAACAATCCCGTTTCTCTTGATCCGTTTTATCTGAACGTAGTGGGATATAAAGATAGAAAAAATAATAATGCAGTAGCTAATTTTGGACGTTTTATCTGAACGTAGTGGGATATAAAGTTGAAGAGATGGCAAATGGGCTAATAGATTTTTCATAGTTTTATCTGAACATAGTGGGATATAAAGTCGTATTCTGCTTCTTTTTCAGATTTAAATGGGCCTGCGTTTTATCTGAACGTAGTGGGATATAAAGCGGCAAGCTAGGCTGATTATGGATATGACACAAAATGTGTTTTATCTGAACGTAGTGGGATATAAATCGGGAAGTGCCTGTTGCGTTATGCCGTGAAAAAGCATTTTATCTAAATACTGTTAAATAATCAACAGTATTTAGCCAGTGAGTGCTATACTTCTGGTTCATCGGCTGAATGAGTAATTTTTTAACGGACTGGTGTTACAATTATTCTTTTAGCCACCGAATAAGTTGATAGTAATAAATGCCCAGTATATCGGCGATTTTTCAATGTTAGAGAAAATGATGGATTTCTTTTTCCATTACTCATTCCCTCGCACGATCTCTCTTACCACATTTTTAGCTATTCGCACTTTATCCAAGTTCGATTCTCTAAGCATCATTACAATTTCTTTCACTTCAACATCAATCTCAGTAAGTTCACTATACTCATGAACATATGAAAATAGTTGAGCTACGTTGACTTCAAGTGCGTTAGCAATTTTGGCTAGGTTAATTAAAGAAACATTCTTTTCTCCACGTTCAATTTGTCCAATATATGAGAAATGAAATCCGCCTTTTTCCCCAAGGGATTCCTGTGATAGACCTCGTTTTTTTCTTAATACTCTTATGCGTGCACCAACCAATTTAAGAATATCCTTTTCATTCATACTCCACACCCCTCTAATGAAAAAGTGTAGACAAGATTATGAATTACAAACATCAGTAGAAAGATATTGAAAATAATTTATAATATCTATATGTATCAAAAATGATATTAATAAATATTATTTTGTTGTATAATATTTACAATATAGATAGGTTGTGGGGGTTGATTATGATCGAGAAAGTGTCAGTAGAAAAATGGAATACTTTGATTAAACGTACTGTTGACTGCACACTCCCACAAACCTACATGAACCTCATCCCAATCTTCCTAAACCAAAACCTTCCCAAACCCTGTTTAATCCTTAGCAACTGGTCGTTAGAAATTATGCTCAAGGCCGTATATGTTAATGAGAGGGGCAGTACTTTTCCACCTCATACTCTATCTATTGAAATTCTGTTTGATTTGACACGAAATGAGGCAAGTATTGACTTAGACTCCGTAAGTTTAATTCAATCGGTAAAATATCTTGCGAACTATCCAAACCATACTTTGTTACAGAATATGAGTGCTGCACATTTGCAGAGAATTATGAGGAGGGTGGACGAGCTATTGTGTCGATTATCTCCTAAAGCTACGAATTCCCCTACTGACCGATATACTTCCATATTTAATTAAGAGGGATTTTGTATCAACCTACTAGCTCTCCGAAATCAGTTATGAGAAGGAGCCGCGCTACATTTACAAAATATTGTAAAAAGAAATCATTACAAAAATCTCCACTTTTTTTCTTGGATTTATGTAATTCGATCGATGCAATGTTTACTGCAAATATAACAAATCAGCAATATGGAGGGATTCTTTTGATTGATCTGATCAAAGACGTATTGGAGGATATGAACAAGCAGCTAGATCGAATTGAGAAGAGCTTGTAGCTGCTGGATGATAAGCTAATTTGTGAGTGCTATTGGGTACAGGCCGTTCATCCGAGAGCGTACCCGTGCATTTACGACAGGCGGGGGAATATCAAAAGAAGAGCTGATTAACCTTCTTAGGATAATCCGATCCGAATCGGAAGATGTTTTGTCTGCTTTATCGAACGATGATTTATCTCGGGAGGTCATCATTCGATATGATCGTGAGGATTGGAACCGTATGCTTCAAAGCGATACGCCTGCCGACGAAACTTATGATACAAGATTAATTGGTCGTCTGCTTATATAGGTGTCCGCACATTACGGATATCACGGGGCATGGAGGTACATAATGATCTCCATTGACATTCTCTCCATAACGAGTTATATTACAACTTATTAAAAGACTTATTAAAAGTATGAGTGAGGAGTTGATACTCTCAAAATGCTCCCAATTTCAAATAATGCGATACGTGTCAAACAAATCAATACAGAATTAGTGAAAAATACTTTAAAAGCGATGGAGCATGGGACAAAGGCGTCTATAGCCAGCATGACGGGGCTCAGTGTGGCGACCTGCGGTAACATTTTGAATGAGCTTCTTCAAACGGGGGAGGTCATTGAGACGGAGCTTGAGGAGTCAAGCGGCGGGCGTCCGGCTATGCGTTATAAATTCAACGCGGATTATTCGTATATTTTATGCTTGTATGTGAAGACGGATGGCGGGGTGCATTCACTTGCATACGCTGTAGCCAATCTGATCGGTGAAAGCATCGAAGAGAAGAGCAGGTTGCTTGAGGATATTAATTATGATGTCATCGACCATCAAATTGGAGAGCTCATCGATCGGTACGGGAATATCAAAGCGATCGGGATAGGTATTCCGGGCGTCGTTCATAAAGGGATCATTGGTGTTTGTGATGTTGATTCACTTATCGGGCTTCCTATAGGACCCAAGCTGAGAGATAAGTATGGGCTTGAAATTATTACAGAGAACGATATGCATTTGACGGTGTATGGTTTTTATAACCTGCAAAACTTCGACGAAGATAAGACCTTTGCAATCGTTAATTTTCCAAAGGATAACTTCCCGGGCTCGGGCTTTATTATCGACGGGCATATTTTGAAGGGAAACACTAAATTTGCGGGCGAGGTTTCTTTTCTTCCCTTGGATTTGACCCGGGACGAGCAGATGAAGCAATTGAATAGTGCGGGGGGATTTGTTCCTCTAGCTGTAAAAATGATAACGTCCATTATCGCTACGATTAATCCGGTATCTATAGCTCTTACTGGTGAGCTGTCCAGGACGGAGCTGCTGGATGATATTTATAGTGGCTGTCTGAAGGACATCCCGCGTGAGCATATGCCGGAATTGTTTATTAAGAACAGCATTCATGATGAGTATCTGAATGGATTGATTTCGATTACACTGGAGAGCTTAACTTACAACCTCCAACTCGTAGAGAAGCGAATATAACCATGAATTACTTCAAATGTGAAGGGGTAAACCTATGACGAACACGAACACGACCATGACAGAAAAAGAAAAAATGATAGCCGGGAAGGCGTATAAGGCTTTTGGCGAGGAGCTTTTAAAAGAACGCCAGCATGCTAAAGAGGTTATTTTTGATTACAATGCGCTGCGTCCGACAGAAATTGAAAAGCGGAATACCATGCTGCGTGGATTTTTGGGCAAGACGGGTAAGAACTTTTTCGTAGAACCGCCTTTCCGCTGCGATTATGGCTACAACATTTTTTTAGGCGAAAATTTCTATTCGAATTACAATTTAACGGTGCTGGACTGTAACAAGGTAACGATCGGAGATCATGTGCTGATTGGGCCAAATGTGAGCATTTTTACGGCGGGACACCCGGTAACCCATGAATTAAGGGCAGAGGAATATGAATTTGCGCTTCCGATTACGATCGGGAATCATGTCTGGATTGGTGGCGGGTCGATCATTAACCCTGGCGTAACGATTGGAGATAACACGATTATCGGCTCCGGCAGCGTGGTGACCAAGGATATTCCTGCTAATGTGATTGCCGTTGGCAATCCATGTAAGGTGCTGCGTGAAATTACGGATGAGGATAAGGAACGATTTTTGGAGAAATTTTAACGCTAATGATAAACTATTGATAAATAATTAATGAGCATAAAAAGCTGCCTTAAGGCGCGGATCGAACATCTGCAGCCTCAGGCAGCTTTTGCTTTTGTATACTAATTCCTAGAAAATCACCGATGGGACAAAATTGATCAACGTATGTGCGATGACCGGAGCGACCAGGTCGTTGTTGCGTGTGTACAAATACACAAAGTATATATGCAAGGCCCAAGTTATTAGAAGATGCGGGTAATCATACATCACAAAATCAATGAGTCCCATTTTTGCCTGGAACATCTGAAAAGGAACATGCATGATAGCAAATAAAAAGCCAACAAAGAGTATACCGGCGTATTTATTGCGTATCAGCGTAAAAATGCGGGTCTGAATAAAGCCCCTGAAGCAAATCTCTTCAACAAAAGCAATCGTAATCAGAAAGTAGAAAAATTTGAACACAAGCTCTGGAGCGGAAAACTGCAGCGATGCTTTACCCAGCATGAAAATGATAAGTTGAGGCAGGATGAAAGGCAAACTGAAGAGGACACCTATTCCAAGAGACTGCCAGAAGGCTTTTCCTTTGAACTTTAGCCCGACGGTTCTTGGGGATTGCTTTCGGATGCATAAATAGATAAATATCGGGAGCGCCTGAATGATTGTGGTCAGTGAATCCAGGACAATATTAGCGATCAGATTGTTAGCAAAAAGACCGGCAAAATTTCTAAGCAAATCCGTTTTGAACATAATCAGGCCGAAAAGGTACAGGAAGATCATGTTGTAAAAATAGTAGAGTAATCCCGCCCAGCCATCGCGTTTCGTTAGTACCTGTAAAGCTTCATTATCAAATGAAATGCGAAATATTTTTCTCATGGTATGTACAAAACTCCTTTACGTAATCTGATATCAGCTTAGGTGAGTCTTAGCATTCCTTTTAATGTAAGCAAAATGATCAATATATTAATATGAGGAAAATCGCAGTGTATTTTACAGATCGGAGGTTTACAAGCCCTGGAGAACTCACCTATGATGTAAGTGAGACAATCAACGAAGAAGGGGCAGGGATAGGAGATGGAGAACAGGAACGAACAGAGCAATCAGGGCAATCAGAGTAATCGGATGAATCAGAGCAAGCAGTTGAAGAAACCGGAAGCGATGATTTTTGATATGGACGGTACGTTGTTCAAGACAGAGACATTGCTGCTGCCTGTGTATCACCGTGTATTCGACTCGCTTCATGAGGAAGGCTTGTACAGTGGGGAGACTCCGCCGGAGGAGCTTATTCTGGGCTGTCTTGGCATGCTGTTAGAAGATATATGGAAGAAGGTTATTCCGGGTTATCCGGAGGAGGTTCACCTGCGGGCTAACGACCTGCTGCTGGAATATGAGCTGATTGGGCTGAAGGAGTATGTGACGGAGCTGTATCCACAGGTGCAATTCACTTTGGAGGAGCTGAGCAAGCGTGGTGTCAGACTTTTTGTTGCGAGCAACGGGTTGGAGCATTACGTGAAGGAAATTGCCAAGGCACATCACATTTTCCCTTTGTTTGAAGGGCTGTACAGTGCGGGCGAGCATCAGACGGCTTCCAAGGTCGATCTGGTCAAGCTGCTTTTGGATAATCATCAGGTATCGAGCGCTTGGATGGTGGGGGACCGTTCATCGGATGTGGAAGCAGGCAACAAAAATGGACAGACGGTCATCGGCTGTGCTTATGCGGGATTTGGTCAAGGTGCCGAGCTTCAGGGATCGGACGTTTTGATTACCCGTTTTGATGAGCTGCTGGAGCTGTATGATAAGGCTGAGAGCTAATTAAAAATCAGACACCTTCAAGGAAAGCAACCATGTCATAAGATATGGAGCTAACTTGAGGGTGTTTTTTTATATGACGGATTGTAACAAAATCTCATATACAAAAATAAAACAGTATGATAATATTACAAATATTCAAATATTCAGATATATGAAATCATAGATATTATAAAAAGGGGGGTTACTGAGATGGACGCGAACTTACAGCAGTTTAAGGCGGATTTTTTCAAGGCTCTCGCCCATCCTATGAGAATTCGTATTCTTGAGGTGCTGAGCGAAGGAGAACGGAACGTAAATGAGCTTCAGACTATACTCGGCTCGGAAGGGTCTGCGGTGTCTCAGCAATTGGCGGTGCTTCGGGCCAAAAATCTGGTTAATACCGTCAAGGAAGGAACTACCGTCGTATACTCATTGCGTGATCCACAGCTGAAGGATTTGCTTGCGGTAGCCAAACAAATTTTTAACAATCATCTGATTGAATCCATTTCACTGCTCAAGGATATTCAGAACCAATAAGCCAAGAAGCAAGTATTAAGAGTTTCCCAACATTAGTCGGGGGGCTTTTTACGTTTAAATCATAGCCATTTGTACCAATTTGATAAATTAGAAAAGAAGGGTTACGGATGAAGTGGACAGGAAGATATGCTGGTTATCAGGCTGGCTCATTACGCCAGGACTTGATCTCCGGATGTATCGTAGGAATCGTGGCAATTCCGCTTGGAATGGCCTTTGCAATTGCCTCGGGAGTTAAGCCGGAATACGGGCTGTATACGACGATTATCGCCGGTATTCTGATTTCTCTGCTTGGGGGCTCAAGATTCCAGATTGGAGGACCAACCGGAGCTTTTATTCCTATTTTGCTCGCGATTGTTATGCAGTACGGGTATGAAAATTTGCTGATTGCCGGTTTTCTGGCTGGAATTATGCTCGTTCTCATGGGGCTGTTCAAGCTGGGAAGCTTTATTCAATTTATACCAAAGCCTGTGACCATCGGTTTTACGGCTGGCATAGCGGTTACTATTTTTAGTGGACAAATAGGGAATTTCCTCGGTCTTCGCGGAGTGGAAAGGCATGAGTATTTTTTTTCCAATATGAAGGAAATATTTCTGAGGATGCCTTCACTGAATGTATACAGTGTAGTAACAGCCTGCATTTGTCTGGCGGCTTTGATTCTAACACCTAAGTTTTTTAAAAAAGTACCGGCTTCTCTGGTAGGTATTATTTTATCTACGCTGGCAGCAGCCTTTTTGTTTCCGGACAAGGTAGCTACGATTGGATCTGCCTACGGAGCTATACCCGCCGGCTTGCCCGAGTTCCATCTGATTCCACTGTCGTTGGATAAGGTTGTGCCGATGCTGCAGCCCGCGCTTGTAATTGCATTGCTTGGCGGAATTGAGTCCTTGTTATCCGCTGTCGTAGCGGACAGCATGACAGACACGCGCCATAACAGCAATCGTGAGCTAATCGGGCAGGGAATAGCGAATATGGTCGCACCGTTATTCGGAGGAATTCCGGCTACCGGTGCGATCGCCCGTACAGCAACCAACATTAAAAACGGCGCAGTGTCCCCTTTCTCAGGGATTATCCACGGAGTAGTTGTTTTGCTGGTTGTCGTATTGTTCGCTCCTTATGCCTCCAGCATCCCGCTCGCCAGCATGGCTCCGATTCTGATGATGGTCGCCTGGAACATGAGTGAGCGAAAGCCTTTTGCCAAAATGCTGAAAACGCGCACCAGCGATTCGATTATTTTACTTGTCACGTTTCTACTGACTGTGTTTACTACATTGACCATTGCCGTTGAGGTAGGCTTGGCTCTGGCGGTGCTGCTGTTTATCAAGCGGATGAGCGGATTGCTGACCGTAAACAAAGTGCTGCCGGATCACTCATCCAGCAATAGCAAGGTTAGATCGCATATTGTGACCAAAGACCATGATTGTCCGCAAATATCGATCTTTACGCTGGATGGCCCTCTGTTTTTTGGGGCTTCCCATGCCTTCGAGCACGCTTCTTCTCTGATGAAAACCGGACAGCATCTGCAAGCTGTCATTATTCGAATGGCTAGTGTTCCGTTCATGGATTTGACGGGGGAAGCCAACTTTACGAAGCTGATCAAAAATCTGCAGGACAAAGGAGTAACCGTTCTGATCACAGGCATTCGTTCACAGCCGCGCAGACTATTAATGAGAACAGGCTGCTACTCCAGCATAGGTGAGGAGCATTTCTTCGACCATACGGGCGAAGCTCTGAATCAGGCGCTCGGCGTTATCCAATCCGATCTATGTCAGTCTTGCCGCCATTTTGCGTTCCGGGAATGCACGATGCTTAGCTGTACGGCCGCTGCAGAAGCTCCAAAAAAATCCTTAAAGACAGAGTCCGTGGGCTCGTTGGCAGCAGAGTCATAGGGGCAAAAGAGTCAAGAGTGCGCAAGAAGCATAAGAAGCATAAGAAGCATAAGAAGCATAAGAAGCATAAGAAGCATAAGAAGCATGATAGTATGAAACCATGAGTCTGTTAAGTCGATTCATTTCACAGCTTGCGATTAGCACCTAAACGCAACAGCCAGCCGCCGATTTAATACCGGCAACTGGCTGTTTGTTTTTATACACTGTTTTTTTGTCTTATACGATGAAGATAAGCAACAGGTTAGCGATCGAGAAGGCAAGTACTGAGTAATCTCTGGGGTGAAGCTTATATAGCCGGATCGGGGTACGACCGTGATCACCTTGGTAGCAGCGAGACTCCATAGCCACTGCCAGCTCTTTGGCGCGAAGAATAGAGAGCACGAATAGAGGCATCAGCATAGGGAAAATACCGTGCCAGCGTGAGGATACTCCTTTGCGATGAAAGCCGCCGCCGCGGGCAATTTGAGCCTTGCGGATTTTATCTATTTCTTCAACAAGTATGGGTAGAAAGCGTAAGGCGATCGTGAACATCATGACAGCCTCGTGGACAGGAAGCTTGAATTTCTTAAGTGGCTTTAGCATCATCTCGAGTCCCTCGGCAAGTATGATGGGCGAGGTGGTGCGAACAAGCAGCGAGAGGAGAAGGACAATTCCCGCAATCTGTTCACACATCAATACTCCGTTTACCGCTCCCTCCACTGAATAGGTCAGAAATCCAAGCTGAATCATAGTATCGCCAGGATTAGAAATAAGTATAGACTGATAGATCATCGTTGAAATAAAAAAGATCGACAAGGATAGTATGGTCACAACGAGAGCCTTCCAAGACAATTTGGCAATCCACCATAGGAAGATCAGCAGTACAATTTGAACCGTCTTCAGCATCAAATTATGGTTAAGCAGCAGAGCTGCTGCAAAAATCAGGATGACTGTAATTTTCATTCGGGGGTCCCATTGCTCGATCCACGTATTCTGTTTTCTGTATAAAAGAAAGCTGTTGTTTGCCATGATATTTCCTCATTTAACTGTAGTTTGATGTTGACGAAGCTGAAGGGCTGCTGCAATGGCGTCAGCGGCTTCCTCCGGAGATAATCTGCAGGCGCTGTCCGAGATTACTCTCCGCTCCTTGAGCAGTCTCGAAACGACGAGGGCGGAAGGCTCCTCCCATCCAAAGGCTTCCAAAAATGCGGAATCGGAAAGGATGGAGGCAGGAGGGCCATCAGCAATGAACTCGCCATTTTTTAAGGCCAATATTCTGGAGGCGTGATTGACGATTTCATCCAGCTGGTGACTTACCCATAAAATCGTGAGTCCTTGCTGCTCATTCATTTGATGCAAAAGCTCGAATAATGCTGTCCGGGCTTGCAGATCCAGTCCTGCAGTAGGTTCATCAAGTATAAGCACCTTTGGCTCCAGCACGACTACTCCGGCAATAGCCACCCGTCTTTTCTCGCCACCGCTTAATTCAAACGGACTGCGTTCCTTAAACTCATCATAATCAAGCCCAACAGCCCCCATTGCTTTACGGACCTTCTGCTCTTTAATTTCCGGCGGAAGCTTGGCGCTTTGAAGTCCAAATGCAATATCATCGAAAACAGTAGGGGAGAACAGCTGATGCTCAGGGTATTGAAAAATATAGCCGATTTGATCGAACAAATCAGGACGCCTTGAAGCGTTGGGATCAATGCCATCAAGCACAATTTGTCCAGCAGTAGGTGCGAGAAATCCTTTGAGCAGCTGCAAAAAGGTAGATTTGCCAGAGCCCGATTTCCCGGCGATGGCCAGCATTTCTCCACTCTGAATCATCAGATTAATGTGATGTAGGACAGAAGGGGCGCTAGAAGCTGGGGCAGCAGAAGATGCTGCCCTCTTTTTCTTTTTCGCATAAGTGAAGGAGACGTCGTTTAATTGAATTTGCATAACAGTTCCCTCAATTCTTCTACATCCAGAGAGCCGGAGACAGAAATTCCCTTGTTGCGAAGAGCGAGAGCCAGGGAATGTAAATACGGCAATTCCAGTCCGCACTCCTGAAGGAGAATTTTATCGGATAGAAAATGCTCGGGCGGGCCTTCAAGATACAGGTGGCCGTTACGGAACAAAATCCACCGGTCTGCGTCCAATACCTCTTCCAAATGATGCGTAATGTATATGAGTGCAAATGGATGTTTTTTTCGTGCCTCATGCAAGGTTTTTACAAACTGCTTTCTTGCTACAGGGTCCAGCATGGAGGTGGCTTCGTCTAATATAAGGTAATGGGGAGACAAGGCAAGCACGGCGGCAAGCGCGAGCTTTTGCTGTTCACCGCCTGAAAGCTGGGTAACCGGACGATCCACGTCGGCATCCAGGCCAACGATATCGATAGCCCAAGCAATCCTCTCCTGAATCCGCTCTTGAGGGTAGCCGATATTGGAAAGACCAAAAGCGATGTCTTCACCGACAGTCAGCCCTACCTGTTGGTTTTCCGGGTTCTGGAACACGATTTGTACAGCCCGGCGAATGGTCGGGATGCTTTGAGAATCACGGGTAAATTGTCCTTCCACCTGAACAGTGCCCTCAGATGGAAGTTCAATACCGTTAAGCAGCCGGGTCAAGGATGATTTTCCAGATCCATTGCGTCCCAGAAAAGCAACAAATTCATTGGGCTGTATGCTCGTTGTAACATGGTGAAGAACACGGGAGGTGTGCTCACTATCCATATCATCTTCCCAATCAACATAAGAGAAGGAGACATTATGGATATCAATCATGGTCAGTCACCGCCTCATTCTTGTTAGTGGAGGAGGGGACAGGCCCAAACACGCTTTTGGGATCATCTGGATTAAAACGACCGCTCTTGGTGTTCGGAATTTGCCAAAAGAAATCGATATTCACCTCATGCTCAGCAGCAATTTGCAAAAAATCCTGCATGAAGACTCCTTTTCCCGGGTCGCAGGATGGACTATCGGATATACCGAGTCCGCCGACTATGGTGTAGCCATGCTCCTGATACACTTTTAATTGTTCAATGTAAGGAAGCAATATTTTACGGTTATGTGTGTGAAATTCCGGTGTATCATATTCCTGAACTGTCATGGGTGGACGTTCGGGACCAAGAAAAGTAAATTCGGGACACGGAAGCTGAAAAATGCCATATCCTTGCTTGTTAGACCAGTCTACTGCCGCCTTCATGATGCCTGGACTACGAGCTTCGCCGCCTACGACCGCGTTCTGGTTGATGACACAGTGCGAGACGACAAGGATTTGTTTACTACGCTTCAATGGATGTTTTCTTCTTTCTGTTGTTTCGCTTAATCAGGGATTGCGGCAGATTTTTTACAACAAAAAATACTAGAATAGCTGACAAAATTTTGGCTCAATCTCAAAATCAGTGCTTGACAGTTAGCCAATCAGCCATTGGCGGTTGC
>RCUU01000335.1_pt1 | contig 27090 bp, 27 predicted proteins | sample 2166211 | NCBI WGS metagenome assembly RCUU01 (sample SAMN09932620, study PRJNA488358) | compost metagenome | feature: garden; material: soil; isolation source: compost soil in phenylacetic acid-enriched culture | place: Germany: Experimental Botanical Garden Goettingen | collected 2016-01-27
ATTCCTGACGAACAGGCGTGGCAGGCTTGAAAAATAAAAAAAGGCCCCTCTTGGAAGGGGCTTAAGAATTTTATCGTCTGGTCGGCGGCGGCGAACCGATTACGCCGGGATATTGATAGACGAGCGGCTCGTCGAACGTCGCATAGTCAAAATTAACCATCAGCATGACCGTCCGCACGCCGGTAACCGGATCACTGATGATGATATGATCGCGACCGGCGGCTTCCAGCACGCCTTTGAAAACCTTCGCGTTCCACTCGCTGTTGTTCTCGTATGTCATGTAGAATGTGCCGATTTTGCCTAAATTCAGACGGAAAATGTTCTCGATGTACGATTGCTCATAGTTCTGAATCGGCATAGGCATAACAGTGCCCCCGGGCGTCATCGGGCTTCCGCTAGGCACTTGCGGCGGCATTGCCCCTCCCGTTTGCTGCGGATATCCGCCTAATCCAGGCATTGTCGGATAAGTACCATGGCCTGCGGGATAAGCTGCCGGCCGAAATTGCTGAGTAAACATGCAATTCATTCCTCCTCATGATTGGTCAAACGAAAGGTTGAAGTTAATAAACGGAAGGGCAGTCTTCCACGGATGGAGAAAAGAAACAGTGCGCTTTAAACCGGCCGGTGTTCTGCTGATTATACCAGGTAGCCGGGCAATCTCCCGCAGGCCGAAAAAACCACAAGGCGTTGGATGCTGGCCAAATCCGTTCACCATTGATGACGCGCTGTGCCAATCGAATATCGCGGTCGCGAGCCCTTTGGTAGAAATAGCCCTTCACCGTAGCTTCGAAGCCGCCAGGATTTTGAAACACCATTCGGTTCATGTCACGGATATCCTGAAAATCAAGGCAGTTGCCCAAGATCCGGTTCACGCCGACATTGCCGACCATCAGCATGCCCTGCTCGCCTTCCCCTTCCGCTTCCGCGCGCATCAGGCGCGCCAGCAGTCTAACATCTTCGGAGTTTGCTTTAATGACGGCCAATTTGGCTCCCCCTCCCTCTCTGCTGAACGATATATCCTATGTGCATCCGCCTATCTTGGTGCTTAGCACTGGAAAAAATTCGGTGTCAAGTACCCGACTAACCACTTGCATGTGAATACGGTTACAATATTGAACATTTCGTGACTATTTCTATGGACGCGCTTACACGAATAGCATATACTGTAGATGAATAACGTTTATTTATACGTTTTTGCTGGTTTCGTTATAAAACGGTTGCTTCATTTTACCTTTTAGGAGGTTACCTCATGAGAATCGCGATTATTGGCGGCGGTCTGGCCGGGCTTACGGCTGCTGCATACCTGTCGGACAGTGACACGTCCGGAACAGTGTTTGAACGGAGCCCGCAGCTCGGCGGACGGGCCTTCACTTATGAAAAATCGGGATTTACTCTGAACTACGGAGCACACGCAGTATACGGCATCGACAGACATACGCTCCATTCCATGGAAGAAGAGCTGCATTTGAAATTCCAGAGCAAACAGGTGGATAAGCGTAAAGTGGTGTACGCCAAACACGGGCATTTAACCCCTGCCCCGCTCGATTTCGTCAACATTATGAAAACGGATGTACTAACGCCAAGGGAGAAAGTCCGCTTCGTCGCCGAAATCGCCGCTGTGATCGGTAACATCCATCATTTGAAACAGCATCGGACACTCGGCGATTACTTGGACCACTCGCACGCTTCGGCGGACGTCAAAGAATTGTGGGAACATCTCGTATGTTCCAACTTCTTCATTACCCCGGAGGAAGCGCGCAAAGTGTCCGGCGAGGTTATCGCCGAATACTATCACAACCTATTCCTCTCCGGCCGACCGGTTAGCTACATTCTTGGCAGTTGGGCGACGATTACCGATCAACTGATCGATAAAATTGGCGCCAACGACGCTTGGGACATCGCCGTCAAGGAACCGGTCGAATCGATTACGATGGTAGACGGTAAATTCGTGTTAAATACGAAGACCCGGCAACAACTCGTATACGATCAAGTGATCTTCGCAATGCCGGTCCAACAAGTGACCAAACTGCTGGAAGACACACCTTGGGCAAGTACTCTGGATCCCTACAAGAATAACACTTCGACCGAAGTGCTCGTTTACGATGTTGGATTTACCAAAGTTGTAGCCCGTCCATTCCACTATATCAGCGATATGGATCATAAAATATTCATCAGCGATGTCTCTGCCACCGACTATACCGTGGCCCCCGTACATGGACAGTTACTGCAGGGGATTGCTTACTTGAACGATGACTTCACGGACGAGGAGCAGAAGAAGCAATACCTGGAGCAGAAGACCCAACAAATGGAAGCGTTGTTTGATACGTACTATCCAAACTGGCGCGAGTTTGTGGAAGTGAAGCGGGTGTCCAAGAAAGCGATGGTCGCCAGCGTCAAAAATATTCACACCAACAAGCTGCTGCCGAATCGTTTAGCTGGCGTACCTTTCTTCTTCTGTGGAGACGGCTGCGAAGGCAAAGGCGAGTTAGCCGAGCGTGCCTTCTCCAGCGGCCGCGCTGTCGCTCAGTCGATTCTGGAGCAAGCGCAAACCAAAGCCTTATCCTATTAAAGAGGTTATACAAACAAAAACAGAAGCGTATTCGCAAGAGTCGACGAAGAGGTCTGACTATCCGTTACGCTTCTGTTTTTTGTTGTTCGATCGGTTTCAACCTTACCCTGCCTGCCTTTCTTGTCATTTTGACGGATCTTCGATCCTTGACTTACCCGGAGCTATGCGACTTCCGGTATTCTTGCAACTCGGTCCGGTAGGTTCGACCAACCCGCTCGAAGCCGTGGTAACGGCGGCCCTGAAACGTCAGCTTTCCTTCGTCTCCTTCCGCACATTGCCCGTATTCCGTCCCGGATACGGCAAACTCCAAGCGGTCGCCGCTTTCGACCTCGAAGGTCACATAATACTTCGTGTCGGACCGATTCACCGAGGTGTCGGTGTCATGGCGATGGCTAACCTCGGTCCGCTTGCTGACGATGACGGACTGGACGCTAAGCACCGGTTGCCGGTTGTTTCCAATGGTGCGAAGAAGCCCTCTAGCTGCCATAGCTGCCAGAATCCCGATGATCACCACAAACAGGATCGGCAACGCCGTTTCCACTACGCCAAACATTTCCGTCCAAGACTGCATCACGTTTTCCCTCCTTCAAGAGGTTGCTCCGTACCCGCTGTTCTCCCCTTTCCCCCTAAGTATATGCCGACGCGAAATAAAACTTGTTATTCAACGTGTCCAGAAAATATGCCACTCTTGTCCAAGATATCCCTAGAAAAACCAAAAACCCCCGATTCGCACTTGCGAACCGGAGGTTAATTGGGTACCAAATCGGATGGATCAGAATTATGCATAGTACTCGAACAACAGTTGACGGGTTTCTTCGGCGCCATCAGCTTCCATTTCGAACGCCTCGTCAAGCCCTTTCTCTGCCCAGCAAGCTTTACACTGTTCTTCGGTCGTGCACAGGTGAGCGTCGTCGCAGTTGTAGCAAAACTGAAGGTAGTTGCGAGTTACTGTTTCCTCTTGAGCTATCGTTTTCATTAGGGTTCCACTCCTATCGTATTGGGGAGCTTTGGCTCCGTTTTGTTTCCCTTTTGTTGTTGATCTTTCTTACAAGTTAAATATATCACAAAGTCTAAGGAGCGCACGTGATAAATTTCACAATATGATGAACGTCACTATTTTTCTTTGTTTCTGCGCGTAAAAAAGCACGACACCTCGTGCCGTGCTTGATATTATCGTTGAACCTACAACACCTGCCAGCTCCGTCCCCCGTCTTTCGTTTGCATAAGCAGTGAGCGTTGTTGATCCTCTTTGGCAACCAGCAGCCATCCCACGCGGGAGGTAAAGAACTGAAGCTTCACGATTACGGGGTAACCTTTTAGCGTCTCGATCAGTTTCTCATTATCCGGCAGCGGCTCCCAGCTCGTTCCTTGATCCGACGTATAATAGACCGTTGAATCGAGTATCGTCCAGCCTTCGTTTCGGGTCAAGAAGGTTGGGGTCAGCTTCTCGTTTAATCCAGTCTGCCAAGACAATTTGAACTGCGCTAACTTCCATGTGTCACCGGCATCTTCGGTGAAATAACCATTGAATTTCGTAGAATTTCCACGGCTGCAGCCAACGGGAATCCACCCCTCTTTGGTACTGCCCGAGAAGAAGGATACATTTCCGATCGTAAAGCTGTCGCAGGTTTTATACTTGTCCAAGCTGAAGAACTGTTTGTTTTGCGTCCAAGTCAATCCGCCGTTTTGTGTCATGTACAGCGTCGGAAGCCCATCCATCTTCTCGCTAACAAACCCCCGGAGTGGACTCGTAAAAGCCATGGATGGATCCGTGCCTAAGGTTCCTGCAGGGTGATCTGAGGACAGAAGGCTCACGGGGACGGTTCCCCCGAGCAAAGCTTCAAAGGATTGGGCTCCATCATCAGTGGCATAGAGTGACTTTTGGCCTCCCTCCCTAGGGGACCCTTCGGATAAGATCCATCCATTGGCCGAGTCAGCGAATACCATCGCCTTCACCTCCCCGGTTCCGGGGAACGAAGTGACCTTCCAGGTCACTCCGCCGTCCGTCGTACGCAGGACAATCGTATCTCCGGAACCCGCAGGATTACGAACGATAAAACCATGATCCGGGTCAAGAAAAAAGATATCTTTACCATACTCGGGCGTGGTTGAAAACGGCACGGATGCGGCGGGAGAAATATTGGTCCACGTTTTGCCGTTGTCTTCCGTAATGTAGAGCCGAAGCTCGTTTCGCGTGTTCCCCCAAGCTAACCCCGTCGTAGCGCTGAGCAACTGAAAGTCGGTTAGACGGGTCTGAATTTGGTAGCGGTTGTTTTTGTTCTCCGCCGAAGTGGCGGCGGGATTTCCCTGGTTTTCGGAAGATTCCGGATTGATCACCGTAATTGTCTGCCCTTCCTCGGAAGGATCATCTTGAACAGGAGCGGCAGCCGGAGGCATCTCAGACGTGCAAGCCGTCAGAAGCAGGACCAACACCAGGGCGGTTCCGGTCAACTTGTGCCACAAGCTCAACCCGAACCACCTCGCTTTCTGCATAATCTAGTTCGTCTCTCATTATACCATAGGCGCTTTCCGCCGTTATAGACGCGGATCGTTCCCGAAGTTGACCGTGACATGCTGATCAGGTTTGTACACGGCAAAGGCATAGCCCTTGCTTTGCAGGTATTCGATAATTTGCGGTAAAACCTTTATGGTTTGCGCTTTCTCATGCAGGAGAATCACTTCTGTGTTGCGGTGCGTTTGACGCTTCACTTCTTTGAGGATCGAACTGGGGCTATCCGGATATTTCCAATCCTTAGAATCAACCGTCCAATCCCACATTTTAAACCCGGCTTTGGCGATGTCGCCGCGGAATTTCTCACCGATTTCCGGCTTGCTGCCATAGGGAGCGCGAATCAGCTTCGGCGTAGTTCCGGTTAGCTTCTCAAACAACTGCTGTTCTTTCGTAAATTCCTCCACGAAATGAGCAGATCCATTCCCGTCGTACAATTTCTTCTTGTTGTGCGTCATGCTATGTAGACCAATATAATGACCAGCCTCCAGCGTCTGATTAACGGCCTCTTTATGGCTGCTGAGTTGATTTCCGATCATGAAGAACGTACCGTGGATCTGATAACGCTCCAAAATATCAAGCAGCGGCTCCGTGTATTTGCTAGGTCCGTCATCAAAGGTCAGATAGATGACTTTCTGCTTCTCTGTGGTTTTAGGTTTTTTGTCGGGTACCGCCGGAGGTTTCGTCTCGACCGTTGGCTGAACGGGAGGCGTTGGCTTGTCTTCTACCGGTGTTACAACGGGTTCTACCGCAGGCTGAGAAGGCTCCGATCCAGACGGCGCTATGCTCTGCTCTTGCTCCCCCTCTTCTGCAGCCGCCAATTTCGCCGGTATAACCACGCGGGTAGGCTTCTGAAACGGGAGCGATTCATGTAACAGCGGGGCGACCGCCATCGCAGTCAGTGCCAAAGATGACGCTGCCAGGACGATCGCTGCTGTCATCACGAGCTTCACCGGTCGTGTTGAACCAGAACGTGCGGTGCGCTCTCCATGTTTTTCACTTCGTCTTCCGTAAGGCGACATATCGTTCACCGGTTTCCTCTCTCTTTTTCTAATTACTAGAATAATATAAAGCGAGAGTTTCGTCCTTACAGAATCGTTAATCGTTGGTTACAAAGTGATAACATGTTTTGGATAATGATATTTAGTTTACATAACATTTATTATGTTGTTTTTCTATTAAAACTGAATATTCCACATTTTACTTTAAATTTTGAGCTTATTTCAGGTACAATGGAATTTGGGCGAACTACATATCGCGCTTTCTCCTTGAAAGCGACGAAGCGACCTGAACACATGCAAAACAACAGGTTAAGAATGCAAGCCTTGGCGCAAGCTAAGGTTTGGAGAATACGACGAGGAGATGAAAAAAATGAAAAACAAATTGCGTTCCAGCCGGGTTGTTATCATCGGCACGGGGGCGGTTGGCGCAACAACCGCTTATACGCTGCTCTTAAGAGAACGGATTTCCGAGTTGGTGCTGATCGATGCCAATAAAGAAAAGGCACTTGGCGAAGCGCTCGACATGAATCACGGTCTTCCCTTTACCGGCGGGGTAAAGCTTTGGGCCGGTGATTACAGCGATTGCGCCGATGCCGACGTTATCGTGATCGCTGCAGGTGCTTCCCAACGTCCTGGGGAGACCCGAATCGATTTGCTGAAGCGGAATGCCGGCATTTTCGATAACATTATTCAGAATATCGTTAAATATAATGACCACGGGATCATCCTTGTGGCCACGAACCCGGTTGACATTTTATCTTATGTCACCTTGAAGAAGAGCGGATTCCCGTCCAATCGCGTGATCGGTTCCGGGACCCTGCTTGACAGCGCACGTTTCCGTTATTTGATCGGTCAAAATAAGAAGATTAACCCGCGCAGCATCCATGCGCATATTATCGGCGAACACGGGGACTCGGAGCTTCCGCTTTGGAGCTTGGCCAACGTTGCGGGGATTGGTTTGGAATTCTCCGAAGAAGATCGTAAGGAGATTTTCAACAGCACGAAAAATGCCGCATACGAGATCATTAACGCCAAAGGCGCCACGTCGTACGCGATTGCGCTTGCGCTGGACCGGATCATCGTCTCCATCCTGCAGAACGAAGCGTCCGTGCTGAACGTTTCGACGCTGCTGACCGATTACAACGGGGTATCCGACGTTTACCTCGGAGTGCCGAGTATTGTGGACCGCTCCGGCGTTCGCGAAGTGCTGGACCTGAAGCTGAGCAATGAAGAGTTGACCCAATTCCACGCCTCTGCGAATAAACTCAAATCGGAGATCGCTAACCTGGATTTGTAATAACAACATCCCTTATTTTCATCGGTAGCGTAAAATAAAAAAGCGTCCGGTCTGCTGCGGGTATGCGGCACCGGACGTTTTTTTGCCCAATCAATTCACGTGATGAACTAACGTTAATTTATGCTATTAATTACACCCGCTATCGTCCTCAATTAATGCCCCGAGCGAACCTCATCAACATGTTTGACATGCTTATGATTGATGGCAATGAACAGCACGGCAAGCAGTACGAAACCAGCGCCTACGAGAAACGGGACATGTGGGTTAAACCACTCGGCTAGTTTACCGGCCAAAAACGGAGCCACCGCCCCGCCCAAAAACCGCAGGAAGCTGTAGGCGGCCGAAGCCGTGGAGCGCTCGACTGGCGCGGCGTTCATCACCGCCGTAGTAATCAGTGTATTGTTGTTTCCAAGCAGTGCCCCTGCGGCAATGACGGCGACGATAATCACCCATTGGGTATCTGTCCAAATTCCCATAGCCAGCAGCATGAGAGCAAACAGAAACAGCATGGCCCCCATCGATTTCACCGTACCGAATTTTTCTTGCAGCTTAGGCGCTGTCACTACAGAGGTAATTGCCAACAAAATGCCCCACGCTAGGAACACGTAACCCAAACCATGTTCATCCAGTCCCATCACAAACGGAGCATAAGCCATTAGTGTAAAGAAACCGATGTTATAGAAGCAGGCGGTTAATCCCAACACAACCAGGGAACGGTAGCGCATGGCCCGGAATGGGGCCATTACGGAAGTGCGCGTAGCTTTTGAGCCGCCCTTCTCGGATGATTTAGGCATGAGGATGCTGAGACCAACGAATGCGATAACCATAAGCGAGGCTACACCAAGAAACGGCCCGCGCCAAGAGATAGCTCCCAGCCAGCCGCCGACGAGCGGGCCGACCGAGATGCCGAGGCCAACCGCGGCTTCGTAGAGAATAACCGCTTTGGCGGTCCCGCTGCCGGATAACGTAACGATGGCCGACAAGGCCGTAGCGACGAACAAAGCGTTGCCGAGGCCCCAACCTCCGCGCAGACCGATAATCGTCCACACGTCGTCGGCCATTCCGCCCAGCGCGGAGAACACCGCGATCACAACGATGCCGGCAAGCAACGTCCACTTGATGCCGATCCGGGAGGAGATCGCCCCGGTAATCAACATGGCGACCGCCATCACCGCATTATAGCTGGTGAACAGCAAGGTTACTTCGCTGGGCGAAGCGTTCAGACTGGCCGCGATGGCCGGCAGGATCGGGTCTACCAACCCCAAGCCCATAAAGGCGATAATCGAGGCAAAAAAAACAGCCCAAACGGCTTTGGGTTGTTTTAATAGACTCTTATTTTCGAGTTCTAAACGTTCGGTAGTTTCAGATAACACTGCTGTTTTTGACGATGATGACATAAAGACTCCTTCCCCGGGTTATAAGAAAGATTTAAAGGAATGCCTGATCACATCTCCCCGGCTGATAATTCCGACAAGCACCCCGTTGCGTTCGACTGGGAGCTTCTTAATCTGCTTCTTCCCTAGAATCGCCGCAATGTTCTCAATTTCTTCATCCCATGAAACGGTATATACTTTCTTCTTGCCGATTTCTTTGACGTTGAGGTCAAGCAACCGCTGTGCGCGCTGTTCAAAATCCTCCTGGTCGCCTTTAAATACAGCGACATAATAAATCGAATCCACCACGACGTCGCGGTGTTTGCCGATGTACCGCATAATATCGCCGTCACTGATGTAGGAGACGATCTCATTCCGTTCGTTGACCACCGGAAGCCCGCTGATGCGATATTCCATGAATCTTTCGATGACGGAGCGAACCGTATCGGTCTCCTTGACTTTGTAAACTTGCTTAATCATGATCTCATGCGCTTGCATGGAATATCCCCCTCATATAATTGTATTATACAACTACACAAATTGTTGTCAATTGCTCGACCTTCGTAAAAGCGCTTCCCTCTACTCGAGGCCTGCATTCATTTAATTTCATGTCCATTCTATGATACGATAAACTTATCCTATTTGCCTGTGAGGTATTTGAAATGATCGATGAAAAATCGCTTGAAACCATCGAATTAGAGATGGCTGTATTATACCGACGGATAACTACAGCAACGGCTTCCGGAAAATACGGTAATTTAGACCGTTCCGCCTACCTGCTGCTGCATCGCATTGGCGCTCACGGCGCGGTGGGTGTCAAATCATTGGCCGACGAGTATCAGCTGGACATTTCAACCGTCAGCCGTCAAACGGCTGCGCTCGAGCAAAAAGGTTATGTGCGGCGAATTCCGGATCCGGCGGATCGACGCGCTTTTTTCTTGGAGATTACAGAGCTGGGCGCTGAAGAGTATGCCGTTTATAAAGAAGGTCGGTTAACGCGTATTCGCGAGCTTCTCTCGGATTGGGCGGAGGAAGAAACGGAAATCTTTGCCGCTTTGCTGCAAAAATTCAATCATGCTCTGCTGAATTCAAAATCCTGATATGGTCCAATTAGTTTACATAATATATATTATGGTAATCAAATGGAGGTAATCCTGATGAATGATATCGATATGCCGCTTGAAATCATTGAAAATGCCGTAACGCCTAGAGGCGAAATCCAGTTGCAACGGCGCGGCGAGGCGTTCGAAATCATCAGCAACGGTACCTTTCTGATGGCTACGTATAACGGCGAGTCGGAGCGCCTGCTAGTCCGCCGTGCGCTGGAGTTGGTCCCTTCGCCCGATAAGGTGCTGATCGGCGGCTTAGGCGTCGGTTTTTCGCTGCAGGAAGCGCTTCTCGACCCCCGCGTGAAGGAAGCGACCGTTGTGGAGATCGAAGCCAAAGTGATCGATTGGAACCGCTCTGTCTTGGCTCATGTCAATGGTCATGCTCTCGAGCAAACGAGAACGCGGTTGATCCATGCGGATTTGGTTGCCTGGATTCGCGAAACGGCGGAATCATTCGATTTGATCTGCCTTGACATCGACAACGGACCGGATTGGAAAGTGTTTGACGGCAACGCCTCCCTGTACGATGCGGCCGGTCTTGCGGCCCTACGAAACCGGCTGCGGCCTGACGGGTGCTTGTCGTTTTGGAGTGCGACCCCCTCGCCTGATTTCGTCCTGCGGTTGAGGGAAGTATTCGGGAACGTGGAGATCCGCGAAGTCCCGCAAACCCACGGCGAGCCGGATTACATTTTTTACGTACGATAACGGAAGCCAGAAATCTCAGGAGGGACCAACATGAATATTCAGAAAATCATCGATCGCCGAAGGTTGGACGAGAAGGTCGTTCAGATGCCCTGGTTCGTGCAGCAGTTTATCGACTATAAGCTGCCGGACCTCTCCCCCTCCACCTTGCTCGAATATGTGCGCGACTATGAGCAGTTTTTCGGATGGCTGCGTGCGGAGGGATTATCGGCGGCGGCGGCGAACGGCCAAATCACGCTCCTGGATCTAGAGACGCTGCACATGGAGAGCATCGTCGGTTACCGGTTGCACTTGACTACGCGAACGGAGAGCACGAACTCCAAAATTACCGTGTCGCGAAAAATGTCGTCCTTGCGCTCGCTTTTTCATTATCTAAGCCAAATCGCCGAGGACGAAAACTTTTATCCGCTGTTGAAACGAAATATCATGGCCAAGGTGGAAATCAAACGCATTCATAAACCGAAGGATACGGCAGCCAAGCTCAAGGGCAAAATTCTGGAAGAAGACGAACTGACCGAATTCATCGCCTACATTGCCGAGGGATACGGCCACGATGTTGCGGATAACAAGCAGGCGTTGTATGCCTATGGGCTGAATAAAGAACGGGACGCCTGTATCGCGAGCCTGATTCTCAACTCCGGATTACGCGTCTCCGAGGTCGTAAACCTGAACGTGGATGACTTGGATCTTACGAATAAGCTCATTTACGTCTATCGAAAAGGCAATAACGACGAGTCATTCAAAACGCCCGTTTATTTTCGGGAACAATCCAAGGATGATTTGGCCGGCTATATGATGCTTCGCCAGACACGGTATCAAACCCCTAAACGGGAAAAGGCGTTATTCGTGGCCATTCCGAACGGTCATAAAGAAGGGAAACGAATGACCAAGCGCGCCATTCAAGCGATGATCATCAAGTACGCTAAACGGTTCGGCAAGCCGTATTTGACGGTCCATAAGCTGCGGCATTCCTTCGCCACCGACTATTATTTACAGAACGATATTTACAAGACCAAAGAGCAGCTCGGCCACGCTTCAACGGAGACGACAGAGGTATATGCTCACCTCACTGACAAAACGATGTCCGAGGCGATTGAGCGTCGCGCCAGCAGTTAATTGTCCATGGACACCCTTCGCTTTTATGAAAAGAGGACTTCCCTGCAGTTTATGCGGGAAAGTCCTCTTTGCGTCCAAACATCTACAACCAGTTTTGCCGGATATATTCGGCGATTTGCGCGATCTCGTCGCGTTGGAAACGGCGTGGATCCGCCTCGTTGACGGGAAAGTCCGCTTCTTTCTGAACAATGGCGCAAACCTGTTTCAATTCATGGATTAACGGCTCGTCTTCCGTGGAGCGCAGCAGCACCATTTTCGGATACGGTTCCTGCTTGAAGCCTTCCACCAAGATCAGATCATAGCCGGCGAAATGATCGATGAGCTCGGATAGCGGCGTTTCTCGCTCTTCGAAAATCGCTGTCCGCCAAGGCGAAGTAATCGCTGCTGCTGCAGCACCAGCCTCCCGATGGCGAAATGAATCCGTGCCTTCCCGATCGGCATCAAACCCGTGCAAGTCATGCTTGATCACGGCCACGCGAAGATTCATGCCATTAAATAACTTTGCCAATCGAGTGATTAACGTCGTTTTCCCGCTATTTTTATAACCGACGATTTGTAAAACCGGTGCCACGCCAGCCCCTCCTCCATCCGACGAAACCCATAATTGAATCAAATTCAGAGATTACCTCCCGGCAGCTTCAGTACAGTTACCCGCTCGCCCGCTTCCATCCCCGTACTGGAAGGAGGGATCACGATCAACGCATCGCTGTCCTTGATCGTGATCATTACGCCTGATTCGTCCAGCTCTGCCGGAATGGCGTAAAGCTTGCCCTCGAGGAGCTCCAGCCGGCCGCGCACGAAGCGGGTAAAGTTATTGATTTTGGGATAAGGTCGGGCTAGCTCTGCCGTCAACTCAGGCAGAAACGGCTGAACGATTCCCATCATCTTTCCGATCGCCGGACGGACGAACAGCTCGAAACCAACGAAGCAAGCCCCCGGGTTACCGGATAATGCAAACAGCAGCTTTCCGTCCTTCACTGCGGCTGTCGTTACGCTCCCCGGTCGCATCGTCACTTTGTTGAACAGCATATCCACGCTGCCGCCCGACACCAGATCAGCCATGATATCATAGTCTCCGACAGATACGCCGCCGGTAGTGACGACAACATCGTAGTTGGCGAACGCCGCCTCAACCTGCGCCTTCGCCTTGGTTAAATCATCCTCGATCGCCTCGAACAAGAACGGTTCGCCGCCTGCTTCGGTAATTTGGCTGTACAGCAAATACGTATTACTGTTACGGATTCGCCCGTCTTGCAAAGGTTCATCGATGCGCAGCAGCTCCGAACCCGTGGAAAAAACCGCGATTCGCGGGCGTCTCATTACCGGGACGCGGTGGATGCCGAATGTGGCCAACACGGAAATCTCGCCAGCCGACAGCTTGCGGCCAGCCTCCAGAATCACATCTCCCTCGGACAACTCAAGCCCGACCGGTGTAATATTCTTACCCGATTCGATTTCGCGAATCAATCGGATAAAGGTCTGACCTTCCTGGAGCACAGATTCGGTCATTTCGAACATGACAACGGCGTCGGCTTCATCGGGAACCTTGGCCCCGGTCATAATTCGGGCCGCTTGTCCCGGCTTTAACTTCACCTTGGGAACCGATCCAGCAGGTATCTCATCCACCACTTCCAGAAGGACAGGATGTCCTGCATGGCAATCTGACGTATCACTGCTCAAGATCGCGAACCCGTCCATGCCCGAGCGGCGAAAATGCGGATACGGGTGCGGTGCGACGACCTGCTTCGCAAGAATTCGACCGTAAGCCTCAGGTAGCGAAACCGTCTCGGCTTCCGTTGCCTTCGCATAAGGCAAGATTTTCGCCTGTGCCTCGGCCACCGGAAGCGCTTTGCGGCGAAATTTATCCTGATCGGCTTCTCTCATCGCGGATTCGCTCCATTCCCCTGCTGTTCCAGCAAATAATGATCCAGCATCTCTGTCGTTCGTTTTGAAATCTCTTTAATTTCTTCTTTGCTCAAATTGTCGTAATGAATGCCCATAACGACGGTGACGGTTCGGCCTAGCACCGCAGAGGCGCGGCGGGCATACTCTTCGCTTAAGGTATGCTCCTTGTGCCCTGGCACGGCGGAAGTCAACGCTTCAGTGCCTTCACCCGACGGATAAGCGGTTGACGCGGCGCCAATGTGCGAGACGCCTCCCGTGATTAGCAGCAGCAAATCACGTCCGACCGGGATCGCTTCCAGCTTGATATCCTCGAATGACAATTGCCGCAGCTCCCTTCCAAAACAGTATGCCTTTATTTTATAGGATTCCGCGGATTTCGTCCAAGGCCTGGATGCCTTCCCGGTTCATCCATGCCTCAAGATCGCTGACCAACCGCTCCCCCGCTCGCAGGTTTACGAAATTATGGGTCCCCACCTGAATGACGGTCGCGCCGGCCATGATAAACTCGACAATATCCTCTGCACTGCTGATCCCACCCATTCCCATCACCGGGATTGTCACGGCATGACTGACTTGATGTACCATTCGCAAAGCGATCGGCTTGATAGCCGGACCGGACAGACCGGCATATAAATTGTCAAAGATGCTCCGCCGCTTGAAGATGTCGATTTTCATCGCCGAGAACGTATTGATCAGCGATACGCCGTCCGCTTGTTCTTCCTGGCACATCACGGCCATACCGACGATATCCTCAGCGTTCGGGGACAACTTGACGACCAGTGGCAGCGCCGTTGCCGCCCGGACCTCGCGGACCACCTGACGGGCAATGTCTGTTTTGATCCCGTAGGCCATCCCTCCGGCTTTAACGTTCGGGCAGGAAATGTTTAGCTCGATCATGTCGACGGCGGTTCTGCCTTCCTGCTTCCGCCTAGCCGCATCCTCATCAATCAGCCTGGCGCCTTCCACGTACTCTTCAATCGTATTCCCGCCCAAATTTACGATTCGTGCCAAATCAAGCTGCTCCCACCGCGGGCATTCTTCGCGCAGGAAGGCGGCGACTCCCGGATTCTCCAGGCCAACGCTATTCAGCATCCCGGACGCCGTTTCCGCAACGCGAATCCCGTCATTCCCGGCCTTCGGATGTAACGTTAGCCCTTTGCCAGACAATCCGCCCAGCTTGTTAATATCGTAAATTGCCCCATACTCTTTGCCAAAACCAAACGTCCCGGAGGCCATGACGACCGGATTCTTAAAAGAAACCCCCGCGAGGCTGCACGTTAATCGAGTCATGCGAACACGACCTCCTCCGCTAAAAATACCGGCCCGTCTGCACAGGCCTTCTTCCGTCCGTCTTTGCATTGCACGCTGCATACAAGGCAAGCGCCGATGCCACAGGCCATACGATTCTCCAAGGAAACGTAGACCTTGGTTTGGCCACCGCTTTGTGCTTGTTTGCGCTGGACCGCATGCAGCATCGGATGAGGCCCGCAGGCGATCACCGTATCATAGTTCCGAAAATCTACCCGATCTAATATCGAGCCGCCCACGTCAACCGTCACTCTGCCACGGGATGCAGCTTGAAACTCTTCGACCATATAGGACTCGCGGCTGTAGCCGAGGTATACGTCGGCCTCCGGCGCTTCACGCAGTGCGTAATAAAATGGGGCGATGCCGATTCCGCCGCCTACGAAAGCCGTCTTTCCCTCCAAGGGCGGAAATCCGTTGCCAAACGGACCGTCCAGTGTTAATGAATCCCCAGGCTTCAGTCCGGATAAACGTGTGGTTCCTTCCCCCGCAACCAGAACCAGGAACTCGATTCGGTCCTCTTTGAGATCAAAGATGCTAATCGGACGGGAAAGCAAAGGATATTGATCCCCGGCGCGCAGCATATAAAATTGCCCCATTTCCCCCGTGAACTTCCCTTGCACTGTGAGCTTGAACACCCCATGCGCGACTTCTTGGTTGGCCACTACAGTTGCCACGAATCTATCACATCCCTCTCATTTATGCTTCATCAAAGGATGCAATTTTTCGCCAAGAACGTCTGTGATTTATCTCACAACCGCATATTGGTTTCCATAACCGCTGGTTTTTTATCGTTTTCATTTATTTTCTGCAACAGTTAGGGAATACTACATCTTAGGTACAGTATGGGAATGAAGGAGGACTAACCTTGCTTATCCAGCTTAAGAGAGCACTATTCTTGTGCATGGCCGCTTCTCTATTTATGTACAGCGGCTCCGGGCTTCAGACTGTTCATGCCTCCTCAGTTGTTCATGAAACAAAGAGTCAGTCGGATAAAGGAGATCTGAAAGAGAACAAGGCGGCACCCGTGGACGCCAAACCAGTAGATCTAAGCGAGCTGCGACGCAAATATTCGGAGACCTTCAAATTCCGAGGTCCGGAAGTGAAACAGATCGCCCTGACCTTCGATGACGGTCCTGATCCACGATTTACGCCACAAATTCTCGATGTGCTTCATCGTAAAGGGATCAAGGCAACCTTCTTCGTGGTCGGAGTACGGGCTAAGAAATTTCCCAAGTTGATGCAACGGATCCATCAAGAGGGGCATCTCATCGGCAATCACTCCTTCAGTCATCCGAATTTCCGCAAGCGCTCCGTCAAACAATTTCAAACGGAAATCCTGCGTACGGAGAAAATTATCCAAAATTCCGTAGGCTACCGCCCCAAGCTCATCCGCCCGCCTTATGGGGAGATTAGGGAGGAACAGGTGCAGTGGGCAAAGAAAAACGGCTATACCCTCGTCAATTGGAATGTAGATTCGCAAGATTGGAAAGGCATCGACAAAAACAAGGTTAAATCAAACGTGATTGATACCGCGGGTCCTGGCTCAATTATCCTTCAGCATTCGGGCGGCGGTGTCGGATCCAATCTGAACGGTACGATTCAAGCTCTGCCGGAGATTATCGACACGTTGCAGGCGCAAGGTTATCATTTCGTCGATCTGGCCGAGCTTCTGCAAACAACCAAATATCGCTAACGCAAAAGAGCTCCCTCGTCTGAGGGAGCTCTCTTGCTTGTGATCGTGTCCTATTTCAGTACGTACAGGGTAACGTCTTGATAGCCGAATGCTTTCGCGGCAGTTGTGCTCCCCGGAATAAAGATATCAATGCGGTTCCCTTTAATCGCACCGCCCTGATCGCTGGCTGTAGCCACAAACGCTTGATCCGGCAAGCCATCATGGCTGTGTCCGGTTACCAGGACTTTCGTGCCCATCGGGATGACTTTCGGGTCGACGGCGATGGTGCCGAGCTTCAGCGGGTTGCCAAAGTAGTCTACCGCGCCCCATTTTCCATTTTCGCTTGCCGACGCGGTATATGCCGAGGCTTTCACATTAATCGTTTGCGAGTAAGTAAATGTTTTTCCCCAAGCCTCAACGACGTTGTCGTTAGACATCACCTTCAGCTTGGATGCGACAGCTGTCGTCGAAGTTGCGGCCGGCGCAACCTCCTGTTTAGCCGGTGCGGCGGAAGCCAAAGCCAATGCGCGGGTTTCGCCCCCCGGAATGGTGATGTTCAAGCCGCCGTAAATATTCTGAGGATGAATGGTTGGATTTGCGGCGATCAGCTTGTTCAATTCCACGCCGTATTGTTTGGCAAGAAGATAAAAGGTGTCTCCCTCCACGGCTTTATGTACCGCGTCTGCATGGACGGAAGCCGTCTGCAGGGTAATCGTCAAACTTGCGGCGATCAACGCCGATGCTGCTATTTTAGACCAAATGCGACTTTTCAATGAATTGCCCTCCTTTTTACTGCGCCTGCGGAGTTAGTTGTCGGATTCGGAAAAAAGGAACGTTCCCGGCGCATCCATTGACGCGCTTCACCCCAAGAAACGAATTCGGTTCACCCTGGTTCGTTATCAGCTTTCGTCCCCCGCACCTTGAAGTAAGGTTTCGGCTTATTGAATATATCACAATTTTGTAACCAGAAGCTCAGGTAATTCTCACCAAATGGCTCAAAACCTTGATAGGACGGGTTACATTTTTGTGTCCAATCGTAAACGTAATGTTAAAAAAGATCATATGTTCGGCAGCAAAAAGGCAAAAAAAGGACCGCCCGAATCTATCTTTTCGGACGGTCTATTGCGTCTTATTTTGAACAACCTCTTAGAGCACCTTGCTCAGGAAATCTTTGGTCCGCTGATTCTGCGGCGATCCAAACACCTCTTGCGGCGTTCCCTGCTCGAGGATCACGCCTTGATCCATAAACAGGATGCGGTCGCCAACCTCACGGGCAAACCCCATCTCGTGCGTAACGATAACCATCGTCATGCCCCGTTCCGCCAGGTTCTTCATGACATCGAGCACCTCCCCGACCATTTCCGGGTCCAACGCCGATGTCGGCTCGTCAAATAGCATGACATGCGGTTCCATGGCCAGCGCGCGAGCAATCGCAATCCGTTGCTTCTGGCCCCCGGACAACTGGGCCGGATATACGTCCCGCTTATCTTCCAAGCCCACGGTGTGAAGCAGATCCATCGCGATCGCTTCCGCCTTGCTCTTGTCGAGTTTTCTCACGCGAATCGGAGCTAGCGTAATGTTGTTGATCACGGTTTTGTGCGGAAACAGGTTAAAATGCTGGAACACCATCCCCATTTTCTCGCGGGTTTTATTAATGTCGTGTCTCTTGCCGGTGATCGACGCGCCTTCAAACGTAATCTCGCCTTCGGTCGGAACCTCGAGCAGATTCAGACAACGGAGGAAGGTACTTTTTCCCGATCCGCTGGGACCGATCACGACGACGACTTCCCCTTTGGAGATTTCTAGGTCGATTCCGCGCAAAATATGCAGTTGACCGAATTTTTTATGCAAGCCTTTAACGGTGATCACTGGTCTTCAACTTCCTTTCGAACACGCTCAAAATACGGGACAGCGTGAATGTCAGAATAAAGTACATGATGGCGATGATCAGATAAGGCGTCATCCCGTCGTACGTGATCGTGACGACCGATTGCGCTTGATAAATGAGCTCGGCCGTACCGATAATCGAAACGATCGATGATTCTTTAATGATGGTGATAAATTCATTGCCGATCGCGGGAAGCACCGATTTGATCGCTTGCGGAATAATGATATGGCGCATGGCCATCCCTTTCGTCATCCCCAGGGAACGTGCCGCTTCCCCTTGTCCGCGGTCGACGCCTTGGATGCCGGCTCGGAAAATCTCGGCCAGATAGGCGGAACTGTTAATCGACAACGTAATCGCCCCGGATTGTATCGGCGTGAAGTTCACGTCAAACACAAACGCAAATCCGTAGTGAATAATCAAGAGCTGAACCATCATCGGCGTGCCGCGCAGAAATTCGACCCAGGCATGACCGAGAAACCGCACGATTCCCCAAGGCGACATCCGTATCAACGCGATGAGTAAACCAAGAATAAAGCCGCAAAATACGCTTATTGCTGCCAAGAGCAGCGTATACTGGACACCTGCCAAGAAGTAACTGCGGTATTCCATAAACATCGATATTAAGTCCATAACGCCTTTCTTCCTCCTCCTTTACCTCAAACCCTTACGCAAAAAAACAGAAAATAGCGAAATGGCTTCGCTATTTTCTGCAGATGGATACCGTGATTATTTCTCGGCCAGCGCGCTCGCTTCGGCAACGAATTGATCGATGCTGCCAGCGCTAATCAAGCGATCGAGCGTTGTATTCACTTGATCCAACAGCTCCTGGTTGCCTTTCTTGATGCCGATCACGTAACCATCATCTTCAGTCACCGGTTTGGCATCCGTGATCACCAGGCCTTTCACGTTCTTCACGAACGATTCAGCAACCGGTCCTTCCAGAATGGCTGCATCAACACGGTTTGTGTTTAGCTGCATAATGATATCGTTGATTTTACCCAGCGAGGTCAATTGAGCGTTCGGGATTTCTTTAGCCATATCTTCTTGAATGGAACCTTGCTGAACGCCGATTTTAGCGCCTTCCAGCGATTCCATCGTGTTGAATTTATCTTTGTCCGCTTCACGGGTCACAACAGCCTGCTCGGCTTTGTAGTAAATTTTCGACATATCGATTTGTTCGGCACGTTCTGGAGTCGGGCTCAACCCCGAGATGACGAGATCAACGCGTCCACTCGACAGCTCATTCAGCAGGGTGTCGAATTTCAAGTCTTTGATCTCCAGCTCAGCGCCCATATCCTTAGCGATTTCTTTGGCGATCTCGACGTCAAAACCAACGATTTCGTCTTCGCCTTTGTCATTCTTAATGTGGAACTCGTACGGCGGGAAGTCAGCGCTCATGCCGACGACCAGCTTCTTAGCCGGTTCGGTTTGTTCTCCGCCCGCTTGGGTTTCGTTTTGGTTCGCGGCTTGACCGGCGTTGTTCGCCGTGTTCCCGCTGTTATTTTTTTCCTGACCGCAAGCGGCCAGCACCAAAGTTACCATCATGACTGCTATGAATAACATGCCCCATTTTTTCATGGATCTCTCTCCTGTTCTGCTTCGATATTTTCGTTCTAAGATGATTACTGGGCTAATTATAAATCAGAATGCATATATATGCAAAACAATTTTCATAGCATTCATCATATTTTCACAGTTCCGACTTAAGTCGTCCCTAGAGATTCCCATTTATCATACTTTGGTCAATTTGTTGAATATTTATGTTTCGCTTCGGGTTCATGCTCCGCATCCCGTTTGGGAATAATGAACTCTATAACGATCGATCACGAGTATTCACGAGAGGAGGCGCCAAACCGTGCTGCTTGAAGCGCTCTACCACGTTCCCCGGGATAAATGGGCTTATGCTTACGACCCCATGACGATCCACCTCCGCATCCGGACCAAACGGGATGATGTTGAACAGGTTTACGCGATGACCGGGGACAAATACGACTGGGCGGGAACTTACCAGGAACTGCCGATGGAAAAAGCGGCTCATGACCGCATGTTCGACTATTGGGAGGTTGCTGTGCGTCCCAAATATAAACGCCTTTCCTATGCCTTTAAGCTCACCGCCGGGACGGAGACGGTATACCTGCTGGACGCAGGAATTCAATCGGAGGCCCCCCATCCGCCCGGCGAATGCTTCGAGTTCCCGTATATCCACGAAATTGAAGTGGTCAGGGTACCGGAATGGGCGAAGCAGGCCGTTTTTTATCAGATCATGCCGGAGCGGTTCGCCAATGGAGATCCGTCCAATGATCCGAAACCGGTGGAGGCTTGGGGAGGCAAGCCAACCCGTGATAATTACTTTGGCGGCGACTTGCAAGGGATCATCGACCATTTGGACGATTTAACGGATTTAGGCGTCACGGCGCTTTACCTGACCCCTCTGTTTACGGCGCCCTCCAATCATAAATACGATATTGTGGATTACAAGCAGATTGATCCTCACTTCGGCGACAATGCTTTGCTGAAAACCCTGGTGGAGCGTTGTCACAAAATAGGAATTCGGGTTGTGCTGGACGCGGTATTTAATCATTGCGGCGAGCATTTCCCTCCGTTTCAAGATGTGCTCAAAAACGGCGAAGCTTCGCCCTATTTCGGCTGGTTTCACGTAAACCGCTTCCCGGTAAAAATAGAAAACGGGGTACCTACTTATGATACGTTTGGTTTTTTTCCCAATATGCCAAAATTTAATACGGCCAACCCTGATTTGAAAAATTATTTGCTAGGCGTCGCCGAATATTGGATTAAGGAAATCAAATTAGATGGTTGGCGGCTGGATGTAGCGAATGAAATCGATCATCCGTTTTGGCGCGAATTTCGGCAAATCGTGAAACAAGCGAATCCGGAGGCTTATCTGATCGGAGAAGTGTGGAGCGATTCGTTGAATTGGCTGCTGGGAGATCAATTCGATTCCGTGATGAATTACCCGTTTGCCGATAAAGTGCTAGAATTTTTTACTGGAGGGGTCGACGGAGCCGCCTTCTCCGATGAGATGGGTTCACTGATCATGCGATATCCGCATCAAACGAATGAAGTCGTCTTTAATATGCTGGGGAGCCACGACACTCCGCGCCTGCTAACCCGCGTCGGTGGCGACAAGCGAAAGCTCAAGCTATGCGTCGTGTTTCTCTTTACCTATATTGGGACGCCTTGTGTGTTTTACGGCGATGAAATTGGACTCACCGGCGATGGAGATCCGGACTGCCGTAAATGTATGGAATGGGACCGCAGCAAGCAGGATCGTGAGCTCTATGATTTCTACAAGCTGATGATCGAGCTGCGCAAGCGGCATACCGCTCTCCGTCACGGCCGTTTTCGGTTTTTGCATGCCGATCCGGGGGATCCCAGTATCATTTACGAACGTATGGACGAGCACATGCATTTTACGGTTTGGATGAACAATACACCGAAGGCGGTTACCTTAACGCATCCCATGCAGACGAGCGATTGGCGGGATGCCCTGACCGAAGAAGCGGTGGCGCCGGTGAATGGGATCATGAACATCTCACTCGAAGCCTACGGTTTTCGAATCCTGTACCGACACATTCAAAATTAACAAAAGGAAAAGCGGACGCAAACGTCCGCTATTTCTTTAGGCTTTCGTAAATTTGGATATATTGCCGAGCCGAGGCATCCCATCCGTAATCGCCGGCAAAGGCATTCGCTGTGATCTGGCTCCAATGCTCGGGCTTATGATAAAAGGACAACGCCCTGCGCAGCGTATGCAGCATGTCATGTGCGTTGTAATTGCGGAATGAGAAGCCGTTGCCTTCTCCCGTAAACTCGTTATAGGACTGCACCGTATCGTTCAAACCTCCGGTTTCCCGCACGACGGGGATCGTTCCGTATCGGAGCGCCAGCAATTGACTGATCCCGCAAGGCTCGAACCGCGAAGGCATAAGGAACAAATCGCTGCCGGCGTAGATGCGTCGGGACAACGCGTCGCTAAATTTAATTTGGACCGCCAGCTTTCCCGGGTGACGGGTTGCCGCTTCCCGGAACCAGTCTTCATAAGCGCGATCCCCTGTGCCCAGCAGCACGAATTGAACCTCATTTTCGCTTAGCCATTCATCCAGCACCCGAGTGACTAAATCCAGACCCTTAGGTTCGACCAAACGGGTAACCATCGAAACGAGCGGCGTATCCGGCGCTTCCGGCAACCCGAGTTCCCGCTGGAGTATCGGTTTATTGGCTCTCTTCTGCTCCAGACTGCGGCCGTAGCGAGCAAATAGCTCCAGATCCGTCTCCGGGTCGTAGGCCCGAGCATCGATCCCGTTCACGATTCCCGATAACCGTCCGCCCAGCGAGCGAAGCAAGCCGTCCAACCCGTAGCCGTAATACTCGGTCTTGATCTCCTCCGCATATGTCGGACTCACCGTTGTCACATGGTCGGCATAGACGAGACCGGCTTTCATGAAGCTGACGTTGCCGTAGTACTCCACCCCGTCTGGCGTGAAATAATCCCAAGGGAGCCCTAGCAAATCCCCCAGCACCCCTTCCGGAAAAATCCCCTGGTACAGCAAATTATGTACCGTATAGACAGTTCGAATGTTCTGGTATTCCGGCCGATTGTGGTAATGCTCCCTCAGAAGCAGCGGAATCATCGCCGTATGCCAGTCATGGCAATGGATCACATCCGGAACGAACCCGATCAGCGGAAGCAGCTCGAGCACGGCCCGATCCAAGAACGCAAACCGTTCGCCATCATCCCAATGCCCATAAACCCCTTCCCTGCCATAATAATCCTCATTATCGATCATGTACACGGGGATCCCTTCCCAGATCAGTCGAGAAACGCCGCCATACTTGTTCCGCCAACCGACCGGAACTTCACCGGTACCTAGATGCTCCAAACGTTCACGATATACTTGCGGCAGCTCGCGGTATCTTGGCATAACAATCCTCACGTCATGACCAGCCTCAATCAACGCCTTCGGCAAAGCGCCGATCACGTCGGCCAAACCTCCGGTTTTGATGAATGGTGCGACTTCTGCCGCGGCAAATAAGATCTTCATCCTTTCGCCCTCCTTCTTGGCACTTGGCGCTTCCATACCATCAGGCTCAGCGGAGGAAGCGTAACGATTATGCTTTGGGATTGCCCGTTCCAAGGCGTTCCTTCACTGAGCGCTGGCTCTGGCTGCAGGTCGCCTGATCCGCCGAAAATAGCATCATCGCTATTGAAAGCAAGTTCGTATCGTCCTGGCAGCGGAACGCCAACACGGTAACCGGTTCTTTCCACGGGCTGATAATTCAGCAACACAAGCAGCCAATCTTGCGGTTCTATTCCTTTTCGCACATAAGCTATTACGCTTTGCTTGTCGTCGTCCGGGATGATCCACTGATACCCCTCGGGCTCATGATCCAGCTCCCAAAGCGCCCGTTCCTGCCGATAGAAACGGTTTAACGCCTGGCAATAGCTTTGAACGTTCCGGTGAGCCTCATATTCAAGCAGAAACCAATCCAGTTCACCCTGATCCCGCCATTCGATAAATTGACCAAATTCACCGCCCATAAATATCAGTTTTTTCCCCGGAGTGGTCAGCTGATACCCAAGCAACAGGCGAAGTCCGGCAAATTTTTGTTCATAAGTGCCTGGCATTTTATCCAGCAGCGATTTTTTGCCATGCACGACCTCGTCATGGGATAACGGCAGCGTGAAGTTCTCCGAATAGGTATACCAGATTGGAAACGTAAGCAGATGATGGCGATTAGGCCTCTCTTCAAATGGGGTTTCGAAATAATCCAGCGTGTCGTTCATCCAGCCCATATTCCATTTGTAATTAAATCCGAGACCGCCGTGGTGCGCGGGTGCCGTAACCATCGGCCAAGCGCTGGACTCTTCGGCCATCATCAAGGCATGCGGGAAATAGCGAAATACCGCGGTATTTAATTGCCGCAGGAAATCGATCGCCTCCAGATTCTCGCTGCCGCCGTGTTCATTACGCGCTGCCGCCCAGGAAGGTTTCTCGAAATCGAGCCGGATCATACTGGTGACGGCATCCACTCTGAGCCCGTCAAAATGAAACATTTCAAGCCAATATATCGCACTCGAGATTAAAAAAGAACGAACTTCCGGTTTACTAAAGTCAAAACTGAGCGTTCCCCATCCAGGTTTCTCCGCCTTTGCCGGGTCCGTATATTCATACAGCGGCGTTCCATCAAAAAGACGCAAGCCATGATCGTCCTTCGTAAAATGACCCGGCACCCAATCGAGCAGCACGCCGATCCCGGACTGATGACAACGATCCACGAAATGCATCAAATCCTGCGGCTCGCCGTATCGACTGGTCGGTGCAAAATACCCGGTAGCCTGATATCCCCAGGATAAATCATACGGGTGCTCGCAAAGCGGCATGATTTCGATATGAGTGTATCCCATATTTTTCACATAAGGAATTAACAAATCGGCCATTTCTCGATAGGAGTAATACGTTCCGTCGGACCGTTGTTTCCAAGTGCCAAAATGCAACTCATAAATGTTTAGGGGTTGTCCGTAAGGAGCGCTCCGGTTTTGAATCCAATTACCGTCACCCCATTCGTAATGATTCAGCGAGGTGACGATTGAAGCCGTATTCGGCCTCACTTCGGCGTAGAAGGCATAGGGGTCCGCTTTGTAACAGGTCTCCCCATTCGGTCCGGTAATCGCGAACTTGTAAAAACTTCCAACCTGAACATCCGGAAAAAAACGAGTCCAAATCCCCGAATCGGGTATCTTATATAGTACATCACGCGTCCCCTTCCAACCGTTCCAGTCGGCGACAACGGCGACTTGGCATGCATTCGGGGCCCAGACGGTAAAGCGGACACCGCGTCTCTCCCCTTCGACTGCGGGATGAGCGCCAAACGTGCGGTAGCTTTGATAAAGCGTCCCTTCGCAGAACAAATAAATATCCATCGGGGATACAGCAGAAGCCCATGAAGATTCGGACCCGGAATCGAACAAATATGTCACCGCCTTTACATGATATGAAAAGAATTCAAGAAACATTAGAAATTCAAAAAAAATTTCAGTATTTACAATGAAATGATGTAATATTTTCGTTCGTTTTCCATAATTTATTCCAACTACATTATATCCTTTAATGTATGTGCTACACAGTCAAAAACATACGGGAGGGAAATGAAATGAGGAAAAAGGACTGTATTGCCATGCTTCTTGCAGGCGGGGAAGGACGGCGCTTGTCTCCGCTGACCACCAAGCAGGCGAAACCGGCCGTGCACTTTGGCGGACAATACCGGATCATCGATTTTCCTCTCAGCAACTGCGTGAATTCAGGGATCGACACGATTGGCGTGCTCACGCAATACGAAGCAGCTTCGCTTCACGAGCATATCGGCGAAGGCGAACCCTGGAAGCTAACGCACTCGGAGGACGGCGGGATCACTTTACTGCCCGCGTTCCGGGAAGGTGTGGAGGAATATGCGGGAACGGCGGACGCCATTTACAAGAACATGGCATTCGTCGACGGCCATTCGCCCAAATACGTCCTTATCCTTTCGGGAGACCATATTTATCATATGGACTACCGTCGCATGCTGGAGTTTCACCTGAATCACCAAGCCAAAGCAACGATTTCTGTGATGCCAGTGCCCTGGGAAGAAGCCCATCGCTTTGGGGTTATGTCCAGGGATGAACGGAACCGCATCACCGAATTTGCGGAGAAACCTCCGCAACCAACCAGCAATCTTGCTTCCATGGGGATCTATTTATTCGAGTGGGATTTCCTGAAGCGACAGTTGGAGGAAGATGCGGCCAATCCCCACTCCAGCCATGACTTCGGCAAGGATTTGATTCCGAAAATGCTGGCGGGAAGTGAACCGCTGCACGCTTATGAGTTTCAGGGATATTGGCGAGATGTGGGAACCGTTCAAAGTCTGTGGGAAGCGCATATGGATTTGCTCGCCGAATCATCCGAATGGAAGCTTCATCGGGAGGATTGGCCAATGTTTACGCGAGAGCGGCCGGGCCTTCAGGGGTTTGGCAAAAAACGCAACACCCTAGCGCCCCACTCTCTCGTCCATGATCATTGTTCCCTCGAAGGATTCGCAGAACGTTCGGTGATCTTCGGCGGAACGGAAATCGGTCGGTATTCTCGCATTAAAGACAGTATCATCATGCCTGGTGCCAAAATTGGCCGCAACGTCCAGATCGAGCGAGCCATCATCGGCGAAGGAGCCGTCGTCAAGGATGGGGCAATAATCAAAGCAGAACCCGCAGAAATCAACGTTATCGCGCCATACGAGACTGTGTATGCGAAGCCGATGAATCGGCCTCAACCGTCCCGTTTGCTTCAGGAGGTCTACGACAACGCTCCTCGGCTGCGGGCCGAGGGTTTGCTCTCCTGACATGACAAAGGGGCCGCTTCGAAAGAATCTAGAGAAGATCTTTCGAGGGCGGCCTCTTTTGGCATACCTTAGTACCGACATCTTGTCGTTAGCTTTGTAAAAATAAATCGGAATCCAATTGATATAAATTAAACTCGCGCCCGTTTAAGCTACCCGTTCCTTGGGGTTGAAACCCCAGGCTTTGGTACAATCGGTTTAGCTTCAGGTTCTGGTTCCAACAATCCAGCCGTAAGCCGGTGCGCTGCAG
>RCUU01000336.1_pt1 | contig 27045 bp, 29 predicted proteins | sample 2166211 | NCBI WGS metagenome assembly RCUU01 (sample SAMN09932620, study PRJNA488358) | compost metagenome | feature: garden; material: soil; isolation source: compost soil in phenylacetic acid-enriched culture | place: Germany: Experimental Botanical Garden Goettingen | collected 2016-01-27
ATTTTATCCGGACATTGGCTGAGCTCTCGAACTTTTACGAGTTCCTCAAGTGTAATTCCTTCAGTTCCATGGTTGCCAGCTTGGTTCTCAATAAGCAGCTTAGCACGCCCTTCCCAGGACTGAAGCGTCTCATTCATACATTGTATAATATTTTGATAGCCTTGTAACGGCTCCATTCCGCCAAAATGTCCAAAATGAACAACGATGCCTAATGAACCACAAGCTTCTGCAATCTCCAGATCATTTAAGAGAGACGCTACATAAACCTTTCGTGGAGTAGCATCTTCTGAACCAGCCGCCATGTTAATTCCATAAGGTGTATGCGCAATCGAAGTCATCCCTTTTTCTTGACAAAAGAGCGCACAATCCCTCGTATCTCGGACATCCACCTGTTTTAGTTTCAAACTACGTGGATTTTTAGGAAAATATTGAAATGATGTCGCACCGCTCTCCCAAGCGAATCGGGCAGCTCTCCCATAACCACCACGAGTGCTGACATGAGCCCCTATTTGGGGACTATTCGTCATGCTGACAGTCTGGGCAATAAAACACTTTGCGTCCAGATTGTTCTGTTTTAATAATCGTTCCCCCATCACGAAGACAAGGTTCGCCTTCACGATCATACACTTTACACTGATGATTATATGAACCTGTAACCGTATCCCCAGTCTTGAACGGCATCTCCATGTACCCACCAATTTCAGTGGCCTCGGTTAATACTTTTTGGATGCTCTCATATAAACGGGTTATGGATTCAGACGTTAAATTCTGAACTAGTGTAGAAGGCAACAGCCTAGCTTCAAAAGCAATCTCATCGGCATAACAATTCCCGACTCCTGCCATAACATGCTGATTCACTAGCAGGCTTTTGAGCGCACCTCGCCGTCCTTTTAATAATCCTGTGAATCGCTCCAGCGTCATACGGCGATCCAGCAACTCAGGTCCCAGCTTACCCATAGCAGCTTCGCTTTCCTTAACAGACACCAAATGCAGATACCCTAAGCGAAGTCCTATGAAGTAAAGAATTTGATCTCCAAATACGATTTCGACTTGTGTGTTTCGATCCGGCCGTTCTTCCTCCGAACCATAAAAAAGGAGTCCACCTAACATCAAATGTAAAAGGAGTCTTCGTCCATCATGAAGATGAAACAAAATATACTTGGCACGACGCTCAACAAAAACAACACGCGCACCGATTAATGCAATTTTAAAAGCTTCTGTCTCGATATTAATTGATTTCTCTCTGTTCACGATTACATCAGAAATTGGCACATTTATAATATGCTGACTGAGCAGCTTTTTGTAATTCTCCATTTCCGGCAGTTCCGGCATAGCTCATCGTCCCCTCTAGGTTGGTGAAGTAATAAGATCCTAGCTATTATACACCGAGAAACGTTTTAAGTTCAGTTAAATCGGCACAAATTTCATCCGGTGAGATTCCGGTAATGTTTTTATAGTGTTCAAGATTCTCTGCGTTAGTCAATCCAGTAAATACAAGCACCGTACGACAGCCTGCATTTACTCCAGCTGCTATATCTGTACGCATATTATCTCCGACTACCACTGCATGTTCAGGCTGAATACCAAGAAGATCTGTCGCAAATTTGATTAGATGAGATTCCGGCTTGCCAATCACTACCGGACTTACACCACTAGCAGCTTCAATGGCTGCACCAATCGTACCTGCACCAGGCATCACACCATCATCTGATGGCAGCATTAAGTCTGGATTAGTGAGTACAAACTTAGCACCTCCCATAATCCAGCGCGAAGCTTGCGACAGCGAAGTATATGTGAAAGATCGATCGATGCCTTGCAGCACATAATCAGGTGAGTCTGTGACGATGCGAAGTCCCGCTTCGTTACAAGCCTCACGCAGCCCTTCTTCTCCAAGTATCGCCACTGCAGCCCCAGGTGATTCCTCAGCTATGTAACGCGCCGCCGCCATCGAAGAGGTACATACCTCCTCCGCTTTCGCATCGATTCCCATTCCACATAAGTGTGCAGCAACATTAGCCGCAGTACGCGATGAATTGTTCGTAACAAATAAAAAAGGAATACCCGCATCGCGAAGACCTTTAATCAGTAAATCAGCACCTGGAATCATTTTATGCCCATGGTATAATGTACCGTCTAGATCAATCAACAATCCTTTAATCTGTTCCATATAAATCCCTCTATTTCCATAAGAAATTTAATAAACATAATGAATGATTAATGTTATTAATTAATCCTAAACCTAAGCCCGGCTTGGATTTAGAATCGTTAATAATACTTTTTGCTTGATGATATTGCCCGCAGGTTTTCGGCAAGATGTCCAGCCATTCGTTCGACTTTTACGCCGTGATTACTTTAAATCTAACACACATCGTCGAAAGAAATCGAACGAGAGACTCATCCAGCGTTTTTTAGCATAGCACTGTCATTTCCTGCGCTTTCCCGGAAAATAATCATTTCCCCAATTGCCCGTTTTGTCTTCGATAAACCGGATATGCACTGAATTCCTCAGCTAACAATGTCTCTGGGAAGATGAGCTCAGCTTCTTCCAGCAAAGGAATCAACTCCTCAAACGAACTATAACGAGAACTAAAATGAGTCAGCAATAGTTGTCCTGCATCGGCTTCCTTTGCTAGCTCTGCAGCCTGATGAGCTGTGCTGTGATGATATTGATAAGCCATTTCCGCCAGATCATGAGCAAAGGTTGCTTCATGTACGACAAGGTCTGCATGAAGTGAGAGTGCTAAAGCGCCCGAACAAGGCCTTGTGTCACCTAAGATCGTAACAATACGACCTCTTTTAGGTTCTCTGACAACATCAGCCGCGCAGATGCGAACACCCTCATCTGTAATAATATCTTCACCTTTTTTTAATTTTCCATATAACGGTCCAGGTTTTAAGCCATAACTCTTAAGTAATTCCGTATTGAGACTACCAGGACTATCCTTTTCCGTTACCCGGTAACCATAGCTATCAATACGATGCTCTAATAATGCGGCCTCAACTTTAAATCCATCATCCTCGAATACGATGCCTCCTGTGTGCTCGACAATCTCAATTTTATATGGAATCCGGGATTGGCTTACGGCTAAAGATATGTCTAAGTATGCTTTCAATCCAGGTGGTCCATAAACCGTTAACGGCGATGTTCCTCCCTGATAGCCGCGACTTGATAACAGACCTGGAAGACCAAATAGGTGGTCTCCGTGCAAGTGAGTAATGAATAGCTTTTCCAGCTTACCTAGACGAATCGGTGAGCGAAGAACCTGATGCTGAGTCCCTTCCCCGCAATCGAACATCCAAATACTACGGCGCTCTTCCATTAGTCTTAAAGCAATCGACGTTACATTGCGTTGTATCGTTGGTACCCCTGCATTCGTACCTAAAAAATATAATTCCATCCCTCTTCCTCCCTTCTTCTTATTGACTGAACTATCTCTTATCTATTCTAAACGTCCTTCTTCCAGCAAAAAACCCCCCAGTTACGGGAGGTTCCGCTGAAAGGGATACAATCCCCCTACAGACCGGGTGTATAAATGAAAGAATTACAGCTTCTCTACATTAAAATACTGCGCTTCTGGATGAGCGAATACCATCGCCGAAACGGAAGCCTCGGGCTCCATCATAAAGCCTTCTGTAAGTTGGACACCGATATCCTCCGGGGATAGCAGCTTAAATAGTGGTCCCTGATCTTCTAGATCAGGGCATGCAGGATAACCAAAGGATACACGAATCCCTTGATATCTTGCTCCATGTCTTTGTTTCATGGTCATATCTGCAGGATCTGGGAAGCCCCATGTATCACGCATCATGTGATGAACACGCTCCGCTAATCCTTCTGCTACTTCTAGCGCTACGGATTGTAAAGCATGTGAGCGTAAATAATCACCATTTTCTTTAAGGGCTGTAGAGAGCTCACGAACACCATGCCCCGCAGTTACTACCAGGAATCCAACATAATCCATAATACCACTGTCGACCGACTTCAAAAAGTCCGCTAGACAAAGATAAGGCTCTACACCTTGTCTTGGGAAGGTAAAGGTATGCAGAATCTCAGCTGTATTCTGTGGATTATACACGATAATATCGTTACCATTTGATTGTGCCGGGAAGAATTGATACATCGCATGAGGCGTAATCGTACCTTCCAGCATCGCTTGATGCAGAATGTCATCCACAGTCCCTTTCAATTCAACAGTCCGCTGGTCACCAGCCGCTAACTGCGCCTCTACAGAACCTCGCAGTCCCAAATGATGACCGAGCAGCATTTGCATGTTCACATAAGGGATAATATGCCCCAATGGATAATTACGAATTACATGGCGCTCTAAATCCGGTGGAACAAATACAGGTGCATCTGGAGAAATTTTGGAGCGTACCGCTCTGGTTAGCACAGGAAGCTCTTTCTTAGGAGCTGCTGCTACTGCCGATTCTGCCTCCACTCGAATTTCCTCGGCAATTTTCTCCCGTTCAACAGGGTTCATAAGCCGATTAGCGATATCAAGTCCATCCATAGCATCTTTTGCATACAGTACTAAACCATCATATTCAGGACGTATACGTGTTTTGGTGAACTTACGAGTAAGGGCAGCGCCTCCTACCATAATCGGCACATCAATCCCAGCCGTCCGTAAGTCCTGTGCAGTCAGCACCATTTGCTGGGCCGACTTTACGAGCAGACCAGACAATCCGATTGCATCAGCTTTTTCACGACGAAACGCTTCGATAATTGTCTCAGGTGGTACTTTTATTCCCAAATTAATGATCTGATAACCATTATTCGATAAGATGATCTCCACCAGGTTCTTACCAATATCATGTACGTCACCTTTTACGGTTGCCAGCATGATTTTACCTTTTACCGAAGTCTCATCCTTCTTCATAAACTGCTCCAAATGGCCCACAGAAGCCTTCATGACTTCAGCGCTTTGCAGCACTTCAGCAACGATCAATTCATTGTTATTGAACAACCGTCCGACCTCAGACATCCCAGCCATTAGCGGACCATTAATGATCTCCAAAGGCCCTGATTTGGTAAGCGCCTCATTAAGGTCTGGAATGAGCCCTTCTTTAGTGCCTTCAACCACGTAAGAAGCGAGACGCTCTTCTAGCGAGAGATTAGAAATCTTCTCTTTTTTCTCCACCTTTTTCCCTCGGAAGGCGGCAACAAAAGCAGCAAGTGTGTCATCATTCGTATTATAGATTAATTCCTCAGCAAGCCGGCGGTCTTCAGCAGGAATAGAAGCATAACGTTCTACCTTCTCTGTATTTACGATCGCATAGTCCAAGCCAGCCTTAGTACATTCATAGAGGAAAACTGAGTTCAACACTTCACGTCCTGCTTCAGGTAATCCAAAGGAAACGTTACTGATCCCCAGAATCGTATGAACACCTGGAAGAGCTTCTTTAATCAAACGAATTCCATCTATTGTTTCTTTGGCAGAGCCGATATATTGTTCATCCCCGGTGCCTACAGGAAATACAAGCGTATCGAAAATGATATCTTCACCCGCTAAACCGTACTTATTCACCAGTAAGTCATAAGAACGTCTAGCAACTTCCAATTTATCCGTAGCCTTAATCGCTTGTCCTGTCTCATCAATCGTACCCACAACAATAGCTGCGCCATACTTATGAATCAAAGGAGTAACTAACTCAAATTTTTCTTCACCATCTTCAAGGTTAATGGAGTTAATTATCGCCTTACCTTGACAGTACTGTAATGCCAGATCAATAACCTTAGGATCGGTAGTATCGATCATCAAAGGAACTTTAACCTTCTTTACAACTAACTCTAGAAAAAGCTTAATATCCTCTGTCTCATCACGGTCCGGATCTTGTACGCAGACATCGATCACTTGCGCACCACTCTTCACCTGTGCACGAGCAATTTCTGAAGCTTCCTCATATTTACCTTCGACAATAAGACGTTTAAACTTACGTGACCCTAATACATTCGTACGTTCACCTACCATATATGGACGGTTGTCGTTCTCGATATAGATAGGCTCAATACCAGATAGTGCCGGTGGATGATTCCCTGCAAGCGGACGTGGAGGGAATTGTGAAAGTGCCTCTGACATAGCGCGGATATGTTCCGGTGTCGTTCCGCAGCAGCCTCCAGCAATGTTTAGCCATCCTTTTTCCGCAAATGCAGCAATTTTACGTGCAAGAGAATCGGGAGATTCATGATAATGTCCATTCTCATCTGGCAGCCCTGCGTTCGGATAACAACTCACAGCGGCTGAAGAGATTTCAGAAAGCGAACGAATATGATCCCGCATAAACTCTGGACCCGTCGCACAGTTCAGACCTATAGAGATAGGCTTCAGATGTTCTAATGATATATAGAAAGCTTCTATGTTCTGACCAGCAAGTGTTGTGCCCATCGGCTCGATCGTTCCAGAAATCATCACCGGCAATTGGATCCCCGTCTTCTCAAACGCATTTCTAATACCTATACTTCCTGCCTTCACGTTCAAAGTATCCTGAGAGGTCTCTAGCAGTAACGCATCTACCTGACCATCTATCAATGCCACTGCCTGCTCCTCGTAGCTATCAACAAGCTCTTGGAAAGTGACGCCTCCTGTAACAGAAAGAGTCTTTGTTGTAGGTCCCATCGCACCTACGACATATCGTGGACGATCAGGTGTATCATATTTATCAACGGCATTACGAGCTAGCTTTGCTGCAACCAGATTGATTTCACGAGCTCGCTGCGGAATATCGTATTCAGCAAGTACAACAGACGTTGCACCAAATGTATTCGTTTCTATAAGATCAGCACCTGCTTCAAGATACTGCTCATGGATCGTCTGAATAACTTCTGGACGGGTTAATACCAGCATTTCATTACAGCCGTCCAATTCTTCCCCACCAAAATCCTCACCTGTTAGAGGTACCTGTTGGATCATTGTGCCCATGGCACCATCTAGAATTAATATTCTTTGTGTTAAGCTTTCCTCAAGTGTATATTTAGCCAACGTATAATCCCCCCAGTAAAACATTAGAGTAAGTTTAGCAGAATAAAGGAATTTCGAAAAGCCTTCCTTTCCAATCTGCTTTATCTGTAATCATAGGATACAACTTCTATTCTTTTTAATTAAGGTTTTACAGTGAGTTCTTTATTAGGCATAGAATGCTGAGTTCTAGCAGTTACATGCGATGTAACCGTATATTGTCCGGCTTTCGGGAGGGCCCCTTCTGCTTGATAGGTTCCATCACTTAATAGCTTCCCTTTAAGTTCAATTTTCTGTTCAGCATCATTTTTACTCACAATTTCGAATAAAACCTCTTTTGCATCATCCACTGGCAAGTTTTCTTGCGTCACCACAGCCTCAAAGGTCACTTTCTGATTTACAGCAACCTCTTCAGGACTCCAATGTAGCTCGACTTTGATAGGTTCCATAGACATGTCCATGTTCATATTCATGTGTTGCATTCCAGAATGTTTGGTTTGGTCTGATGAACATCCTCCCAGTAATAAAAGTGTTGCACCTAATAATAACGGGACTATTGTTCTTGAAATCTTCATTTAGAGTCCTCCCAACCGATTTTAATACTAAGAATCTACCAATTCATGTTATACATTCTCCATCTATTATACACATTATTATTGGTTTTTCAGTATTTCGCATCAATTCAGCTTAACTCTTGTGACTTTAATCATATACTGACAAATCTCATCAATCGTATTACCTCTTATGTAGATATAAAGAAAGACAGCAAGTTTCCTAGTAACCCAGGAACTTACTGCCTTCATAAGGCTTAAATGAAGGATACCCTCTGATTAGCTCTATAAAGATTCGACTAATGAAAGAAGCTCTCCAAGATGTTTGATTTCATAATCCGGCTGAATTTCCGGATCTGGCTGTTTGCCTTTTCTGTTAATCCAAACTGTAGTCAAACCTGTTGCCAGCCCACCACGAATATCCGTTGTAAGCTTATCTCCGACCATAACTCCTTGCTCAGGTGCAATATCTAAAAGTTCTAGGGCATGCAGAAAAATTTCCTTATCCGGCTTTCCTTTGCCGAAGCTTCCAGAAATCACGATGTGATCAAAGAAAGGAACGATTTCAGGTACGCCATCTAGTTTCTCTTGTTGCAATGCAGGGCATCCATTAGTCAGAAGCAATAGCTTCACTTTCCCCTTCAGTTCTTCAAGCACCTGAATCGTTTCTTCATAGATGTAAGGCCGATTTCTACGCTCTGCTGCGAATTTGGCTGCTAATGTCTCAGCAAGAACTTCGTCCTCTACACCAAGTGCTGCAAGACCACGACGCCATGACTCTTTCCGATATCCCGGGGCAAGCTGCTCCAATTGACGGAATTCCGGCTGTTCACCTGCAGTAAAGTTCCCCCAAAGTGCTTCAAATGGATTAATCCCGATCATTTTTGTAAATGGATTCGTTTCGTATGATTCATAAAGTCCTATGGCTTCTTTACGCACCGCGATTTCAAGTTCTTGTGGATCAATCGTATCACCGGCGGCTTCACATGCAGAACGAAATGCTTCATTGACGCTCCGATCATCCCAGAGCAGTGTATCATCAAGGTCAAATAGTACGGCGGAAATTGGCATTACAGGTCTCCCTCTCCCATGGCTGATTAATTTCTATTCGTGAACTAATTCAATTTGGTGGGCTTTTGCGAAGGCTTCCAGTCTAGTCCCCATCGCAATTGTGTCATAACGATTCATAAGTCTGGTAAAAATCCATTTCGTGCGTTTGCCTTTATGCTTAATGACAACAGCGCCACGTGAAAGGATAATTTTCTCGATATCAGAAGCTTGCAAATAGCGTTCGCGATTGAATTTAATAGTAGATAGTCTGGCATTCTCCACCTTCAAATACGGACGTCGGAAGAACAAAAGTGCCGCTAGTAAGTAGTACAAAACAACTCCTAGCCAGTTCATAAGCATACCATTGCCCTTGGCCTGATCTACTGAACCAATCATCCAAAACATTGTACCTAGCACTAATAACACTACTGGAAATGCAATGTTACGGCCTTTAAAAGTTTCAGTGTTCTTCCCTGGAGATTTAGATTTAGTTGCGTAAATCGTTTCTTTCCCCTGCTTCTTTCTTTGCTTGTTGACTTGCTGTGTGTTGCGTTGAACCATTCTTTCCCAAGAACGGGCCATATGCGTTCCCCCTAGTCATCCAGAAATATCTATGAAAAGGAACAGGGTGTTAATGCTTAAGTCCCTTGTTACCTTGTTCATGCTCATCATTATCAACCAATTCAATTGTATTCAATTGTGCTCGAAAGTTATTGCGGATATTCCCCAAATAAATTTCACGAAGCTTGGCGCGTTCCGCCACTTCCTCTTGATTAAGGCCTACGCTCTTCTGTTTGCGTGCCAATTCGTTAATACGCGCGACCAGCTCATCAATATTCAAAACTTTCCCTCCCCATTTCAATTAATTCTAACTCTGCCATGAGAAAAAGAGCTTGTCAAGGTTTACTCCCTGCAAGCTCTTTATACCTCTCTATTATGTTCTTAGAAAATTAATAAATAGGTAAAGTAAGTACATCTCCAGCATTAATTTGACTGCCCTTAATTCCATTTGATTTTTTTATTCCTTCTATATATACAGCCGTCTTCATATCCGAAGGTTTATTCTCAAGAGCAATACTCCAAAGTGTATCTCCACGTTCAACCACTACGCGCTTCTCATCCTTCATTAAAGTAGTAGATCCTGCAAATACATTTCCTACTACTGTAAGACCAGATAGTACGAGTACAATGATCAATGTCAATTTAATAACAACATCTCTCCGGAACAAACGCATCAATCTTTCAAGTAAAAGCTCTGCAATCTCTTTAATCTGTGCTGAATGACGGGTAACAGGATTATGTCCTAAAGATTCAGCCACTGGGGCTTTATCGTAGATGCTACGGTATGTACTATATTTTAACATGAATATCATCCTCCAAACACTTGTTCTTACTTTCGAATTCATAATAACACGAACATGTGTTTTGTTCAATACTATTTTAGAACAATTGTTCTCTTTTTTCGAGAATAGCGAATTCGTATATTATCCATCACAAGAATCTATCCGATCTTTGCTATGAAGTTCACATTATCAACAGAAGACTACCATTTATTAACTCTTTCGAATTAATATTTATAATAGTTAGAACTTATGTTTGTGCGAACGGTAGTTCTATGTTATAATTTTCCCAAACATTACTATATGGGGTTGATTCCAATGTCAAAGATTTCAAGTCGCCAGCTGGCGATCCTGGAATTTATACGTAGCGAAGTCCGCAGCAAGGGTTATCCTCCTTCCGTCCGGGAGATTGGAGAAGCTGTAGGTCTTGCTTCCAGCTCCACAGTTCACGGTCATTTGGATCGGCTAGAGAAAAAGGGACTTATCCGTCGAGATCCAACGAAGCCTCGTGCAATAGAATTGCTAGGTCAAGAGGATTCCGAGAATGTCCATCATTTCGCACAAACCGTCGCTCGCATTCCTGTCGTAGGAAAGGTTACCGCCGGGGTGCCTATCACTGCAACTGAGAATATTGAAGACTATTTCCCTCTTCCAACTCACTATGTTGGAGATAACAAAGTATTTATGTTATCGGTTCAAGGTGACAGTATGGTCGAAGCTGGGATTATGAATGGCGACTATGTTATTGTTCGTCAACAACAAACGGCTGATAACGGAGATATCGTTGTAGCTATGACCGAAGAAGATGAAGCTACCGTTAAGACCTTTTATAAAGAACGTGATCATATACGTCTTCAGCCGGAGAATCCGGCCTACGAACCTCTTCGCCTTAATCGCGTGACCATTCTCGGCAGAGTTATCGGATTATTTCGAGATATCCACTAACATGCACTCCTACCCAAAAAGGCTGTTCCGCAATGCGGAACAGCCTTTTTTCTATGGATTTAGCTTAAACCGCACTATACGGAACACATGTTCCTATTCGCAAAAATGGCCATTTTCTAAGAATAACCTTTTAGGCTTCTAACTCATATCCTAATTAGAAAGGAGTGTTGCGCAATGCCAAATTACCGAATTATTGTAGATCTGTCACAGCGTATGCTTTACCTTCTTGATAACGACATTGTAATCAGAGGCTTCCCGGTCGGAATCGGTAAAATGTTAACTCAATCACCAGTGGGTGAATTCACAATCATTAACAAACAGCCTAATCCAGGTGGTCCGTTTGGGGTCTTTTGGATGGGTCTATCGAAGCCCCACTATGGGATACATGGAAATAACGATCCCGCATCCATAGGGCACGAAGTATCCCACGGTTGTATTCGTATGTACAATGAGGATGTTTTAGCACTCGCAGCGATTGTGCCAATTGGAACACGAGTAACGATAAGAAATTAAATCTATCCATATACAAAAAGCACCCCACTCATAGTTTCAAGAATGGGGCGTTTTTGTTTTTAAGTATTTTTGATCTCGCACTAGGAATGTTGTGGTTATATGTCGAATATTGTTAACAGGATTGTAAATTGAAAGGAAGTGTTTAATTTTGAACAACTCAAAAATTAGAACCCTCGTCGATTTCAAAGTCGATGCACTTGTTAAACTCTCTGGCTTATTGTTAAATAACGATCAAGCTAGTGGAAAAAAAGTAAATCTACTCACCTCATTTGGCAGCATTCAAGGGACGATCTCCCCTTCCGCTTCCAACAAAGAGGATGTTTTTGACTTAAAATCTCTGATGGATGATGTCATTGTAGATGAATACATATCTTATTTAGGTGCGGAACATCCCGATAAAAATTTCAGCTATAACTTTGTAGTCCTCAATGAGGTTACTGTAAGAACCTATGCGAATTATGAATCTCCGATTGAATATAAACAGCTAATCGTTTATACCGATCAAATCACGGCCTTCAACTTCTTATAATATCGACGTACTTATACTAAAACACTCAACATGCACTCAAGCAACTGCCTCAATTTTGCATTCAGATTGCACAATCGGCAGTTCTCCGGGTGCTTTCTGTTTGCTTATTTCCACGATTATGGCTTCTAACAGATACTAGTAGAGAGGATTTAAGCATATCTTTCAATAAGTCATAAATCTTACTCTGCTTAGATCATTGGAGGTGTGATTAGATGCTAAGCTTTTTGATGTACATGTTTGCCATTTTAGGAGTAGTCTTAATGCTAAGTGCCGGTATTCTGGAATTATTAAAACTATTTTCTTCTTCTAAACTTTCTAAGCTGTTAAACGCAACCTCATCTTTTAACATCATATTCACCAAAACATTCATCCCCCCCAATCAATCTCACTTGATCGCCCTTAACGAACCTTATAAAAAAATAGCTATAGGCATCAGCGATCCGAAGAAAAGAAAAAAAGCTATAGCAAAGCTATACTCCTTCGATCATGTAATGGGTTCAGAGATTGTTGTTAACGCATTAACCCTTTCAAAAGTATTTAAAAGACAAGTAAACAGCAAAACAACTGCTTCAAGTGCGGATATAAATATGCTAATGAGCGCTGACGAAGCGACGGATGTGATTGAGGAACTTACGCTTAAAATATATATAAACAGCAATGAAATGCCTGTGTATAGTATTTCCTTCTTGCCAGGTTTATTGCCCATTCAACAATCCGACAACCAGTACAAAGAAGCCTACTCCCAAGTCCAACAATTGCATGCATTCTTCAGGTCAATCGTCTCCGAATAATTAACTTCTTTTTTCCGCCATAAGATGTGTAAAAATAGCTATGTCCTTATACGGTGATTCACTGCCTAATTTAAGCTCCAGCTCCATCATTTGTGCATTCCATTGCTCATCCATTTTTATATCATTATCCGCAATATAACCGTAGAGGTTATGAATTCCATAGGAATATCTAACCTGATAACCGTACTCTGCAAGCCATTCCACTAATTGATCCTTTGTATAGAGGGTGATGTCCGTTTGAATGATGCCGCTATATTCCTGCGTGTTTCCAATACTGTCCCGAGCTCCCTTTGGGTCTTTATTGATAATGGCTTTTTTCATTACCTTAGCCACTGGATTATGAGCGATTAAAGAGAGCCTTCCATTTGCACTTTGTTGGTTACTTATGGTCTGTATCATTTCTTTGGGGTGGCATCTCGCCACGTTCCCTTTCTTATCTATTAGTTCCGCTCACCTAACCTTGTTCTTAAAACTGCACACTAAATCCGTTAAACTGATGAATGCCCGTACCATGAGCGACAAGATCCTGTTCATGCAACTCCCTAACTGCTTTCTTCACCTCATGCAAAATAGACGGATCTAGTCCCAACGTATTATGCGAGCCGAATACCTGAGTCACATTTGGAATTTGTGTGATTTTTTCTAAAGAAGCTACTAAATCAACGGGATTAGTCGATGGATAAAAAGCATAAATAGGCGTAACATCATACAGTAAATCCCCAGTAAACAGATACCCGCTGCCATGATCAAAGATGCTAATATGACCTGGTGAATGACCCGGTGTGTGGTAAATTTCTAATTCACGCCCTCCGATGTCAATCACATCACCCTCATGCAAAAGAGCGGTTGGCTTTCCCTGAAAAGGCGTGTACGTATTAGGATTAAAGGTTTCAGGAATCGGAATAGTTATGTCTCGGCTCATATCTTTTCTTATCTGGGCAAGTGACAAGCCTTTTATTCCATTAATCAGCCAATCCTCATCCTCTTTATGAACATAGATCGTCTCGAACTGTCCATGACTGCCAATATGATCAGCATGCACATGCGTAGTTATCACTGCGATCGGTAAATCCGTTAACTGATCCGTAATTCTTTTTATATTATCGATGCCTAATCCCGTATCAATTAATACAGCTCGCTCTCTTCCTAACAGTAAAAAAGAATGTACCTTTTCCCAATGTCCATATTCACTGATTGCATAGGTTATCGGGTCAATTTCTGTAACTGTAAACCAATGATCTTCAATCAATTGTAATCCTCCATTCCATTCCATTTCTCCCGGATCTTCTCTTCACCTGTATAATAGTCCGCTTGTTCATCTGCTTGATAGATTTCTTGATATGGGAGAATGTTGATTTTGCCTGAGTCTGGATATTCGCAAACATCTATGCCCTGATTCGTTCGGAGATCAAGATACTTGCAAGATCCTTCCGTATGATTATAAAGTTGATGCGCACCCTCGGGTCCCATTTCAAAAAATATCACATCACCTTCAGAAACCTCTGTAAATCCCTTTGGAGTCCTTAACATTGCTTTTCCGCTTAAAATCACAAAAATCTCTTCAGCGTTTCGATGAAAATGATAAGGAAAAGAATACTTATCCGGATCTAAAGATCTAATATCAAAAACTAAATGCTTCGAACCTGCTATTTCAGCCAATCTCTCACTAGTATGCCAAGCAAACTCAGGAATCGGAGATAACTTTTGTTTAAAAGAAACTGTATTTTCATTAAAAATCTTCACCAAATACAACCACCCTCATTCTTAAAGTTATGCATACAATATAATCGTTTTGGTACTTTATGTAAATCGAATTTTCGATCATAACTTCAGGCCCGGGGGACACACCATTCTTAACGACCCTACCCTTTACAAAAAGCTTACACAATAAAAAAGCCCCGCCAGCTTTGGCGAGACTACTAGTTGTGAGATTTTCTATTTATTTTGAAGAACTATTTTGATTTCTCCATCTGAACTAAAACTCAAAACTGTAAAATCAGTATTGATTTCAAGCTCTTTCCAATCCTTAGGAAGCTGGTAAGCTAGTTTCCCACGAAGTTTCTTTCCCGCAGCTAAAGAGCCGTCCATTGTTCCAACTTGACTGTCCAGAGTATGAGCCATGAGATCTTCATTTATAGAAAAGCTGTCTTGGTATGCATTGAACATTAACATGGAGCTTACCATATAATCTTTACTGGAAATATTCTCAAGTAAAATTCCTACCTCTACAAATTCATTACCTTCTGACGGTTTAACAAAATCGTTCCCCTTAGGTTTTTCCAGTGACTCAACTGTGAGCTTAAAATTCTTAGTTGTGATGGTTTGTCCAGCTTCGGTGATCATCGTTTCCTTAGGCTCTTCAGTGGGCTTGCTCGTAGGCTTTTCTGTTGCTACCGGTTTCTCTGTTGCCGCAGTATCATCCACCTTCGCTACTGCTGGTTCTGATTTGGTTACTGTTGGCTCGCTATCATTTCCTTGCGATCCTATTACCCCTATTACAACAAAAACAATGATGAGCCAAAACCACCATTTTTTAAAAAAAGGTTTCTTTTTTTTCAATTTTCTACTTCCTCTCAGATAATATCGATTCCCAACTTTTTCTAGGGAAATATACCCATATTATCCTATGAAAAATATACCTTTGCAAGAAAAATAATATATTATGTCGGAAGGGCGAACTAACTCGTTTTCTATGACTTTATTCATTGTGGAACATTCAGCCAGGATTCATTTAGTGCCTTAATGATTATTGTTTTTGTTTGTGGTAATCGGTTTTCAGCACCATGTGGAAGTAACGGTTCACCCCAGGATATACCGTCGCCTTCGTATCTTGGAATAAGATGCATGTGATAATGCGTCAAATCGTTAAATACACCACCATCTTGGCAAACTCTGATACCGTCTGGTTCAAACAAACCTTTTAAGACCGTTGAAAGCATTCTAGAAGCATCCATAATGCTATAAGCAGTCTCCTGGTCGATTTCCTCGACTTCCAAATAGTGTTTTTTAGGCAGAATTAGCGTGTGACCTTCATTAAACGGAGCAATGTCAAGCACACAAGTAATAAGTTCGTTCTCATAAATAATATTCAGATTAGGTTCAATGCCATTTGCAATCCTACATCCCAAACATTCCATTTATACTTCACCCCATCTTCGCTTCTTCTGCAGCTTCACCCTATCACGTAATGCAATCGTTCGAGTTTATTCATCTGTGATTGATGGTAATGAGTATTTATTCTACTACTCTGTCAAACTATCCTGTCCGCAAGCTTAATCCAATCAAAAGTCACAAAATTTATAACACAGAGCATCGATATGTATGGATGATAATCGTTCAAAGGATTCATCATCACTAATCTGCAGCGAGTTGAATAGAGGCTGGAATAAAATCACTCTATGATGCCGCTGTAATCCATCATGAGGCCTGTTGGGTCCAATTCCAGGATAATTTACAGATACTTTAGAATAAGCCTATGCCGAACGAAAAAATCCGCCAGTTATTACTGGCGGATATCCTCTATGGGTGCTGTCATAGTAGGAAGTTTGTAACTTAAATCAAGAAAGTCTTAGAGATGATTACCAACAAGATAAAAAGCACAAGAATTGAAGTCGTAGATGTAAAACCTCCAGCAAATTCACCCATCATAATTCCTCCTTTATAACTAAGTGAGTACAAATGTAGGATATGCCAGTTTCTTAATCGTGACTGGGTATTTAGGAAATGAAATTACCCATCACTGAACATTTAAGGTAGACATGTAATGAACTCTTGTGCCCAAATCATTTTAATGTTTGTTCATTATTCCCCTTACCCATCTTCGCTTTAGTGGACGGGCCAAGGCCCAGTGCCTGCATCAAGAGGCAATCGCTACATATTCTTGATATTTTTTTTGCAAAATGTGAACCGATAAAATGAAAAACCCGCGATTTACGCGGGTGAAATGTGCACATATTCTTGACATCCGACATTGCTACACGCATCTCTGCATGACCTTTGCCACTTATCACTCATCCAATCAGATTACACTTTCGGAGGAAACACACATTTATGAACCCTGAACCACATGTACCTGCACTGTAAACTTACTATCTACGGTTGCCAAGATGACATTTTTCAATAAGTGGGGCTGTATTACCGTTTCCAGCCATTCGCGGTTTTTGCCGATCTCGAGTAACTGCGCATGCTCAATGTGGCCATCCACAATAATCGGTTTGGTCAGGTTAAATGGTTGTGTGGACAGCTTCAGATCAGCAGGAGTTACAGGCTGATAAGCCGTATTTACGAAAACAGAAAGAGTACCGCCTGGTTCCCATGAAGCAAAGGCAACCTTCGAGATATCCTCTACGCTCGACTTTCTCAGCTCCGCATACAAGAAATCAATAGGTAACTTTGCTTTCGATAGGTTCCGGTAATTAAGCTTCCCTTCCTGAATAAGAGTAATCGCTGGAGGATCAAAAAATCGTTTCAACAGTGGGATCTTTAGACTGAGCCAGATCGCAACTATGTATAGGATCACGAGTGAAACAGTCGTAATCATGGAACCCTTCAGGCCAAGTTGCTCGTCCGACAGCGGATGCGCAATAATATTTCCCAGCGTCATCGCGATAATGAAATCAAGAAACCTTAGCTGCGATATTGAACGCTGACCCATCATTTTGGCAGCAAATATAAGAAATACAAATCCGACAATCGAGCGTAAAATCCATTCTATTGCCGACAATGACTCTTGGCCCTTAAAAAAATCCACGCGCTCTTTTCCTCCGTTATCTTATTTTCCAGTAATTAGGTTTCCCTATCTCTACCCAAGACATACAATTCATAGCAACACTCTATGTAAATCAGCAACATTACGCTCTACTGCCCGTTAGCCATCCATGCAGCGCAAGCGCTGCACCACAGATGATGAAAATGGTCAGAATCCGTCAATACTGCTACTACGGCTGGGAGAGGAAGGTCGATCAACTATGGTGCCTTAGAGCCCATCCATTAGTCTGCCTCCAACGATCACGGTGCATCACAGATTGTCGCTCCCTATCGGGAAGCACTCACGGGAGATTAATCCTACTCTGGTTTTTGCACCAGCCTAGTCTTTAGTGATTGTAGAACGAAGTTTGTTGTTTTTCTGTCTGCCTAACTTTATTTAAGTACACATAAGGCTCAGCCTTTTTTTAAAAGTGTTTTTCTGGGTCTTCTTTCTTATGTTCTTTTACTAGTTTTGAGCTATTTTAATTTTCATGGGAGCTTTACGAAACTACTTTGATTTGGAACTATTCACTGTGCTGTCAAATGCCAAGTTTTTTCAGAAGATCCTCTAATATGTATGATTTTGTATTAAACTATACTAAATGAAAAAAAGGGGGCGATGTGTATTATGAATTCAACTACATTATCTAAAGCAATTATTTTGGTTACAGGAATGTCAGGTACGGGGAAATCTGCGGTTCTCGCTGAATTGGCTCGTAGGGGGCATCAAACGATAGACACTGATTACGATGGGTGGAGTGAATATCTAGATGATTTCGGTCAGGTTTGGCGTGAGGATCGCATAGATACACTACTTACTGAACATAACCAAGGTGCACTATTCATTTCAGGCACTGTATCAAATCAATGGAAATTTTATTCGCGATTCAATGTAATCGTGCTGTTAAGCGCTCCGCTGGAAGTTATCCTTGAACGTGTGGCTTCCCGTAAGACGAACGATTATGGAAAAACTACTGAACAGCGTGAAGAGATAATAAATTACGTTATGACAGTCGAGCCACTCTTACGTTCCGGAGCAACTTTTGAGATTGACACCCGGAAGCCAATAAATCAAGTCGCAAGTGAGCTTGAATTAATCGCTACGCACCAAGGTATAAAGACTATTTGAGTTGGTAAACCCTAAGGCTTCTCACATGAATCCTTACCAAGGATACGATTTGGCGTATTACGATTAACAACTATCCTGTCCATTAGTTGAAAAGACGGCAGCCAGTCATTCTGGTTGCCGTCTCTTATTGTTTATTGATCTAACGTGTCCCGTTAGCGTAATAAGCATAGTATTTTTTCGACTTCAATTTCGTTATTATTCGGAATATCTTAATTCGATAACACGTCATTGATAAGATCTTAACGCATCCAAACTATCATTGTTATAAATCAAATGCGATTTTTTCCCGATTGCTTTACATTCTTTTTGCACTGTAGAAATCAAATTATCCCCGATACCAAGCTTTGTACACTCAAAACAATACTCATTAAATCACAATCAGTTATACCCAGACGATAAGTAGCTGCCCCGACTCGTACATCATCGACCCTGGCGATGAATGCATTTAAGTCCTGAACATGATGCTACTTACCAGTTTGCAAGCCACCAAATTCGAAACCTGATTGCTGATAAGGAGCTTAGGCGCAAAGTATTTCCTTGATCATTGAACTCAAATTATTTAGAGTTATTTTAATTTGCAACTTTGTTGATTGCACCACGCGGCAGATCTTACTTAATCTAATATAACTTTGTTAAGCATTTCTCCAGCCCTGTATTTTCGGGTTGAGCCACTCTACATGTTCTTGTCACCCGACAAATTTATCAGTAAGTTCGATTCTTTTATTCATCTTTAATGAATGACAAGAATTTGTTCGGATTTGTCTTTCTCCCTAATTTGCAATCCCTTGAATATGAATGGCTAAGCTCTGAGTATGACCGTTCGCACGCTTTACTCCGGCGATCTCACATGGGTATAACCTCATAAAAAACCAATTACTGGATAGGCACATGTAATTTACACCTACATATAATAGATGGAAGTTATCTTGAAGGGAGTTGTATGATATATGAATTATGATCAAAGGTATTTTAGACAGGTTAATCCACATGTAATACCACCTCCACCTTGGGTAATTCAGTATTACCAAGCACTTAAAAACAATAATAATTGGGTAACGACCATAGCACATAATTGTGAAGGTCCACATTTGCCGCATTTACCGCCTAATCCTTCCCCACATAGCTGCTCATCAACTATAAAAGATAGATTGTGCCCTTGCTGCATTAAAAATTGGTCTATTGTAATTAATACCAACACTTATCTTGGTACCCATGAAGTTTACTTAGTTGGGTTAACTGAAATAAAAGATGCTTGGGGCGTCTACGGTTATATATATCCTAATTTAACAACGCCACAATGGATCCCATCCCCTGTTACGTATATTGGTTGTTATTTTCCACTATTAAACATCAGTGGCGAGACGATGACTATACCTACTTATCCAACTCTAGAAACACAACAAACAGCTCAAAAATGGCAAGCTATCTGTAATGGCCATGTTGGTGGCTGGTATGGTGATTGCGAGAATAATTATTCAGATGCTCTCACAGATGCTACTGATCATGATAAAAATTCTCATAATGGTGAAAAGTGGGCAACAGTTGTGAAAAGAACCTGTGATTAAGGTTATAGTACTCACCGAAATGAATAATTCTAGTTACTACAACAAATAAAGGAATAAATCCGCTCTATTGGTCAGGATGATCTGCCCCTCTTCTATGGAGTTGCAGATTTAGCAACTCTTTGTCCATTATAAGAATTTTTTCATATTATCAGCATTAATACTTATTGTTTGGTGCCATTCAACATAACTGCCTGTTAGCTTAATAAAAACAAGGAACACTGCCGAGGCAAACTGTTCCTTGTTTCGTTTAACTATAGTTTCCCGTTAGCCATACATGCAGCGCAAGCACCGCACCACAGATGATGAAAATAATTCCGTTCTTCCATGGGAGTTGAATCATCTAAATTGAAGCATAAAGTAATACAGCTATGAGGGCATATGGGGAAGCAAATAAGAGGAGTTTGCCGATGAAATTGTTACGTTTCCGTCTATCTTCAGCATCCTCAGTGTGATAATTTGCTCTTAACCTGTCCCCACTCAATAAAGAACCAGACAAAATAACGGAAACACCGATGGCTACGAGAGAGACGTACCCGTACAAATTCATGAGCTTAATTACTCCAACAAAAGTCACAGTAATTAAGCCGAGTGTAGTAGCGGAAATACAACCACATAACAATGCCGCCCTGTATTTCAATAAATATTCCCTCCCTTTCGTCAAGGTATGTTGTATAGATGTTATACGTTTCCATTGACTAGGCGGTTGCGCTATCCTGCCCGTTAGCGCAGCAAGGCTGCCAATCGTGCTGGCAGCCTTGTCATCGTTGAACTATCGTGTCCCGTTAGCGTAACGACTTACTCTGTCGTGTTCCTCAACATAAAGCGGCATCAGAGAAGGCGAATCGTACCTTATCGCGGCTTATAAACGACAAAATGGTGCTGATAGCCATCAGCCCTCTAGCCGTAACGAAATATGAGCCTAATCCGACAGTGCCCGCATGATGTTGGATTTCGCCTCTGCCGCAATCGCTTCATTCCCGTCATCGACCGCTTGCATTAAGATGAGCATGGGGATGTATACCGCGATCAGACGCGCCAGCAGCTTTGTTTCCTTGTCCGCTCCTCCGTACGTTTCGAAAAACACGCCGCGGGCGTAAGGTGGTAAAAAGCTATAAGCAACGCTCAAATCGCAAGCCGGATGGCCTACGCTCAGATCGCCCCAATCAATGATGCCGGAAACGATCCCGTTCTCATTCACAAGCATATTTTTGAAATGAAGATCGCCATGTAGCAGTGCATTCACCGCCTCGACACGGTCCTTTTGCAGCCTGCTAATATACGCTTCGATCACACCGGACTCCTCCGGCGACAAGTGTTCAACCACCTTCGATAGAAAGCCCTCCAATTTCACTTTGCGCGATGCTATGTCCGTCAAGCTTCGATGATCTTGCTGAACTCCGCACTTCAGCGCCGCCTGCACCGGAAACTCATGCAATCTCCGCAAAAATTTCGCCAGCGTCTCTGCCGATAAAGCCCGGCGTTCTTCCGTCAAACCGATGGGGAAATCTCCTGGCACGTAGGCATAGCCAAGAAATGGTGCCGGGTATTCGTCACTTGCTTCGCCATAAAACAACGGTTTCGGATAGGGGATGGTCATATATGCCTCCAGCTTCGGCAGCAGCTTCCCTTCCATACGAATCGAGCCAACTGCAATCGTTCTTCTTGGAAACCGGAACACGTACTCGTCACCGATGAGAAAAACCGTATTGTCCCAGCCCCAGCCCAATCGCTTCACTTGCTTCGATGACAGCTGAGGGAATTGTCTGCCGATCAGCGTCCGCGCCTGCTCTTCGTTAACCTCCCACTCCGCATCCCATACATTCGTTCTTCCCATGAATTGTCTGCCTCCTCCATCGGTTACAACGGCGAAACGTTCGGTTTAGCCGGTCTTTCCTTCATGTCCCGAACTCTCCAGTTGTTTGTTTTCAGTTTGAAGTTCTTATATCCGCTTGTTTTTAGCAGCGATGAGAATGTCCTTGCTTGTTTCAGTCATTCCTCGTTTGTTTAGCAGAGGACATGCCTTCTTGCTGTATGCGCAGCGTTTCTATTCATTCGCGAATCTCCGAATGGTTATAAAGGTAGGCTTTAGAGACGCCCAACTCTGTGGAAACGCTATTGAAGTTTATCTTGCCTTGTTGCTCAATAAGTCTTTGGATTGCCTTATCAACCTTTTCTGCGGCGGATAGCTTCTATTGCTGTGGTGTGCATGTTCGGTTCTAATTGCCGTTCCTTACGTTATTTAAACGTTTACATTCCCTGGAAGTTGCGCATAACTGCCCGTTAGTTGAAAAGGCAGCCGATCCATTGACCGGCTGCCTTTGTGTCGTTATTGAGCTATCGTGTCCCGTTTGCTTAATGATGAATTCCGAGAGTCCATACATTAATGAAGTACTTCATGATGCCTTCAATCCTCTAAAATTTGCACATTCTTAGCTGTCCTTCGCTGGGAATCCGCTATGTTCGGAAACTCGAATAGGTCAAATGCAACTTTTTGACCCTCTTTAAGAAACCGAAAGCCGTTTGGTAACCTAATTGGGTCTGGTAGTATATCGCTAAAGTGAACAAATACATGGTTACCGTCCTGACCGTCTAACATTATCCGCCCGTATCCTTTATCTTCTTTGAACCATTTGACAATACCCCATCGTCTTTCCCCCATATCGGCACCTCCACTGTTACTTTATAAATTATCACTGAGATTGGGCTATCGTTCCCCGGTAATGTAACTTCACCTAGCTGAGTTACCTTTTCGATTACGACTATCCTATGTCTTTTTGTCAACAATGACCACAATGGCTTGAAGTCGAGAGTGGGGCAACATGTTCCGCTTCCGGCCATAAACACAAGTGTCTTTCCTCCATTCCCTTCCAAAAAAACATGCATTTCATGGCCATTGACGTTGGTGAATAAGGATAACGCTTATTTTGTATAATTTTGATAAATAACCTGTGATGACATTGCAGTTAATTCACAGATTGTGTACCCTTTGGTGATTAAATCGTGAATTATATACATACCAATGAAATATCCGCTTAAAGGATATTCGGTAGCATCATCACCACTCCACATAAAAAACCGACTCATTTTCTCTGCGGTCAAGGGTGTCCCAAATTCGTTTACAACCGCCTTAACTAACGAATTTTTATTATTCATGAGTTCCATTGTTTTATTTATTGGCAATCCCATTACTTCCGCCACTATCTCAATAGTTAAGTCAAAATCACAACTGCCATATCTGAAAGCGACAGGACAATAAGTGCCCAAACCTTCCGATATTACCCGTTCGGTGAAGTCAAACATATCTATGTTTTGTAAAATAGCACCGCGCACCATATGATTTAGTTCATGCGGAATTAATGACTCGACGTTTGATTCACTTATATTTCGGTCAATTCCAATGTAAGCATAGGGGTTTCCGTGATTAACCGGAAGCGCAACGCCTCCGTGCATACCTAGGTCAAGCCCAATGTATAAATCAAAATCGCCATGATAATTCAACAATTTAATGGTTTTATTAAATATTCGTGGGAAAGTAATCCATTCCCTTTTTGGAATTGTGTTAAACTGCCCGTTAGCTGAACAAAGGCAGCCGATCCACTGATCGATTGCCTTTGTGTCGTTATTGAGCTATCGTGTCCCGTTAGCTTAACTCCCAACATTAAATTTCCACTTTGCACATTACGCCAAGAACAATACTGTAACCGTCCGGGTCTAGCAGATAAGCATTTTTAAATTCCTAGTTGCCGTGCGAACCGATAAATGGCTCAATTGCGATATTTGCACCTTTTCCGCGCACTTCTTCGATACAGGTATCGAGACCCTCCCATACCCGATGACATAGAAAACGATTTATTTACTTTATTGAACTCTTCACCAAAAGCAACTTGATTCGAGATACTAAGCTGCATCCTATATAACTCTTCACAAATAGTCCAAGGTATTAAAAATTAAAATCAACCCAACGATACACATGATCCACGAAATAGCCGATCCTGAATGCTTCGCAAGCTTGATTCGAAGCCTTTCCAATGGTCTTTGCATCACTCGCCCTAATAATAAATGCAATGTAAATATGATCAATGGCGGCAGCACCATAATAAAATTATAACCAGCTAAAATCGGGAGCCACTGAAAAACTGCTAAATTTGAGCTCGTCATAAGACCAATCGCAGCAAAATAAGGAAATGCTGTGCCAACTTCAATCAACGATGTCGTGAACCCGAGTGTAATCATAGATGCCTTACTTTTTGATTTCGGTCTTGGCAAATCCGATTTTTTACTCTTAGGATAGTAAAAGCTAGCTATAAACAGAATCCCCCCAATGATCAGTATTACCCAACTCACGATCCTATTTTGAAAAATGGAGGAGAATGCAGCCGTTAAAACATCCAGGCCTAACATGAGAGCAACACCTACTAAGAAATAAAATGCTGCGACTGTCACTAAATAAATCATTAAGCGTGAACTTAATCGCTCTTTTTCAGTTAACAGCAAATATACCGTTACCCCCAAAGTAGCCGGACTAAGGGTATCTAATAGGGCTAATCCCCCTACCATAAAAAGTAATTCAAGACTCACGTTACTCCTCCTTGCTCGCTGGAAGAGTCCTGTAGGGAAGAAATGTGAATATGATATGCTCGCTCCATAAAATCAAGCACTTCCTTTTCTATAGGATAAAGTCCGAGCATCTCAGATTGCTTTGGACATTTCCTTAAATCCCATAACTTATCAATAAACTCGTCTTCATCTTTAAATTCTTCCACTTGTTTTTCCAGCATACGCCGAATTATGCCTTGCACTCTTGATGAGGCAGGATCATCCTCCATATGTCGTTTTATCTGACCTAGCAGAGCAATCCACTCCAGAGAATCAGGGTCTTCTCCACTCATTTTTGGAAGCCTTGTCCAAACCTCAATCTCCTTATCCTTAAACATACTCTCCTTGAAGGGAAGTAATCTTTTTTTATTTTGATTCCATAACTGAATAAGTTTCTGTATCGCAATATGGTGATCCCCACCTTCGACTGCAATACCATTTAGCAATTCCCGCAGTGACGACTCTATACTCTTTAATCTTTCTTGCTCTTCAATGATATAAACTAACTGACTTTTCAAACTAATCGACCAATCCCATTTAGAATCAGATAGCATATCTCTAATATCTTGCAAACTGTAACCCATTCCTTTTAAAAATTGGATATATTGAAGTTTCTTTAAATCCTCTTCTGAATATAGGCGATGTCCTCCTTCTGTTTTGGATGAGGCTGTCAATAATCCGATCTGATCATAGTACCGAAGTGTTCTGACCGTGAACTTTGTTTGTTTCGCAACTTCTTTAATATGAATCAAGTACAGGCACCTCCGATGATTGATACATACTATTTTTCTTTATCTTTATTTACAGCATATTTAATTAAATATCCCAATCCAAGTCCGACTAATACTCCCGGAAATGCTTGATCAAGCATAAGTCCAACCCCTGCTCCTATAATGACACAGGCATAAATAATGATATCTCCTTGTTTCATATCTATCATCCCCTTTGTATAAATCTCTTCTCCCCCTCAATTAGCTGATTTAATCGACATCACTCAGGAAAAGTTTCAGTATTAGCCCTATTATACAAAATGACGTAACGTCACTTTCAAGTGTTTAATAATTAGAAAGATTTCTCCCATAAAAGTCGAAAAAAATAGCTTGATGTTGACGCAACGTAATCTTATATAATTATTTTCACAATCCAATTATCAAGAGGTGATGATATGAATAAATATTACGTTTGTCTTCTTTTCATGGGTATGCTTTTTCTTAGTGCCTGTAGTAATAATGAAGAAAAAGAAGATCTGCGAACTATTTCACTAGAGGAAGTAGATATCCTCCATATTGACCATGGCAGCACAACATTAAAAGTAGAATCAGCGAATATCGAATCACTTGAAGCTTCCTTACTCATGAATCATAATGGACCGGGAATCGTTATTGTCGAAGGGAAACAAAAAATTAAAATTCGGCTGAAGAGTGATGTTAGACGCATGTTAAATATCGGGAAAATGCCTCAGCTATCTATCCGTATTCCGACCCATTATGAGGGAAAAGTAACGATTGACGGCTCTTCAGGCAACGTAAAGATAAGAAATCTGAGCACACAAAAACTCGATATTAAAGGAAGTAGCGGAAATGTATCGCTAGACTACTTAGAAATAAATAGTGACATAAATGTTTCTGTCAAAAGTGGCAGCATTCTTTTAAATCTTGCAGACAAGTTCTCTAATATAAACTGGTTTTTGCATTCTGGTAGTGGAAGACGATCTGTTGCTATTCCGTTGGATAATCGTCAGGAAAGTAACAGAAAAATACAGGGACAAACGGGGGATGGCTCATTTATTGTGCAACTCCAAACAGCTTCTGGAAACATAACAATTAAATAAAACATTTTAAACAGCTCTGATCACAAAGGCTATCGTGAGATCATTCAAGGGACGTAAAATATATGTATCTGTTAATACTGTTATTATGGCTGGGAGAGGAAGGTTGATAAGCTATGGTGCCTACGAGCCCATCCGTTAGTCTGACTCCAACGATCACTGTGCATCAGAGATTGTCGCTCCCTACCGGGAAGCACTCATGGGAGATTATCCTACTCTGATTGTTGCACCAGCCTCTTACCTAATTTAGCCGTAGAGAGGATACATTAGAGTGGAAATCGTAGTTGAACGGGCATGTGGTATGGATATTCATAAGGATAACATTACCACATGTATTCTAACGTCTAATGGAAAGGAGATTCAAACGTTTCCGACTAAAACAGTGTTTCTTTTACAATTAATTAACTGGATTAAACAACATGAATGCACTCACGTCGCTAGACGCACCATAAAACGAAAGAAGGATGAACTTGAACTTGCTTTACACGGCTATGTAAACCCTCATC
>RCUU01000337.1_pt1 | contig 26977 bp, 23 predicted proteins | sample 2166211 | NCBI WGS metagenome assembly RCUU01 (sample SAMN09932620, study PRJNA488358) | compost metagenome | feature: garden; material: soil; isolation source: compost soil in phenylacetic acid-enriched culture | place: Germany: Experimental Botanical Garden Goettingen | collected 2016-01-27
TCCAGGATCGCCGACTAGTGGATGCCAATCGGGTCAAAAAGGCAGGAAGAGAGAACATCCGCGAGCTCGCGAAGCATCCCGAACGATTAAGAGAAGACATGAACCATGGATTCTTGACCATCGGCAGTCGAAATTACACAGCCACACATTTAATGGAGACACGAAGACGCCTCGCCTATGATACTAATGAGAACCGGTTCATCCGCTGGATGCTGGAACGCATTCATGGAAAGCTGAAAGAGCTCAAGAGTCGCTGGAAAATTAAAAACCGAACCCCAGATCCATTACTTATAAAAAGGTTAGACAACATGCTCACTCAACTAGAGCGGGTGCTCAAGATGGATTTTTTGCGTGAGGCTGGAGTACTGAGGCAGATGTCCGTTACACTGGTGCTGCAGATGGCCCCTGGATACCGCGAGGTCTATCGCTGTTATCTAATGCTGCTCAAAGGCTTGTCGATCCAAGGTGATCTGCTGCGCCTGTCTATGAAGGATGTCGCGCAGCTCTATGAATACTGGTGCTTCCTCAAGTTGAATCAGCTCCTGGGGCAGAAGTACAAACTGGTGAAGCAGGATATTATTAAGGTGAATCGGAACGGTATTTTTGTTACCCTTGATCGCTCACAGAGCGCTAATATGGTGTACGAAAATCCGGTCAACGGGGAGCAGTTCATCCTGTATTATAACTCGATTCCTAGCTCGGATAAGACCCCGACGCTCAGTCAGCGCCCGGATAATGTGCTCACCCTGAAGAAGAGGGATGCTGGGACAGTCAAAGAGTACAAGTATGTTTTTGATGCAAAATATCGGTTGAATCCGGCATATGAAGGAACTTCATACCATCAGAAATATAGGCAGCCTGGGCCCGAAGAGGATGATATCAACACGATGCATCGATATCGGGACGCGATAGTGTATCAGGAAAAGGGCACAGGTGAATATGAGCGAAGCATGTTTGGTGCTTATGTGTTATTTCCTTATCCGGATGAAGAGCGGTATAAGAGCCACCGATTTTACAAAAGTATCGAGCTATTGAATATTGGTGCGTTGCCTTTCCTGCCGAATTCTACAAGCTTGGTAGAGCAATTCCTGGATGAGATCATTCAGGATAGTCCAGAGAAGGCTTATGAACGCTCGACTCGTCCGCGCGGCACGAAGGAATATTATGCCAATCAGCTGGCGGGCAAAAATGTGCTTGTCGGTTCTGTCCGGGGGCCCGGACAAGTGGAGGTGGCGAGGAAGCATTGTTTTTACCATGTGCCCTTGGAGAATCTGGAAAGCCAGAAGATCATAACCCAGATTGAATATGTAGCGATGTGCCAATCCAGAAAGAAGTTTTTTGATCCTGCAAAGACAGGGATTCATTGGGTGGGTAAAGTGGTAGATTGGGAAGTGGTGAAACGGAAGGAAATAAAGGAGATTGCCCCTGAACCTCATAAGGAAGAGAAAGATTATGTTAGATTCACTGTCGAGGAATGGATACCTTTAAAGCCTCATATTGCTTTAGGGGGACAGGGAATACATACGGTCCTTTACACAAGCAAATATGTCCTAGACCGAGCGCTGGAAATCGCGGAGCTTCGCTTAGAAACGGAGGAAGATCTTCGTGAATGGCGTGAGAAGCGCCGAAAGGGCAGAGTCAAGGTGAAACTGGATCACGCGCAGTATGTGGATTTAGGGAAGGTTGTGGAGGTTCGGAATATTTGAAGTAAAGGGAGGCCAAATCATCATGATAATCAGCAGCTTCCTGATTACCGTGATGGCTGCACTTGCTGTATTCAGTACGTTTGCAGTATATCGGGAGAGTCCGATTCAATTTTTGAGACGGAATGAAAAGGGCGGTGTCCTGATTTTGCTCAGCTGAGCGTTTACACCGGGAAGAATCATTCCCGGCCAAACGCTCAGTTGGGCAATAAGATCTCAATTATCGTGCCTTGCCACACTTTGGATTTTACCTGGATTTCGCCGCTATGCGCTTCCACGATGGTTTTGGCGATGCTCATCCCGAGCCCGGAGCCTTCCGTCGATTCATCGGAATTCGTTCCCCGGTAGTAGCGATTGAACAAATGATGCAGCGTTTCCTCGTCCATCCCTTTGCCATTATCAATTACTCGTATGCATGCCTTGTCGTTCATCCTGCCGACATAGACGGTGACGATCACGCCAGGCGGGTTGTGCTTCACGGCGTTGGACAGCAAATTGTCCATCAACCGCATCAGCCAGGTTTCATCGGCCTGTATCAGCAAGGGACAATCCTCCCCAATGTAGTGAAACCGATACTCAGACATCATGGCGTCGTTGACGTACTTCAGTACGGAGCAGCGCACCAGCTCAACCAAGTCGATCTCCCGAAACTTCATGATTGAATCGCCCTGCTTGAGCTGATGAATCAATGAGAAGTCGGAGATCAGCTCCAGCATATAATCCCCTTTTTCCCGGATCGTCGAGCCCATGATGCGCATCTCCTCTTGGCTCCATTGCTCAGGCAAGCTCTCCAGCATATACCCATAGCCTTGAATTGTGGCCAGTGGCGTGCGCAGATCGTGGGAAATCCCTGACATCCACTCCGCTTGCGCCTTTTCCAGCCTCTCGCGTTCCTTCTCGATCTGAGCCAATTGATGAGTCATCTGATAAAAGGATTCAATCACTTCCTTATAGAGCCTGTAGCGGATGCGCATCATGCCGTTGCGGCGGAATACCTTGCGCATGTCCTTGGCGGTCAGTACCTGGTCGTACTGTCCCCGGCCCATACGTTCGAACCAGCCTGCGAACAGAATCAGCGGCTGACCGTAGCGGTAGCCATGCCAGATGGAGATCGGCAGCGCCAAGAGCAGGATCAGAACTGTAATCCGGACGAGTCCACGCGTTGCCTTTTCCATCACAGGATGCTTCAGAGGGGCTCCCGCTGCATGGGGTGTATAGAGAATCCACGTCATTCCGCTCAGCTTGTCCCGATGGGCGACAATATTCGTGTCATAGTTGCTGGGCGATTGCTGGATGGCCAGGATATCCAGCGGCCGATACGCCTTCTGCACGTATGCTCCATCGCCGATGCCTTGTACGATATGGCTCTCGGGGTCGATCACCTGCAGATAGCTGCCGGTCTCGCGCAGCCGCCGGTCCAAGTGGGAAACCGCTTCGCTACGCACGATTCCATGCTGCCCGTAGGCATCAAACCAGGCAACGAGCTGGTCAAGGTCAGGACTAGGATAGCCTAGCATATACAGAAGCGGGTCTTGGAAAGCAAAATTAAGCTGAGTGTGTACGGCATACGTCCCAAACGTCCGTGTCTCTTGGATATCGAGCAGTTGAGCGATGGAGTAGGAGGCCGGCAGCGTATGATGCGGAGTTGTATTGACGGCGTAGATCACCTCTCCTTCGGCACTGACAACCTGCAGCCACATGCCTTTTTCCTCGATGAGCTTGTCCCACTCGGGGGAGATCTGAATCGTCCCGTCCTTGTAATGAGCTTCTTGAGCGATCTGTTGCAGGACGCCAACCGGAAAGTTCCGGCGTATCTCATTACTCGTCATGTTCTGGAAAAACAAGATGCATGCAACCAGAGTAATAGCCACCATAAGCAGGGCATAAAAAATCAATTGATACGTGAAGTGGAAGGCCATGCGCTGTTGGATCTTCATCGCTCCTGCGGCTCCTTCACCAGCTTGTAGCCAAGCCCGCGTACGGTAAGCAGCAGCTTCGGATTGCCGGGATCGATCTCGATCCGCTCTCGGATGCGCCGGATATGCACCATTACCGTCGAATCATCGCCCTGTCCGTTGATCCCCCAAACCTTGTCGTAGAGCTGTGTTTTGGAAAATACGATGCCGGGAAACTTACAGAAGTGCAGCAGCAGCTGGAACACCTGAGCGGGGCAAGGAACTGGCTGTCCCTCCACGATTAGTTCGCCCTCCGCCTCGTTGACGGTGAAGCGGCCAAACCGATAAATCCCCGGATCGGGCTGTTTCGCCGGACTGGACGTAGAGGTTTCTGGCTCCAGCCGGCGTATGCGCGCCTGAATTCTTGCGGCCACCTCCAGAGGGTTGAAGGGCTTCGTGATATAATCGTCCCCGCCCATAGCGAAGCCTCGCAGGACATCGAGATCGGAAGCCTTGGCCGTCAGAAACAAAATATGCGGATTTCCGTATTTGCGGAGCTTGGAGCAGAGCTCCAGGCCGCTGCCGTCGGGGAGCATAATGTCGAGCAGGATGATATCGGGGGCTTCACGCTTCGCCAAATCGAGAGCTTCTGCACAGGTGGAAGCCGCGTACAGCTGATGAAACCCTTCCCTGCGCAGCACCATTTGCAGCATCGTGACAATCGAAGGCTCGTCGTCGACGATTGCGATTTTAAAATCGGATAGACTTGTCATTGTTTTCACCCATTTCCATAGTAGCATAATCACTTTAACAGAACCTAAACGGCGGGAGCGAAATTAAGCTGATGTTTGTCTATCCGTTTAGGTTCTGTTTCATTGGGGCTGGTAGGATAGGGGTGAGAAAGCTATTCGAACATACAGAGGATTGGTTTATGAGAAGATCGTCCCTAGTCACCGCCGCTCTTGTTGTATTCATGTCGTCATTTTCGTTCTCAGCCTCGGTGACACAGCAACAAAAGTATTACCATATTGCCAGCCAATTGAGGAGGATAATTTATGATTATAACCACTACATCAACTATTGAAGGTTCCCCGATAAGGCAGTATCTGGGCATTGCCACCGGTGAAGTCATTATAGGAGCCAACGTATTCAGAGACTTTAAGGCTTCGATTACCGACCTCGTAGGGGGGCGCTCGGGTGCTTACGAAGGCAAGCTTCAGGAAGCGAGAGATACGGCATTTGCTGAGATGACTCAGAAAGCTTCAGGGTTGGGGGCTAATGTGATTGTCGGAGTCGATATTGATTATGAAGTCATTCGCGATGGCATGCTGATGGTCGCCGTAAGCGGGACGGCTGTGATCGTTTAACACCACGATGTTTGCCCGTTGTCTGGATGACACGTTGCTTGTAGCTCTTTATTCAACGATGTGGAAATGCATTCCTTTAGTTTATATATACTAAATAAGTCGTTATCTACGCATAACGATGCAAAGAGGTGTACACCCGTGAAAAATGTTCAAAAATTGTCTGAAACTGAAAAGGAGCTCATGGAGGTAATTAGCCCTTCCACGTCCACTATGCCCCTAGCCCGACCTGGCTGGCCAGAGACCCTAACTGCACTGGTTCTCTATCTGATCGGCATTGTTATGCTCGGTCTTTGGATGACGCAAATCCCTGACGAGCAAGCTATCTTGCGAATTAACATCGGGGGTGCAGGCAATGGTCTCGTTGGCCTCGCCGCCTTGTTCGCAGCCTACGCCCTGCGAGTTCGCGATCTGCGCGCTTTCGGTTTCCGGGCGATCGAACGGAAATGGTTGCTTGTGGGAGCCACCCTCGGTGTTGTCGCGTTCGCCGGATGCTTCGTTATAGAGGGGGTGTATTTTCACTTCATCACCGAGATGAACAACCAAGCGGACTTCCAGACGGCGGCGCAAGGCGGCGCGCTCTCACTCTTCGTTCTGCTTATCACTGGCGCTATCCTCACACCGCTCGGCGAGGAGTTTGTATTCCGTGGCGTTATTGCCAATGCGCTGAACCGTTACGGAGCATGGGCCGGCGTGGTCGGCAGCGCTGCGATCTTCGGCGTCGTTCATGGATTCAACGTCATCCTGTTCGACGCATTCATGGTCGGTATCCTGACGGGTATACTGTTCCGTAAGACGGGTTCCATCTGGCCCGGGGTCGTGGTGCATATCGTGTATAACGGCCTCAATCTTCTCTACTATTCTACGCTATAGATCTAATTTCATGAGACATCGTGGCAGACCAGTCACTGTAAAAGTTTTAACTGCATACAGAAATATGATACCCGAACTTTAGAAAGCTAAGATACTCGTTATAATGTTTAACTATAACCAGGTATTCCTTTTAAATGTTATGTAGATAGTATTCCTCCATGCTAGAATCAAACCATTACAGAAAGACATGTGTTAAATGGAGGAGGATTTTTCATGTGCAATAAATTTCAAATCGTAGGTAGCCTGTTGCGTCCGTCAAATTTATTAGAATATAAACATCAAATTGAACATCGTGATGATATCAGTTATCCCTTTTACCAAGATTTTCAAGGGTATGAGCAGTGTGAATCTGATGCGATTCAGGCTGTAGTCGATCAAGAAATTAACAATGGCCTGTCCATTCTTACGGATGGAGAGTATTCCAAATCTATGTGGCATCTGGACTTTGTCTGGGGTTTCCAGGGGATTAGCCGCTATATCGCGGATCATGGGTATTTTTTCAGAGATACAGATGGGGCTTCAAAATATGAGACTCGAAAAGATATTGGTCTCCGCATTACCGGTGAATTGGGTGCGAAGAACCATCATTTCCTTCATGCCTACCGCAAGCTTCAGGCTCTGGCTGGAGACCGCGAAACAAAGCTGTGCGTACCTTCTCCGTCCCATATTTTTGGTGAGCTGTCCTGGTCGGATAACATTGGCGGAACAGAAGCGGTGTATAAGGACAGACTTGAGCTTAAAGACGGTCTTGTGAAGGCTTATAAGGAATTTGTATGGGAATTCGCTGCTGCTGGAGGACAAATCCTGCAATTCGACGATTGCTTATGGGAGCTCTTCGCAGATGACAACCCGAACTCTCCATATACTGGCGAGAACATCAATCAAGAGGAAGTACAGGCTCTGGCTACAGAATTTATTGACATTAACAATACATTAATTGATTACGGCCATAGCTTAGGCTTGAAAATGTGGACGCATAACTGCCGTGGTAACTATGATTCCCGTAATATGGGCGGCGGCTCTTATGCTAAAATTGCTAATCTGTTCTTGAAGCAGCTTAAATACGACCGCTTTTTCCTTGAGTGGGATGATGATCGTGCAGGCTCGCTTGAGGCACTTGCGGTGTTCAAAGATAAGCCAGAAACGGAAATTGTACTTGGCTTGTTGTCCTCCAAAACCAATACGCTTGACGATGAGGCTCGTGTAGTTCAATTGCTGGATGAAGCCGCGAAAATTATTGATAAGGACCGGTTATTACTGTCTCATCAATGCGGTTTTGCGTCCTGTGACGGCGGCAACGAATTAACGGAAGCTGAACAGTGGGCGAAAATTAAACAAGGACAACATATTGCCCAGCAATATTGGGGTAATTAATATTTAACTTAGTTAAATAGGGGAGTAGATTCCCTTCCTTAGACTGTCGAAGGTACTGTCGACAGTCTTTTTTCTATGAACAGAAATATGTACTTATAATGCGGAATTTCGGCTACTTGTATAGCAGGTTTACATTGTATACTCAGCATGTGTGGAGTCCTAACAACTCCCTAACAGAAACCTCCAGCGCCTTTGACTTGGACAAATATGCGCATAGATTATCAAGAAATTAACAAACGATTATTATATTATTTTACTGATAAGAAAATAGGGAGTGGTGCGAATGAACTTAGAAGCAGTTTTTGGGCAGTTTCCTATCCTACAGTCAGATGATATCGTATTGAAAAAGATTGAAGATCATCATCTTGACGAAGTTTTTGAAATCTATAACAATGACAAAGTGTTTGAATACTGCGGCATCATACCGAAACATAATAAAGATACTGTGAAGAACATGATAGGGCATTTCGAGAGAGACTATAATAAAAGATCAAGGGTGAAGTGGGGAATCTTCTATAATTCTCAACCCGACCGGTTGATGGGTATCATTGAAGCCCTCGATTTTAATCAAAAGGTAAACGTGGTGACGATTGGCTACTTTTTGTCGGAATCACAATGGGGGAAAGGTATTGCTACCGAAACGGTGAACCTATTGCTCAATTTTTTGTTCATGAGTGTCAACGTCAACAGAATTCAGGCTGAAGTAATGCCTCTAAATGAGAATTCCAAGAAGGTCCTATTGAAGAACGGCTTCATCAAAGAAGGAACGCTAAGACAAGCAACCTTATGGTCAGGTAAAGGGATTATCGATATAGAAATATACAGTATTTTAAAAGAAGACTATATAAAATGATCCGGAAAGCGATTAGTTATTTTCTATCATACAAGCAAGAAAGAATGGAAGGGGATGAGTTTTTGCCCCTTCTTTTTGTTTTTACCATATGTAACGGATGGGACTATAGGGATAATGAGATTAAAAAGTAAAGATGTCACGGATTGTGAATCATTTTTTATTTCAATATAAACCCGCTTTTTAAAGGGATTTGTTATTATTTGTCGAAATTTATCTTTGTCAATTAAATTACTCACATTGGAGGCCCCTTTTATTAAATACGTAAGGAATGCTAATGAGTAAACCGCTATACATTACAGCGAATTGAGAAGAGGGGGAACAGCGTGGAAAAGCAGTTGTTGTGGAAGAGATCCTTAGTTTTTATTCTCGCACTCTTACTGGTATTCCCAAATTTGAACATGGCCAGAGTGCAGGCTTCGGGTGGCAATTTGACCGTTGAATCAGCGGTAGCAGAGAACCTGGACGGAAATTTAAACAGCGTCATTTATGCTAATGGGAAGTATACCGCAGTGGGTGAAGGCGGGAAAATTATTCAATCGGCAGATGGGATGAACTGGGCCCCAATAACTGTCCCATTCTCTAATGCCAAGATTTCATGGCGGAGCATTGCCTTCACTTCAAGTACTTATGTGGTGGCGGGAGTGGATTATACAAACTCCAGTGCAAAAGCCAAGTTGATTGTTTCCACTGACGGAGGCGGAACATGGACGGACAAGTCCACAGCTGTAACAGCCGATGTCTTACAAAATGTGCGCTATCTCAACGGGGCATTTTATGCTGTTGGCGGAAGGTGGAGTGCCAGCGCACGGGCGCAGGACTTGGGAGTTATCTATTCTTCTGCGGATGGACAGAACTGGAGTCAATGGAGTACAACTGCTTGTTTCTGGCCTAGTGGATCAACCATCAGCACTCCGTTTTATTTGACAGACATCTCCTACTTTAATGGGAAATATGTCGTCACCGGAAATGTTTTTGCCGGATATGCATACTCGGGTAATGGGACAGGCTGGACAACTAGATTCTTGAGTGGCTTGAGTAATTCATATGGATTGGATTCATTATCTGTGTACAACGGCAAGCTCTATGTATCCCATAGCTGGAATGAAGGTTTCGTCAGCAGTGATGGAATGGCGTTTACCGCTGATTCATCCTACAATAGAACGCTTGGTGCTGTGCAGGCAGGGTCACTGCTGTATCGTTTTGGCAGGGCAGGAGAGATGTATAGTTCTACAAATGGCGGAGCGACGTGGACAGCAGCAGATTCCGTAACGAACCATACGATACGTTCGGCCGCCTCGAACGGTACAGGAATGGTACTGATCACCACGTCATCCCAAAGTCTTGTCGTTACTCCCGATAGAGTGACTTGGAAAAGACTCGGAAGTAATTTACAGGGAATTGCATATAACGGCAGCACATGGGGGGTTACCGGAAACATTAGTTCGAATGATAGCGTGGAGCTTCCGGATGGGTTCATCTTGTCCTCTTCAAGCGGATGGAATCAGCTGAGTACGGCCGATAATCTGCTGCCTGCACAGGGTCTTTCAAAAATCGCGTATGGGAACAATCTTTTCGTTGCGGCAGGGAAGAAAGTAGGGGTATCGGCAGATGCACAAACTTGGACAATCTCCGATCTTCCAGCCGGAGCTGCGGGGCCTGTGACGGGGTTAGCCTATGGCACCAGCGGCTTTGTTGCCGTAACCAAAGGTGATAAAATTCTCACATCCGCTAATGGAACCTCATGGTCTGTAGCAGCAACCTATAGCGGTGCATCATTTTATAACGTGAAGTATGTGAACGGGGTATATGTTGCTTTTGGGTATGGAGGAGTATGGAGCTCTGTGAATGGTACGAGTTGGAGCTCTCTTAATTCGTTAGTTACTGACTATCAGCAATCCAGTTCATTTTATTCTATCTATGATGTAACTTATGCAAATGGAAAATATATTGTTGTGGTTACGAACGGCAACGATGGATTTCCTCATGTTTTGGAGACCACAGGAGCATTAAGCAGTAACTCGGTCTGGACAGACTATGTTATTGACGGAAGCTCAAATTGGACTGAGCTGTACTCAATAGATTATGGCAATGGAATTTATGTTGCTGCTGGAACGATGTACGACAATCAGAATTTTCAACATCATGTTGCGTATTCTTCCAGTGACCTTCAGACATGGACCAAGTATGATGAGCAGACTCTGGGAGTAAGCGGAGGCGGATTAAGCCAGGTTGTCTACCAGAATAATAAATTCTACATTGTTGGTAACGGGAATACAAAAATTGTGCTCGGAAGTGGAGGGACAGTGGAAACAACCCCAGCGGCAGTGATTGATTACACCGCCGAGCAGCTGACCGGCCTGACGGCAAACGGTTCATACACCGTGAACGGTAATGTAGTCACGGCAGATGGCAGCGGCAAGCTGGCGATGGACAGCAGCTGGCTGGGAACGTCGCTTAGCATCGTGAAGAAGGGGGACGGCTCGACGACTACAGACAGCACGGCGCAGACGCTGAATGTTCCGTCCCGTCCGGCGGCACCCAGCAGTGTCGGCAAGACAAATGAAACAGCGGTGAATGCGAACAACGGCTCACTCACTAATGTGACTGCCGCGATGGAATACAAGAAGGGCACAACAGGTGCTTGGTCAGATGTAACGGGTACAAGTGTTACAGGACTTGCACCGGACACGTATTACATCCGGACGAAAGCGACAACAACAACATTCGCTTCTGCTTCCGTACAAGTGACGGTTGGCGCGTTCACAGCCACGCCGGAAACAACCCCGGCGGCAGTGATTGATTACACCGCCGAGCAGTTGACCGGTCTGACGGCAAACGGTTCATACACCGTGAACGGTAATGTAGTCACTGCAACAGCAGACGGCAAGCTGGCGATGGACAGCAGCTGGCTGGGTACGTCACTGAGCATCGTGAAGAAGGGGGACGGCTCTACAACCACAGACAGCACGGCGCAGACGCTGAATGTTCCGTCCCGTCCGGCGGCACCCAGCAGTGTCGGCAAGACAAATGAAACAGCGGTGAATGCGAACAACGGCTCACTCACTAATGTGACTGCCGCGATGGAATACAAGAAGGGCACAACAGGTGCTTGGTCAGATGTAACGGGTACAAGTGTTACAGGACTTGCACCGGACACGTATTACATCCGGACGAAAGCGACAACAACAACATTCGCTTCTGCTTCCGTACAAGTGACGGTTGGCGCGTTCACAGCCACGCCGGAAACAACCCCGGCGGCAGTGATTGATTACACCGCCGAGCAGTTGACCGGTCTGACGGCAAATGGCTCATACACCGTGAACGGTAATGTAGTCACGGCAGATGGCAGCGGCAAGCTGGCGATGGACAGCAGCTGGCTGGGAACGTCGCTTAGCATCGTGAAGAAGGGGGACGGCTCGACGACTACAGACAGCACGGCGCAGACGCTGAATGTTCCGTCCCGTCCGGCGGCTCCGGTTGGAGTGACCGTCACAGATATAACCTACGGCGGGGCTAACAACGGTTCCATTCAGAATGTGACTCTCCAGATGGAGTATAAGAAAGGCAGCGCAGGCCCTTGGATAAATGTAGAGGATACAGCGATAACCCACCTTGCCCCTGACACCTACTACATCCGGGTAAAGGCGACGTTAACATCCTTTGCTTCAATTGCTCTTCAAGTTACCGTGCATGACTCCAATGCGGTCATTCCAGCCGCACCTGAAGTTACAGCTGACGATCAGAACAATGCGATTGTCGGTCTCGATACGAGCATGGAATTTGCAGTAGATGATGAATCTTATGTGCGGTATGACGGTACTAACCTGCCGGATTTGAGCGGCGATCATATCGTTAAAGTAAGGGTGGCTGCCAGTGGCTCCTTACCGGCAGGACCGGCTACTGTGCTGACCTTTACGGAAAGTGTACCTGTTCCATCTGGCGGTCTCTACTTGAGCGCCAGCGATCCAAGCGGCACGGGCAATAACGGTAAAACACATATCACAGTCACACCTGCACCTGCAGCGGGACATAATTACTACTATAAGAACTTTGGCACCGGCAGTGCCGTAGTGCCGAATGTGGGAGACATCCTTACTGGCTACACGCTTGTGGGAAGTGATGGATTGGTTCCTGCGGCGAATGGTGAAAGAATTGGTATTGCTGAAGTTGATGCGAGCGGCAAGGTAGTGAAGTATGGCAGCGTAATAGCAGTTGTAGTTGCTGAAACGGTGACTCCTGGAACGGATCCAGGCAACACTAATGGCAATACCGGCGGCACGACCAGTGGCACTGGGGTTATTACCGAAGTAATCGTCCTTGTTAACGGTAAGCAAGAGAATGCAGGTACAGCAACGACCATAACCTCTGGAACCGTAAAAACAACTACTATTGTTGTTGATCCATCCAAACTCCAAGCGAAGCTGGATATGGAAGGCAATGGGGCAGTGATTACGATTCCGGTAACGCAGGATTCCAACATTTTCGTCGGCGAGCTGAATGGTCAGATGATTAAAAACATGGAGAATGTATCGTCAACACTAGTGCTTCAGACTAATAATGCTTCCTACATCTTGCCGGCCAAGGAAATCAACATCGGGGCGATGGCTCAGCAATTCGGTACCGGTGTGAAGCTGGAAGATATCAAGCTGAAGATTACAATTGGTGAGACTTCCACGACCATGAGTCAGGTGATAACAGGGGCAGCAAGTAGAGGTGGTTTTACCCTCATTGCTCCTGCATTGGATTTCACTATCACCGGAACTTACGGCAATTCGACAGTGGAGATCAGCCGGTTTAACGCGTATGTTAAGCGGACAGTAGCACTTCCCGACGGCATTGACCCGAACCGGATCACAACAGGGATTGTTGTAGACCCTGATGGAACGGTGCGGCATGTACCGACCAAAATCATCCTGAAGGACGGAAAGTATTATGCGGAGCTTAACAGCCTGACGAACAGCTCGTATTCGGTGGTCTGGCATCCGCTGACCTTTGCTGATGTGGAGAACCATTGGGCTAAGGATGCGGTGAATGATATGGGCTCGCGTATGGTAATTAACGGAGTGAACGAAACAACATTTAATCCGAATTCTGATATTACCCGGGCGGAGTTCGCGGCAATTATCGTACGCGGTTTGGGACTGAAGCTCGGGGAAGGAAAAACGGCATTTGCGGATGTGCCTGCGGTTGCCTGGTATGCAGGAGCGGTAGAAACAGCTTCTGAGTACGGTCTGATTACCGGCTTCGAAGACGGAACATTCCGTCCGGATGCCAAAATCACCCGTGAGCAGGCGATGAATATTATTGCCAAAGCGATGAAGCCGACCGGACTTGCTGACCGGACCGGGGCTGCAGATGCTGAGAGCATACTTGCCAGCTTTATTGATGCAGGAAGTGTAGGGAACTGGGCTAAGGACAGTCTCGCACTGGCCGTCAAAGCCGGTTTGATCAGCGGCCGCAGCGGTAATAAACTGGAGGCCAAATCCAATGTCACCCGTGCAGAAGTGGCAGTCCTGATTCAACGGCTGCTACAGAAGTCGGATCTTACGAATTAGATAGTAATAAACAGCGGAAAAGCGGCTTCAGCCCCAGTCTGAAGCCGCTTTTTTGCGCTTGTTTCCGGAGAGGGGGCATTCCACTGGGGGTTATTTGTTCGATCCGGGCGGTGTTCCCGGTCGATTTTTGAATATTGAATTTATAGATGAGGTTGCAGCTTTTCAAAAGTCCAAGTTAACACAGGAAAATTCCGCCCCAATCCTTTATACTGAATAAAGTTATTACACAACTAAGGAGCTGCAGAACCCTATATGAATAAGAAAGAAGTCGCACACATTCGCAAGCAATTCAAGCTGGATCATGATTTGCTGAACCTCTACGATATTCTCAACGTGTATATTATGAAGGAGACTAGCGAGATCTATCATTGGGAGCGCCTGCCGTTTGGCCTCGTGGATAGAGAGAAGCAGGAGCTGTATATGGGCAATTTCAAAAAACTGCTCACCGGTGAGCTCGACCATAAGCTGTTCGAGTTGAAGTTTCAGGAGGAAGCGGAGGAGCCGTCGCGGGTAATGCTTCATCAAGGCCTGGTGACAGGGGATGCTGAAGAATGGCAGGACCTGATGCTGATGCTGGTGGATAAAATGCTGGTAGATACCAAGTATGAAAAGGACACGGTAGTCACTTTCGTCCGCGGGCAGTATCACCGGCCGACTAAGGCCAGGAATGAAGAAGCCGAAGAGAGCGGGAAGGACGAGATGTTCGCGCATCCGTTCATTCTGTGCAGCGTGAATTCCACGGAACAGCAGCGTAAAAACCTCATGTTCGATTATGTGGAGAAGGAATTCAAGTACAATATCATCGTCGATCCGATTGTCAAATTGAGTTCGCCGGAGCAGGGGTTCTTTTATCCGAGTGTGACGGACAACTATTCGGATGTGAACCGCATTCTGTATTGTACGGGAAAATCGAATTATCCGGATCCGCAGTTCATCGAGCAGGTCCTGAATGCCGAGAGATCTGTAACCGCCCTGGAAGAGAGAAGCTTCTTCGAAGACATCGTGAAGGAATTGGCGGGCGAACAGCTCGATACGGCTACCCTCGCCCAGGTGTATGAGGAAATCCAACAGGTCATCGAAGGCGGCGAAGGGGAGGAAGAACCTCCTAAGCTGGATTACAAAGATGTGGAACGCGTCCTGGCGGCAAGCGGCGTAGAGAATGTGACGGCGGAAAAGGTGGAGCGGGCGTTCGAAACGGTCATCGACGACAAGTACTACGAAATGAAGGCAAGCAGCGTTATCCCGAAATATACGACAAAATCGATTAAGATCGAGACGAAGGTGGCCACGATTTCGGTCAGCCCGCAGGATCTAAGATATGTGAAGCAGGTGAATTATCAAGGAAAACGCTGCATCATGATTGAGGTTGACGAGGAAGTCGTGATCGAGGGATTTACGCTTAGTACGGAAACGTTGTAATTAGCATTGGTGATTTAACATCCATTTAACATGCCTCATATGATCACGTGATATAACAGTAATTAACTAGTTATAAGAGGTGGGTGTTGGATGAAGCTAAGCAGAGAAGAGAAATCATGGATTCTGTATGACTGCGGCAATTCAGCGTATTCGATGGCGGTGACCACGGCGCTTTTGCCTATAGTATTTGGCATGTTTACGAATGTGAACAGCAGCATGGATCTGGGGTATTTTAATTCCATTGCAAGTATTCTGGTGGCGATCCTCAGCCCGGTTTTAGGGACGATCGCCGATTACAAGGACACGAAGAAACGTTTCTTCGTGTTTTTTACTTTGATCGGTGTGTTGGCTACCGCATCGCTGGCCTTTGTCGCACCTGCAAGCGGACAGTGGCAGGTCTTGATTGTTTTTTATATCTTGTCAGCTATCGGTTTTGCCGGAGCTAATATTTTCTATGACTCCTTTCTGGTGGATGTTACGAAGGATGAGCGGATGGATAAGGTTTCGACCAGAGGGTTTGCTTTTGGCTATATCTCCAGCGTCATTCCCTTTGGCATCAGCCTTCTGTTGATTCTTGCTATGGGGATGGACAAATCCACCGGTTATCAGATTGGATTCATCATTACGGCCCTTTGGTGGGGGCTGTTGACCATACCCATGATCAGGGATGTGAAGCAGAGACACTATATTGAGCCTGAGCCCAGACCGGTGATGAGCAGCTTCAGAAGACTGACGGACACCTTCAGGAATATCAGACAGCACAAAATAGTCTTTGTTTTCCTGATTGCTTACTTTTTCTATATTGACGGGGTAGATACGATTATTAAAATGGTAGTGCCTTATGCGACGTCCGTTCTGGGCGCTGATGCCTTAGACACTTTTACCCTGCTGGGCATTCTGCTGGTTATCCAGATCATTGCTTTTCCATGTGCCATCCTCTATGGCAATCTGGCCAAAACCTACTCCGCCCGGTCGATGATTATTGTGGGAATATTCACCTATATCATTGCCTGTATCGCAGCTTTCTTTATCACTTCAGTCTGGCATATTTTTATTCTGGGGGCGTTCATTGGTTCGGCTCAGGGCGGAATCCAGGCGCTCAGCCGGTCTTATTATGCGAAGATTATTCCTAAGGAAAATTCCAATGAATTCTTTGGTTTCTACAATATCTTTGGCAAGTTCGCGGCGATCATTGGTCCTGCGCTGATGTCTTTGACCACTACCTTAACGGGCAATGCCAGCCTTAGCATTCTATCGGTTATCCCGTTATTCATAATTGGATTTGTCATCTTTATAACCTTGCCTAAGCGGCAGCCTGAGATCATCAACAAACCGTAGCCGGATTACACCCACCCCGTGAACTCCAGTATAGACGCCTTCGCGGATTGTGCCTCGGATTGTGCCCCTTTACGCCATTGCTTCGGCGACGCTCCCATAAGCTTGGAGAAGCACCGGTTGAAGCTGGAAATGGAGCGAAACCCCACTTGCCCGGAGATCGAGAGAATGGAATCTTCGGTGCTCTTTAACTGCTTGCAGGCCTCTTCAATCCGGGTGCTGCTCAGGAAATCGAGCGGGGCTGTGCCCATGATTTCATGGAATTTTCTGCGGAAATGCGTGGTGCTCAGGTGGCATAGCCCGGCCAGAAAATCAATGGTAATGGGGGTCATGTAGTTTGTTGTGATATACTCCAGAGCCGGGGAAATGACAAAATCACCTTTCAGGTTATGCTCTGTGTCTTGTTCCGCCAGCGTTTCATTCGTGGAATGAATTCTAAGGAGTTCTATATACAGCGATAACAACAAGCCGTAGGCACTTTCCTGATAGTAGGGGTTCTGCTGCTTCAATTCCTCGACAACTGATGTGGCCAGGGAATAGACCTTGGGATACTGCTCCTTGTTCACAATACAGTTCTTCCCCTGCACCCGCCACAGATTCGGTTCGAAGCTGCTGTAGGCGCTTTTGAAGGAATGCTGAAACAGCTCCTCCGGGGAGAAAAAGAGATAGGACCACAGACTGGCTGTACCCGGCGAACTGTACGTCGTATGGGGAAGATGCCGGGGGATGAAGGTTACATCACCGGCTTTGAAGGGGACCGCTTCTCCTTTGATCTCCATGATGCCGCTGTCTGAATAACAAATACCAATCTCCAAATGGTTATGGAAATGCAGATGCTCAGATTTGATATCGGAAATCCTCCAGCGGTCACCGCTTAACAGCAGGATAGGAAAATTGATCGGCAGGCTGTAGTGGCGGTACTCGATGACGGGTTTCTTTTTTCTGGGCATATTTGATGTGCTCCTTCATCTATATAGGCTCAATCATAAATGGTCGAAACTGCGTAGTTTTCCTGCGAATATGCTTAGATGTAGACCATTATACTGCTTACAATAGAATATAAAAAGCGTTTACAAGATTGCGGACGGCTCTCAAGCGCCTTTGAGGGGCGTGTGTATCCGAGAGGGGAATTAAGATGCTTCAATTGAAGGTTGACAGGGAAGAAATCTTAAGCGTTATCGACAGAGTCACCAGAAAAACACTGGCGATGGATTTAACCTGGGAATGGCCCTGCGGGGTGGCTTATTATGGGGTATCCAGAGCCTATCAGACCACAGGGAATAAAGAGTATCTGGACAGGCTTGTCCAGTGGGCGGATGAATATATCGAGCTTGGCCTGCCGGACTGGACGGTGAACACTTGTGCCATGGGTCATATGCTGATCACTTTGTATGAAGAGACAGGCAACCAGAAATATTGGGATATTGTAATGAGCAAAGTGGATTATCTTCAGAATAGAGCGCTGAGGTTCGGAGATCATGTGCTGCAGCATACGGTATCCGTATCGAATGATTTTCCGGAGCAGGCTTGGGCGGATACGCTGTTTATGGCGGCCTTTTTCCTGCTGCGGGTAGGAAGCAAACTGAAGGATCAGGCCATGATCCAGGATGCCCTGAATCAATATTACTGGCACATCAAATACCTGCAAGACCCAAGCACCGGGTTCTGGTACCATGGCTACAATAATGTGAAACAGGATCACATGTCCGGACTGTACTGGGGGAGAGCGAATGCCTGGGGTGCCTATACCATGTCGCAGGTCAAACCCCTGCTGGGGGACTGGTATCTGTACCCGCAGTGTATGGATGTGGAGTGTTCGCTTCGTGATCAGCTGGCTGCGCTGAAGCTTGTACAGACGGAGAACGGCTTGTGGCGGACGGTGCTGGATGATGAAGAATCCTATGAGGAAGTATCTGCATCCTGCGGGATTGCGGCGGCTATGATCAATAACGGCAATCCGCTGCATACCAAATATGTGCAAAAGGCCCTGAAAGGCATTCTGGACAATATCAGCGAGGACGGGCGGGTACTTGGTGTATCGGGTGGCACAGCGGTGATGAAGGACCGGGAAGGGTATCGCACTATCCCCAAAGACTGGATTCAGGGCTGGGGTCAAGGCCTGGCACTGGCTTTTCTGTCCGATATGATTAAGCAGCGGAATGAATAGAGTAAGTAATACATTAAGGGTAACTTTGAAGGCGGTTGGACAAACGGCCTCAAGGTTACCCTTGTTTTATCTGCGAGGATGTAAAATTATAGATTTTTTAAAGGGGATGGATTGCGATGTGGAGAATAAAGCTTGAATGAGATCAGAACAGGTGAAGGAGGGGACTTATGATTTTTATTGGACTTTCTTTGCTTGAAGTTGCCGGAAGTACTTTATTGTGGAGTCCGGAGTGTGCAAACCGTTTGAGGTTGTATAGGAGTCACACGAACCTTGCGGTACGCTCACTTGCGCTAAACATTTGGACAGCGAAGGATTAGTTTTAGGTGAATAACTTCATATGCAGAATAGGAAAAGGCTGGCCTTGCTCATCCCGTTCAGACCGGTCAAATACTTGGAATCCCAAATGCTCGTAGAATCCGATTGCCTGGGGATTTTGTTCATTCACATCAACGTAGAGCACGTTCAGTGTTTGTATGGCATAAGTCACCAGCTGCTTTCCTATGCCTTTTCCCCTGACGGCAGGGTTTACGAACAGCATTTCAATCTTAGTATCCTGAACACCTATAAAGCCGAGATAATGATCCAGATCTGTATAGGCCAGCAAGTGGGGAATTTGCCCGATACCTTGAATGACCAAGGGACTTAATGCAGCAATATTCTGTTCAGTAAGGAATAGATGCGTAGCCCGCACTGCTGTTTCCCAAATATACAGCAGTTGATGCGATACTTCCTCATTTCTATCTGTGATCCTATGTATCGGGTTCATATGTTCCCCCTTAGCTCTTTCCTTTGATTATAGCATACGGTATGGAGGGTTTCAGCAATCCATAGCTGGGTGATGTCAAGATATTGTGGTGGTTGAACCCATTTACCGCAATCTGTATCCTGCCGCCTCTTAAACTCACAAAGTTCCATAATGTCTAGCCGTCCTTAACCGGGCGGTTTTTTGCTGTATGCAGTCAAGTTGCTATGGGATGTTGCCTTGTTTTTCCGACATACTTCCTAAAAGTAAGTGAAAAAAGCTGGGATGAATCTTTAATTTGCTAAATGTAAATGTATGCGCTTACCTATTATAATTTGCTATATGCAAGACACAGGATAAGTTGTGACTGCAAAGAGAAACAACTGACCAAAAAAGAAAGGGAGTGATTTATAAAACTTAAATTCAAGTAGTGTGTAAGTAAATGATTACAAATTAAAAAATTGGGAGGTAAAGGTATGTTTAAGTTCAATAAGAAAATCATGACGTTAGTGATGGCAGTTTCAATGAGTTGTACCGGTTTGTTTGCAGCAACCGCAAGTGCAGCGACAGACTACTGGCAAAATTGGACCGATGGCGGCGGAACAGTCAATGCGGTTAACGGATCTGGCGGGAATTACAGTGTGAACTGGTCCAATACCGGGAATTTTGTTGTTGGTAAAGGCTGGACAACCGGATCTCCCAACAGAACCATCAACTACAATGCGGGGGTATGGGCACCGTCCGGCAACGGGTATTTGACGCTCTACGGGTGGACGAGAAACTCACTCATCGAATATTACGTTGTTGACAGCTGGGGCACATATAGACCAACCGGAACGTACAAAGGCACCGTGACCAGTGACGGAGGCACATATGACATCTATACCACTACACGAACCAACGCACCTTCCATTGACGGAACGCAAACGTTCACCCAGTTCTGGAGTGTAAGACAGTCGAAGAGAGCGACCGGAAGCAACGTCGCGATCACCTTCAGCAACCACGTTAACGCGTGGAAAAGCAAAGGAATGAATCTGGGCAGCAGCTGGGCTTACCAGGTGTTAGCGACAGAGGGATATCAAAGCAGTGGGAGCTCTAACGTAACGGTGTGGTAACTATTCACCCGTAAGCAAGGCAACTGATACGGATCTGACCGTTTCCGGAATACCTGAGAATTCGTTACTGCTAAGGCTGTCCGGCTTCACAGCCGGCGGCCTTATTTCAGAAAACAAAGAATGGTACGCCGTCACGGCGTATAGCTTTTCCTATCAGTTCAAAGGAGATATATCCATGAGAAAGCTGTTCATTTTTCTTTTAACGGCAATTACGGTGATTGTCAGCGCCTGTTCACAAGAAAAGACAGGCCACTTACAAGAAATTCCTACTACCCCGCCAGAAAAGCCGGATTATTTAATATTCGTTGAAGGCGGGAGTTTCATGAACACCAAGTCCAGCTACTATGGAAAAAGTGTAACTCTACCGGACTTTTATATCGGCAAAACTGAGGTCACCCAAAAAGAATGGGTAGAGGTCATGGGGAGTAATCCCTCCGTATTCAAAGGCGATGATTTGCCGGTAGAAATGGTGAGCTGGTATGACGCTATTGAATATTGCAATCAACGGAGTTCAAAAGAAGGCTTGAACCCGTACTACAATATCGACAAGCTTAAAATGGACCCGGACAATAAGAGTGAATACGATAATATAAAATGGACAGTAACGATCAATGCGGGGGCTAACGGTTACCGGTTACCGACAGAAGCGGAGTGGGAATATGCTGCAGGCGGAGGTCAGGGGAGCAAGAGTTACACATACAGCGGAAGCAATAATGCAGATGAGGTAGCATGGTATTGGAGAAATGCCGGGGACCAATATTTATCAGGAGATTGGAACTGGCCTATCATCGAAAACAACCATAATCAAACCAAATCTGCCGGTGACAAGCAACCGAACGAGTTGGGACTTTACGATATGTCAGGTAATGTAAGGGAATGGTGCTGGAACTGGTACGGAGATCTGGACAGTGACAGCGGCTCTTTACGGGTTCTGAAGGGCGGCGGTTGGATGGGCGACGTCAGCAGCAGCGAGTTAGCTTACCGGGGCAAGTTCGAGGCAAATGGCGTAGGCCCCGATCAGGGTTTTCGTGTGTGCCGCGGCGAATCTCTTTCAAATTAGGCTAGCACTCGCATTCTATTGCATTTTCTGCAGCAGATGACCTCCTGGTACAACGCAATCTGATCCCGCGAAAGCGCTGGAAGATAAAATAAAAGAGTTTCAGGAGAAACAAGTAAAGGGAATAATCATCGATCTACGGGATAATCCGGGCGGGGATGATGACCTTGTTGCCCAAATGGCAGATCCCTTAATCAAGACAAAATGATTCAAGGGGATAGCGATGAACGCGGACAAGGAGGAGTGACTCCCGACATTACGGTTCCCATGAACGAGCAAACGTTTAGAATGAAGGTTATCGAAGGGCAGGATGTGGAATTGAATTATGCGTTAGCTTCTTTCAATGGCTAGTTGGGAACTTTGATTATAGTAGGGGACCGGTAGCACTTCCTTAGAGTATGGTAACGCGAAGGTTTGGTATATGATGAAGAAGTGGACTTGTCTCTAAATCTCCAAAAAGGAAGTGCCAAGAATGAACTTAGAACTGGTTATGCAGGAACTTGAAGCCCTCGGCAAGGAACGAACCAAAAAAATCTATCAATCCAATGGCGCGCATGAACCGCTTTTTGGCGTAGCTACAGGTCAAATGAAGCCCATTGCCAAAAAAATAAAAATAAATCAGCCTTTGGCTGAGGAGCTTTACGCTACGGGGAACTACGACGCCATGTATTTTGCCGGAATTATTGCTGATCCACAATCGATGACTGAAGCGGATTATGAGCGTTGGATGGATGGGGCGTATTTTTATATGCTGTCTGATTATGTGGTTGCGGTAACCTTGGCCGAAGCGGATATTGCCCAAGAAGTAGCGGATAAATGGATTGCAAGCGGAGAAGAACTGAGAATGTCTGCGGGCTGGAGCTGTTATTGCTGGCTTTTGGGGAATCGCACGGACGATGAATTTTCTGAAACCAAGCTTGCCCATATGCTAGACATTGTGAAAAATACGATCCATGGTTCTCCCGAGCGGACGAAATACGCTATGAATAATTTTATCTATACCGTTGGGGTATCTTATACGCCGCTCCATGAGACAGCGGTTGAAACCGCAAAGACAGTAGGTCCTGTGGAGGTTCAAAAGGACAAGAAAAAAAGCAGTTTCCTGCTCGCTTCGGAACGTATTCAAAAGGCCGTTGATAAAGGGGAGCTGGGGTTCAAACGTAAACATGTAAGATGTTAAGAATCCATAACGGCTCTGAGAAGCTGAGAATGTCCAAAACTTGTTAGGCTATTACAAAAAAGGGCTAGGTGCCATCTTCCAAAAGGAGGATGGCTCTAGCCCTTTTACTCAGAACAAACCTTCCCTGAGAGCCATTATTGCTATACCTTAACCGTATTCCCTGTATTTTCTTTACGCTTTTTGGCATATTCTGCAGTTGCTGTGAAAAGCACGTCGGAGGAAGAATTCAATGCTGTTTCAAAAGAATCCTGTAAAACACCGATGATAAAGCCTACACCAACGACCTGAATCGCAACATCATTCGGAATGCCGAAGATGCTGCATGCCATCGGAATGAGCAAGAGCGACCCGCCGGCAACACCCGAAGCGCCCGCAGCAGATACAGCGGATAGAATGCTAAGAATAAGCGCTGTCCCGAAATCGATCTCAATACCAAGTGTATGAACAGCTGCGAGGGTTAAGACCGAGATTGTAACTGCTGCGCCCGCCATATTGATCGTAGCACCCAGTGGAATGGATACGGAATACGTATCTTTATCCAGCCCTAATTTTTCACATAATCTCATGTTGATGGGGATGTTTGCAGCCGAGCTGCGGGTGAAAAATGCAGTAATTCCGCTTTCCTTCAGGCAGCTAAGCACAAGCGGATACGGATTTCTGCGAATATTGAGATAGACGATCAACGGATTGACCACAAGCGCCATAAAGAGCATGCATCCGATCAGAATAAGAAGTAATTTTCCGTAATCGAGTAAGGAAGAGAGCCCATTTGTAGTAATGGAATCAAAGACCAAGCCCATAATTCCCAGCGGTGCCCAGTTGATTACCCATTTGACGATTTGGGATACAGCATCTGAAAAATTAACAAGGCCCTTTTTTGTACTGTCATTGGCATTTTTTAGAGCAACACCAAGCAGAAGGGCCCAAGCCAGGATGCCGATATAGTTGGCACTCAGGAGGGCGTTTACCGGGTTGTCAACTACCTTGAACAATAAGGTTTTCAGTACTTCTACAATCCCATCCGGAGGGGTCAGATCTGCGGCCCCTTTTACAAGAGACAAGCTTACCGGAAAGATAAAACTGGCAATAACAGCTATCAGTCCTGCAAGAAAAGTACTTGCACCATAGAGGGTAAGAATCGATTTCATATTGGTTTGATGGCCTTTTTTATGCTGCGAGATGGCGGACATCACCAGAAGCAAGACCAGTACAGGCGCAACCGCCTTTAGTGAGGATACAAATAAAGAACCGAAAATGGTGATCCCGGTTGCATTGGGAACCGACAAAGCCAGGATAATCCCAACTATAATCCCAATAAAGATTCGTTTGACCAGGCTCAGTTGATTCCACTTGAGTAGTAATGTGTGCATGTATTCCCTCCGGATTCATTATGGACATATAACTAGGCCCAGCCACCAGGCTGTTGTGAGGCAAGGTTACATTATCCGTTAGTTTATCATGAAAATTATCGGCTGTGTGCGGGTGGAAAGATTTGTGCATAAATCTTCACTTTATCATAGCAATACATTAAAACTTTAACTTTATGAAGGGAAAAGTCAACTGTAAATACATCCCTAATGAAAGATCGGCCACTATTCTCCTGAACGAGAAAAGTAGCCGATTCTTGTAACATCCCGTAACAACTCTTTAGAGGTTAAATTAATCATCAGTTCCTCAACGGCCGAGTAGCTTGCCAATCCGCAGATTACAACTGCGGTGGCAGTGAGTCCGAATAGGCTGTACAGAAAGGGGAAGGAGAACAGCGCAAGTCCTGTGGCCTTGTTGGCATAAGTATGGAGGAAAGACAACGCACGGTATTTTACGAATCCTGCCAGCAATGAGCCTAAACGGACCAGGGCGACAGCAGCGATCCAGCAGATGATCCACAAGGAGGGATGAAGAACCGGGAGGAAGACCACCAGCAGAACCGCTATAAAAATAGTATCCGCTACACTGTCTATACTGGCACCTAAAGGACTGTTGCTGTTGGTTTTTCTTGCGACATACCCGTCGAGCACATCGCTTGCCCCACAGACGAGATAGATGCCAAAAAACAGTGCGGATAACGGCTGTACAATGATCAGCAGCAGGGAACACAGTATCCGCAGTGCGGACAAGGTATTGGGGATATGCTTGATTTGTACCACCTCATCATCCTTTTATTCTATGTATCGGTCTGTTCAGTCATAAGTCCCCAGCGAAAGCCAAACTTATCAATAAGTGAAACCATACAGGAGCTGTATGTCGTACTGCGCAACGGATGAATGATTGTCCCCCCGGCCTTCAAAACTTCGTAGGCCTTTTTTACTTGGCTGGCGGTATCAAAGGTGACCGTAAGAAATAAAGACGTGCTGTCCGCAGGATGCAGCTCTAATTCATCGGCAAGCATAATGCGCTGTTCCCCGATATAAGCCTCCGCATGATACACATAGCCTTTTTGTTCTTCAGATAATTCGATGTTCCAGTCGTGTTGGTTCGCGTCGTTATAATGCAATATGAAGTCAATTCTGATGTCAAAGGCTTGCTGATATAGACCGAGTGCCTCTTCGCATTGTCCATGAAAGTGCAGCGTAGGTGTTACGATCATCTCTTCATCTCCAATCCCTGGTGCTCGGCAGTTAAAACTGCATTGGCGCCCATATTATATCATAGGCAGCCCCCGAAGGGATTTGTTAATCTAATGGAGATATCCATTGTATTTTCCAGGGATTGGGATGCGGGGGCAATTGATAAATGGATATCTGATCAGTTCCTGTCAGTTGTTACTTATTCATAGGGCTATGTTATAATACCCTTAAATTATTGAAGAAATCTGGGAGGAAACAATGAAAGTAGGCAGAAATGATCCTTGCCCCTGCGGCAGCGGAAAAAGTATAAAAAATGCTGCATTCCGAAGTATGATCAGCCGAGTCCCAAAGCTAAACCAGTATTTGACTCTTTCAGGGATTTTGAGGACTTCGGCTCCTTTGTTGAGCGCGCCTGGACGTCTGATAAACTGGCAACCATGAGTGAGGCGGAAATTGTGGACAAGCTGGATGCAATGGGCATCCGAACGGATAAGGCGCAATTTGTGAATGACGCTCACGGACATATTAGTGCTCACAAAATTAGCGACAAATGGATAAGCCGGATACCGCCAATACACGATATTCTTGATGAGGATTTCCCTTTGCTGGCTGCAACCGAGCTTTGGAGCCGGTGGCTGCCGGATCAGTTTTCCACGCACCATTTAGAGGCCATGCTGGAGGATTATTTGGATCAAGATCCGGGCGAGCGAATTCTGGTACGGTTTTGGGACATATGGAAGGCGATCAGGGATCATATTCTCATTCCCTTCAAATACCGTTCATTTGTGCAATTTATAGAGCATTGCGATTTTCCTTATGATATGGACGCTGTCTTCTTCGAGACGGAAATCGAGATGGTTCAGGAGTGCCGGGATCGGCAGGCTCCTGAAGCTTGGGACCGATTGATCCGGCTATACCGGGAGATGATGGAATATTTGCCGGATATGTATGAGGAAAACAGATTGAACCTGCGCCGCTCCTATGCGGAAGCGCACTTTTATAAGGGCGAAACCGGCGCTGCTGATGCGCTTTTTAAGCAGTTGACTGAAGAGCATCCGGAATGGGTCTGGGGATATGTGGGCTGGGGGGATTTGTATAATCCCCAATTCGAGTCTTCTTCAGCGGGCAGTAAGGACAAGGCTTTGCACTTGTACCAATTGGGGTTGGACAAGGCCTCGTCCGATAAGGATGTTCTGGAAGAACGGATCGTGGGGTTGTCAATGCAATGAAAGGCAGAAACCAGCCATTGCCGGAGACTGAATTAAGGGCTATTCTACGGGCTGCCGATGATATTATTGCCCAAGGCGGGCGGACGCTTCTCTCCAAGATATTAAAAGGCTCAAAGGACCGGAAACTGCTTGAACTTAAGTTGGACCGGAATCCTTCATACGGTTTCTACAGGGACCTTTCCTTGGAACAGATCACGGCTAAAGTGGATCATATGATCCGCACCGGATTTTTGGAGACAGAGCTGCAGGGTAAGCTTCCTGTAATTGTATTCTCTCCGCGTGGTTGGATGGTTGAAAGAGAGAGACGTGCGGAGGAGTTTTTGCGGGAATGGGACTATTGGCTGGAGAATAATCTGACTCCCATCAGTATGGAGTATTTGAAGGAACGCAACCGGGGCATGATTTTTCTGTTCCTGTACAAAATCCTATGCTCCGGAAATAAGAAGTATATTCCGTATTTGGCTTTGTGGGAGCGTACCGATTTCAAGAAGGTTCAGGCTGAGATTCGCAATGTGATGGAGGCGCTCAAACAACGGGACGGGATAGATG
>RCUU01000338.1_pt1 | contig 26969 bp, 5 predicted proteins | sample 2166211 | NCBI WGS metagenome assembly RCUU01 (sample SAMN09932620, study PRJNA488358) | compost metagenome | feature: garden; material: soil; isolation source: compost soil in phenylacetic acid-enriched culture | place: Germany: Experimental Botanical Garden Goettingen | collected 2016-01-27
GAGCAGGTCGGCCTGAACGATCACTTCTTTGAACTGGGTGGCCACTCGCTGTTGGTGATGCAAGTGGTCTCCCGTGTGCAACTCGAACTTGGACTGCCCATGACAGCGCAACAGCTCTTTCAATTCCCCACCTTGATCACCCTCGTCGATGCATTGGCGCAGCAGGCCAGCCCCATCGACGCCTTGAAGTTGAGCAAGCTGGAATCGCTGTTCGACGAACTGGAGCAAGCGTGATGGATCATATTGCCGCCAGCCGCATCGCCCGCCGCTTCATCACCCTGCCGCTGGACAAGCGTCGCCAGTTTCTGGACAAGATGCTCGCCGAAGGTGTATCGCCGGCCAACCTGCCGATCCCCGAAGTGCAGTCCGCCTTCGACCGCCTGCCTTTGTCCTTTGCCCAGGAGCGCCAGTGGTTCCTCTGGCAGCTCGACCCGGCCAGCACGGCCTACCACATTCCCGTCGCCTTGCGCCTGCGCGGCGCGCTGGACATTGCCGCGCTGGAGCACAGCTTCAATGAGCTGATCGCCCGCCACCAAAGCTTGCGCACCACCTTCGTCGAAACCGCCGACGGCGTTCGCCAGCAGATTGCAGAGCAGGCCAGCTTGAGCATTGCCCTCGATGAATGGCCGGCAAGCAGCGACAACAGCGCCCGCGATGAGCAAATCAAGGCCTATGTCGAGCACGAGGTCGGCCGGTTGTTCGACCTGCAACGTGGCCCACTGCTGCGTGTGCGCCTGCTGCGCCTGGGCGCCGACGACCATGTACTGGTGATGACCCAGCACCACATCGTCTGCGACGGCGCCTCGATGCAAGTGATGGTGGCCGAACTGGTCGAGCGCTATGCTGCCCGCAGCCAGCAGCAGGAAAGCACCCTGCCGGCCTTGCCGATCCAGTACGCCGACTACGCCATCTGGCAGCGGCACTGGATGGAGGCCGGTGAGCGCGAACGCCAGCTGGCCTACTGGAGCGCACGCCTGGCCGGTGAGCAGCAGGTCCTGGAGCTGCCCCTGGACCGCCCTCGCCCCGCCGTGCAAAGCCATCGTGGCGCCTGCCTGCATATCGAACTCAGTGCTGGGCTGAACCGTCAGCTCAAGCAACTGGCCCAACGTGAGAACGTCACCCCGTTCATGCTGCTGTTGGCATCGTTCCAGACCCTGCTGCACCGCTACACCCGCCAGAACGATATCCGCGTCGGCGTGCCCAACGCCAACCGCAACCGGGTCGAGACCGAGCGTTTACTGGGTTTTTTCGTCAACACCCAGGTACTGCGCTGCGAGTTCGATGGCCAGGCCTCGTTCCTCGACATCCTGCACCAGGTCAAGCAGCACGCCCTTGACGCCCAGGCCCATCAGGACCTGCCCTTCGAGCAATTGGTCGAAGCCCTGCATCCGCAGCGCAGCCTGAGCCACAACCCGCTGTTCCAGGTAATGTACAACCACCAGAGCAGCGCCAAGGAGACGCCGCTCGACCCGCGCATGCCGCTGCAGGTGCAAGACCTGAACTGGGACAACCCTACCGCCCAGTTCGACCTGACGCTTAACACCTTCGATTCCGAAAAAGGCCTGATCGCCTCCTGGACCTATGCCACCGACCTGTTCGACGTCGACACCATCGAACGCCTGGCACGCCATTGGCAGCAACTGTTGCAGGGCATCGTCGCAGGCCCGGGGCAACGCATCGCCGAATTGCCGTTGCTCGGTAGCGACGAGCAGGCGCAGAATATCCGCGACTGGAATCCAGCCCGGGTCGAACACCCCGATGCCCAGGTGTTGCACCGCGCCATCGAAGCCCAGGCCGCGCGCACTCCGGATGCCATCGCCCTGACCCTGGGTGAACACAACCTCAGTTACCAGCAGCTCAACCGCCGCGCCAACCGCCTGGCCCATCGCCTGATCGGCCTGGGTGTCGGCCCCGATGTGCGCGTGGGCCTGGCGGCCGAGCGCAGCCTGGAAATGGTCGTCGGCTTGCTGGCCATCCTCAAGGCAGGCGGTGCCTATGTGCCGCTGGACCCGAGCTACCCGCAAGAGCGCCTGGCCTACATGATGCAGGACAGCGGCCACCGCCTGTTGCTGGTCGAGGACCGCGTGCTCGACCGCTTGCCCGTGCCCGAAGGCGTCCACTGCGTGTCCCTGGACGGCGGCCATGCCCTTGGCGGCGAACCCGAGCACAACCCCGACGTGGCAATGGCCCTGGACAACCTGGCCTACGTCATCTACACCTCCGGCTCCACCGGTCAACCCAAGGGCGCGCTGCTCACCCACCGCAACGTACAGCGCCTGTTCCAGAGCACCGACGCCTGGTTCGGCTTCGGTCCGGCGGATGTCTGGAGCCTGTTCCATTCCTATGCGTTCGACTTCTCCGTGTGGGAAATATTCGGTGCACTGTTGTACGGCGGGCGCCTGGTCATCGTGCCCCATGAGGTCAGCCGCTGCACCGAAGACTTCCATGCCCTGCTCTGCGACCAGGGTGTCACCGTGCTCAACCAGACACCCTCGGCGTTCAAGGCCCTGCAGCAGGTGGCCTGCCAGAGCACGCGCACCGACCTGGCGCTGCGCCATGTGGTGTTCGGCGGCGAAGCCCTGGACGTGCAGAGCCTGCGCCCCTGGTTCGAACGCTTCGGCGACCGTGCGCCGCAGTTGATCAATATGTACGGCATCACCGAAACCACGGTCCACGTGACCTTCCGGCCGATCGGCCTGGTTGACCTGCAACAGCAGGCAGCCAGCCCGATTGGCGCGCCGATTCCGGACCTGTCCTGGTATGTGCTCGACAGCCATCTCAACCCGGTGCCCAAGGGCTGCATCGGCGAACTGCATGTAGGCCAGGCCGGGCTTGCGCGCGGCTACCTCAACCGTGCCGACCTGACTGCCACGCGCTTTATCGCCGACCCGTTCAGCGCCAACGGTGGCCGCCTGTACCGCACCGGCGACCTGGCCCGCTATTGTGCCGATGGCAGCGTCGAGTACATCGGGCGTATCGACCATCAGGTGAAGATTCGCGGTTTCCGCATTGAGCTGGGGGAAATCGAAGCGCGCCTGCGCGAGCACAAGGCCATTCGCGAAGCCGTGGTCCTGGCACTGGACAGCCATGGCGGCCAGCAACTGGTGGCTTACCTGGTCGTCGACGGCGATGCCGACGCCGCCCTGCGTGAATCGATCAAGGCTCATCTGAAGGTGCAACTGCCGGACTACATGGTGCCGGCGCATCTGCTGTTTCTTGAGCAACTGCCGCTCACCGCCAACGGCAAACTGGACCGCAAGGCCCTGCCCGCGCCGGACGCCAGCCAGCAACAACAGGCCTACATCGCCCCGCGCAGCGAACTTGAACAGCAGGTCGCGGCCATCTGGTGCGACGTGTTGAAACTCGAGCAAGTCGGCCTGGGCGACAACTTCTTCGAGCTCGGCGGCCATTCGTTGCTGGCCACCCAGATCGTCTCGCGCCTGCGCCAGATGCTCGGCGTGCAGGTGCCCTTGCACACCCTGTTCAGCCACAGCACGCTGGGCGATTTCGTCGCGGCCCTGGACATCCAACCGGCCCCGCAAGCCTCGACTATTGCGCGCGTGGCACGGGATGCCGCGCTGCCGTTGTCCTATGCCCAGGAGCGCCAGTGGGTGCTCTGGCAGCTGGAACCGCACAGCACCGCCTACAACATCCCCACGGCCCTGCGCTTGCAAGGCGCGCTGGACGTGCCGGCCCTGGAGCGCAGCTTCAATGCCCTGATTGCCCGCCACGAAACCCTGCGCACCACCTTCACCCAGGTCGATGACCGCCCCGTGCAAATCATCCATCCTGCGCAGCCTCTGGCACTGAAGCACAGGACCGAGGTCGCCGATCAAGCGCAGCGCCAGCAACACATCGAGGCCTTTATCGAGGCTGAGAACCAGCACGTCTTCGATCTGGAGCACGGCCCGCTGATACGGGTCAGCCTGCTCAGCCTCGGCGACAATGAGCATGTGCTGGCCTTGACCCAGCACCACATCGTCTCGGATTTCTGGTCCATGCAGGTCATGGTCGATGAGCTGATCCAGCTGTATGCCGCCGAGTGTGAAGGCCGCACGGCCGAGCTGAACCCCCTGGCAGTGCAGTACGTCGACTATGCCGTATGGCAGCGGCAATGGATGGAAGCCGGCGAGCGCGACCGTCAGCTGGCCTACTGGACTGCGCAGTTGGCCGGTGAACAGCCGGTACTGGAATTGCCCACCGACCGCCCTCGCCCGGCGCAACGCAGCTACCATGGCGCGCACCTGGACATCGACCTGCCCCGCGACCTGGCCGCAGCCCTGAAGGCCTTGGCGCAGTCGCACAATGTCACACCGTTCATGCTGTTGCTGGCAGCGTTCCAGACCTTGCTGCACCGCTACAGCGGCCAGGCCGACATCCGTGTCGGCATACCCAACGCCAACCGTAACCGGGTCGAAAGCGAAAGCCTGATCGGTTTCTTCGTCAATACCCAGGTACTCAAGGCCCGGTTCCATGACCGCCAAAGCTTCAGCGACTTGCTGCAGCAGGTGCGCCAGGCCGCGCTCGATGCCCAGGCCCATCAGGACCTGCCCTTCGAACAACTGGTCGAGGCATTGCAACCGGAACGCAGCCTCAGCCACAGCCCGCTGTTCCAGGTGATGTACAACCACCAGAACGCCCGCAAGGACGCCCGCGAGCGCCAGGCTGCCCGCCTGCCGGGGGTGAGCATCGAAAGCCTGCTCAGCGATGACCGCAGCGCCCAGTTCGACCTCACCCTGAACATCTTCGAATCCGCCGACGGCCTGGCTGCCGGCCTGACCTACGCCACCGACCTGTTCGACGCCGCGAGCATCGAGCGCATGGCTGGGCACTGGTTGAAACTGCTGCAGGGCATCGTTGACGATCCACAACAGACCGTCGCCGAACTGCCGTTGCTCGATCATCAGGAGCAGCACACGCTGGTTGCAGGCTGGAACGACACGGCCGTTGCCTACGATCTGACCCAACCCGTGCAGCGCCTGATAGAGGCCCAGGTGCAGGCAGCGCCCAGTGCCACGGCGTTGATCTACGGCGAACAGCGCCTGAGTTACCTTGAGCTCGACCACCAGGCCAATCGCCTGGCGCACAAGCTGGTCGAACTGGGCGTCGGCCCGGATGTGCTGGTGGGCATCGCCGTCGAGCGTTCGATGGAAATGGTCGTCGGCCTGCTGGCGATCCTCAAGGCCGGTGGCGCCTATGTGCCGCTGGACCCGGAATACCCGCGCGAGCGCCTGGCCTACATGATCGAGGACAGCGCGGTGGGCCTGCTGCTGACCCAGGCGCACGTCCTCGCCCAGCTGCCGGTGCCGGCGGCGCTGCCCACTCTTGTTTTGGACCAGCTTGAGCTGGAGCACTACTCGCACTGCAGCCCGGCTGTCGAGGTGGCCCCGGAAAACCTCGCCTATGTGATCTACACCTCCGGCTCCACCGGCAAGCCCAAGGGCGCCGGCAACCGCCACAGCGCCCTGGCCAACCGCTTGCACTGGATGCAACAGGCTTATGGCCTGGACGCCAGCGACACGGTACTGCAAAAGACCCCGTTCAGCTTCGACGTGTCGGTCTGGGAGTTCTTCTGGCCGCTGATGACCGGCGCGCGCCTGGCCATCGCCGCACCGGGCGACCACCGCGACCCGGTGCAACTTGTAAAGCTGATCCAGCAGCATCGCGTCACCACCCTGCACTTCGTGCCATCGATGCTGCAGGCGTTCCTGCAAACCGGGAATGTCGGCACCTGCACCGGCCTCAAGCGCATCGTCTGCAGCGGCGAAGCCCTGCCGGTCGATGCCCAGCAGCAGGTATTCGCCAAGCTGCCGAACACCGGCCTGTTCAACCTGTATGGCCCGACTGAAGCGGCCATCGATGTGACCCACTGGACATGCCGCGAGGAAGGCCGCGACAGCGTGCCGATCGGCCAGCCCATCGCCAACCTGGGCTGCTGGATTCTCGACGCCGAGCTGCAACCGGTACCGGTGGGCGTCACCGGCGAACTGTACCTGGGCGGCGAAGGCCTGGCCCGGGGTTACCACCGCCGCCCGGCGTTGACCGCCGAACGCTTCATGACCAGCCCGTTCGGCGATGGTGCACGCCTGTACCGCACCGGCGACCTGGCCTGTTACCGCGCAGGCGGTGTGATCGAATACCGTGGCCGTATCGACCATCAGGTGAAGATTCGCGGCCTGCGCATCGAACTGGGCGAGATCGAGACCCGCCTGATGGAACAAGGCAGCGTGCGCGAAGCCGTGGTCGTGGCCGCCGACGGCCCGCACGGCCAGCAACTGGTGGGTTACGTGGTGCCCAGCGAGGCGGCGGCGAATGTGCCGTCCGAACAGTTGCGCGAAACACTCAAGACGCAACTGATGACCAGCCTCGCCGACTACATGGTGCCGACCCAGTGGCTGTTTCTTGAGCAGTTGCCACTGAGCCCCAACGGCAAGCTGGACCGCAAGGCCTTGCCCAAACCTGCACTGGACCTCACAACGAAAGCCTATGTCGCCCCAGTTACCGAGCAGGAGCAAACCCTGGCCAGTATCTGGCAGGATGTGCTCAAGGTTCCCCGCGTAGGCCTTACGGACAACTTCTTCGAACTGGGCGGCGATTCCATCGTCTCGATCCAGGTGGTCAGCCGCGCCCGTTTGGCCGGTATCGGCATCACTCCCAAGGAATTGTTCCAGCACCAGACGGTGCAGGCACTGGCGGCAATCGCGCGCCGCCATGATGTCGCCGACAGTCTCGATCAAGGCCCGGCGCACGGCGCGGTGCCGCTGCTGCCGATCCACCGGGTGTTCTTCGACAGCGACATTCCCGAGCGCCAGCACTGGAACCAGTCGGTGCTGCTCGAACCACGGCAACCGTTGGACGCCGAGCTGCTGGAGCAGGCGCTGCAGGCCATGGTCGCCCATCATGACGCCTTGCGCCTGGCGTTCAGCGAACAAGCCGACGGCTGGGAAGCCGCCTACCGTTCCATCGAGGACGCACGCCAGGGCTGGCAGCAGTCGCCACTGCTGCGCCGCCAGCGCGCCAGCCTCGCCGACCTGGATTCCCTGGCCAACCAGCTGCAAACAAGCCTGGACCTGCATCAGGGCCCGCTGCTGCGCGCCTTGCTGGTGGACCTGGAGCAAAGCGGGCAGCGCCTGTTGCTGGTGATCCATCACCTGGCCGTGGATGGCGTGTCGTGGCGCATCCTGTTCGAAGACCTGCAAGGGGCCTATCAACAATTGCAGGCCGGCCGGCCGCTGCAACCGCCGGCGCGAACCAGCTCGATCCAGGCCTTTGCCCAGCAATTGCTGGCCCACGCCCGCAGCACCGCCCTGCACGATGAATTGCAGGTCTGGCAACAGATGATGGCCGGCGCCCCTGCCGACCTGCCACGGGACAACCCTACAGGCCAGTGGCGCAACCGCCACGGCCGCAGCCTGCAAACCCGGCTGGACAAAACCCTCACGCGCCAGTTGCTGCAAGTGGCACCGGCGACCTACCGCACTCAGATCAACGACTTGCTGTTGACCGCACTGGCCCGGGTCATGACCCGCTGGAGCGGGCACGCCAGCAGCCTGATCGAGCTCGAAGGCCATGGCCGCGAAGAGCTGTTCGACGGCATCGACCTGACCCGTACCCTGGGCTGGTTCAGCACCCTGTACCCGGTGCAGCTGACGCCTGTGGCCGACCTCGGCGAATCTATCAAGACGATCAAGGAGCAACTGCGCGCCGTGCCGAACAAAGGCATCGGCTTCGGCGCCCTGCGCTACCTGGGCGATGACCACGCCCGGGCAAGCCTGGCGGCCATGCCGGTGCCGCGCCTGACCTTCAACTACCTGGGCCAGTTCGACGCCAGTTTCGACGATAGCGAACAGGCCCTGTTCCTCCCGGCCCATGAAAGCACTGGCCTTGAGCAAAGCCCCGACGCGCCCTTGAGCAACTGGCTGAGCCTCACCGGCCAGGTGTATGGCGGTGAGTTGAGCCTGAGCTGGGGCTACAGCTGCGACCTGTACAACGACGCAACGATCCAGGCGCTGGCCGATGAACTGCAACAGGAACTGTGCAGCCTGATCGCCCATTGCTGCGAAATTGGTAACGCCGGGGTCACGCCATCGGACTTCCCGCTGGCCAACCTCGGCCAGGCCCAGCTCGATCGTTTGCCGGTCAGCCCGGCGCTGATCGAGGACATCTATCCGCTGTCGCCGATGCAGCAAGGCATGCTGTTCCATACGCTGCAGGCTGGCGAAGCGGCGCTGTACATCAACCAGATGGCAGTGCAGGTCGAAGGCCTGGACATCGAGCGGTTTGTCGCGGCCTGGAATAGCGTTATCGAGCGCCACGAGATCCTGCGCACCGGCTTCTGGGCCGACAACGCCCTGGCCGAGCCACTGCAGGTGGTGTACCGCCAGGCGCCATTGGCCGCGCGAATCCTCGATTGGCAAGGGCGCGACGTCAGCCAAGCCGAGCTCGACGCATTGGCCAGCGCCGACTGCGCCGTAGGCTTCGACCTGCTCACCGCACCCTTGACCCGCCTGACCCTGGTCAAGCTCGAGGGGCAACGCCTGCAACTGATCTGGACCAGCCACCACATCCTCATGGACGGCTGGTCCAACTCGCGCCTGCTGGGCGAAGTGTTCTCGGTCTACAACGGCCAGGTGCCACCGACCAAGCGCGGGCATTATCGCGACTACATCCAGTGGCTCAAGCAGCAACCACGGGACAGCCTGGAACAGTTCTGGACGGAAAAACTCCGCGACCTGGAAGGCACCACCACCTTGGCCAGCAGCCTGGCCCCACGCCCGCCGGCAACCCTGGAGGGCCACGGTGCGCTGTACCTTAACTGGGACGCGGCACAGACCCACCGCCTGCGTGAACAGGCGCAACAATGGCGGGTCACGCCCAACACGCTGATCCAGGCCACCTGGCTGTTGCTGCTGCAACGCTACACTGGTCAGCAGAGCCTGTGCTTCGGCGCCACCGTGGCCGGGCGCCCGGCCGGCCTGCCTGGTGCCGAAGACATGCTCGGCTTGTTCATCAATACCCTGCCGATCATCCAGAGCCCGCAACCGCAACAACGCCTGGGCGACTGGCTGCAACAACTGCAGCACTACAACCTGGAAGTACGCGACCACGAGCACGCCTCCCTGGCCGATGTGCAGCGCTGGGCCGGCCAGGGTGGCCAGGCCTTGTTCGACAGCATCATCGTGTTCGAAAACTACCCGGTCGATGAACGCTTGCAGGAAGCCGGGCAAGACCGCCTGCGCTTCGGTGAAGTGAGCAACCGCGATGTCACCCACTTCGCCATGGACCTGGCGGTCCAGTTGGGCGACAGCCTGAGCATCGAGTTCCTGTACCTGCGCAACCGCTTCACCGAACAGGCGACCGAGCAGATCCGTCGCAGCTTCGAGACCCTGCTGCTGGCGATGCTCGACAACCCGCACGCGACGCTTGGCAGCCTGGGCCTGCTGTGCCCTGCCGAGCAGCAAGCGCTGGACGCGCGCAACGCATTGCCGCCACCTGTCGACGGCCTGCCGCTGCTGGCCGACGTGATCGCCGGCCATGCCCGCCAGTGCCCGGATGCGCTTGCCGTGGTCTGTGGCGATGCGCAACTGACGTACCGGGAACTCGATAGCCGGGCGAATCATCTGGCCCACTACCTGATCGCCCAGGGCGTCGGGCCGGAAGTCTGCGTCGGCATCGCCCTGGAGCGTTCGGTAGAGGTGATCGTCGCCTTCCTCGCGGTGATGAAAACCGGCGGTGCCTATGTGCCGCTGGACATCGACTACCCGCAAGACCGCCTGCAGTGGATCGTCGAAGACTCGGCCATGGCGGTGCTGATCAGCCAGCACAGCCTCAAAGATCGCTTCGCCGCGCCCTGGGCACCGGCCCTGATCGAGCTGGACCGCGTGGTCCTGGATGGGTTGAGCGACGCTTGCCCGACCGCCCCAACGCATCCGGATAACCTGGCCTACCTGATCTACACCTCGGGCTCCACCGGCAAGCCCAAGGGCGTGGCGGTATCCTTCGGGCAGATCCGCATGCATTGCCAGGCCATCGCCGAACGCTACGACATGGACAGCGCCACCCGCGAACTGCTGTTCATGTCCTTTGCCTTCGACGGTGCCCAGGAGCGCTGGCTTTCCACATTGCTCAGCGGTGGCCGGCTGGTGGTGCGCGACAACCGCCTGTGGACCCCGGAAGAAACCTGGCAGGCGCTGCATGCCCATGGCATCAGCATCGCCTGCTTCCCGCCGGCCTACCTGCAGCAACTGGCCGAGTACGCCGACAGCCAGGTCCAGGCGCCACCACCGGTGCGCATCTACTGCTTCGGCGGCGACGCCGTGGCCGACGCCAACTTCGAGCTGGTCAAGCGGGCGCTCAAGCCCCAGTACCTCACCAACGGCTATGGCCCGACCGAAACCGTGGTCACGCCGCTGCTGTGGAAGGTCGACGCGGACCAGGTGTGCGACGCGGTGTATGCCCCCATCGGCACCCGCATTGGCGCACGCACCCTGTACGTGCTCGACGACCAGCTCAACCCGGTCCCCGATGGCGTCGCCGGCGAGTTGTACATCGGCGGTGAAGGCGTTGCCCGTGGCTATCACCAACGCCGAGGCCTGACCGCCGAACGCTTCGTCGCCGACCCGTTCGCCAGTAACGGTGGGCGCCTGTACCGCACCGGCGACCTGGTCCGCCAGCGTGCCGATGGCGTGATCGACTACCTCGGGCGCCTGGACAACCAGGTGAAGATTCGTGGCTTCCGCATCGAACTGGGCGAAATCGAAGCGCGCCTGCGCAACCTGCCTGCAGTTCAGGATGCCGTGGTGGTCGCCCGCGACAGCGGCGGCAAGCAACTGATCGGCTATGTGGTTGCAGCCGACGAAATGGGCCTGGGCGAACGCTTGCGCGCAGCACTGCAAGCCGAACTGCCGGACTACATGGTACCGGCGCAGATCCTCGTGCTGGCAAGCTTCCCGCTCAACCCCAACGGCAAGCTCGACCGCAAGGCCCTGCCCGACCCGGACTTCAAGGGTCATGCGTTCGTCGCCCCGCGCAACGAACTGGAGCGGCGCCTGGCGGCGATCTGGCAGGAGGTGCTGGAACTCGACAGCGTCGGCGTGACCGACAACTTCTTCGAGCTCGGTGGCGACTCCTTGCGCATTCTCAAGGTGCTGTCGAAAGTGCGCGCCCAGGCGGACCTGGGCATCGAACTGAAACTGCGCGACATGATGGCCAAGCCCACCATCGGTGAGCTGTCCGGTTACAGCGCGCAAGCCCTGAGCCTCGACCCGCTGCTGTTGCTCAACACCGCGGTTACCCAGGCGCGACCGCTGTTCTGCCTGCATGCCGGGTTCGGTACGGTGTTCGACTACGAGCCACTGGCCCGCCGCCTGGACGGCCAACGCAGTGTTTATGGCCTGCAATGCCGCATGTTGCTGGATCACGCCTGGGAGGATGAATCCCTGGACGCCATGGCCATCGACTATGCCCAGTACATCCGCCAGAAACAGCCCCTGGGGCCTTATCAGCTGCTGGGCTGGTCGCTGGGCGGGACGCTGGCGGTACTGGTGGCGGCGGAGCTGGAAAAGCAAGGCCAGGACATCGAGTTCCTCGGTCTGGTAGACAGTTTCATGCCTTCAGCGGACCAGGCCGATCCCCCCTTGGACTGGAGCGCGGACCTGCGCGGTTTCCTCGCGGTGATTCTCGGTTTGCCCGCCGGGCAACTGCCGCCGCTGGACATTGCCGCGAACACCTCGAGCACGGACGTGCAGCGGTTGATCGCCGGGGTACAGGCCGAGGCCGGCCGGGTGTCGGTGTACAGCCAGATCGGCAGCGAGGAGCTGGCCCATACCTTTGTCGTGGCCATGCGCCTGAAGCTGCTGTCGCAGCAACTGAGCGGCTTGCCGGCGACCGCCGTTGCCGCGCACTGCTGGTGGGCAGCCGGTGCGGCCAATAGCCTGGCGTCGGCCCTGCTCAACGAACAGATCGGTGCCGGCCACTACGACCTGCTCAAGCACCCGGGCTTGCTGCAAGGGCTGCTGCAGTGCTTGCCACATCCACAAGCGGTCATGGGTTGAAGCCATCGTCGCCCCGGAGTGCCGGGGCGGCGCCGTTGATAAATCTAATTCTGACAAGGAACCTGCAATGCCTTTGGACCCCGATCTCGAAGGTTTTCTGGAGTTGGCCCAAATGGGCCGCCTGACCGGTAAAAGCCAAGCCATGCACGCCGTGAGTGTCGAGCAAGCCCGCGCGCAGTTCGAAGCGACCTCGCAAATCCTCGACGTGGCGCCGCCGCACAGCGTGCACGTCACCGAGCTGCAATTCACTGCCCGTGATGGTCAGCGCCTGCCCGCCCGGCTCTATCGCGCCCCCGGCGGCGCCACGGATGAGCAAGCGGTGATCCTGTATTTCCATGGCGGCGGCTACGTGGTCGGCAGCCTGGATTCCCATGACGCCATCTGCCGGCGCCTGGCCGCCAGCGGCACCCATGCAGTGCTGGCACCGGCCTATCGCCTGGCCCCCGAAGCGCCCTTCCCGGCGGCCGTGCACGATGCCGTGGATGCCGCCAACTGGTTGAGCGAGCAGGCTGTGCACTGGGGCCTGGACAACCGCCGCGTCAGCGTGGCCGGCGACAGCGTCGGCGCAACCCTGGCCACGGTGCTGGCGATCACGGCGGTGCGCGAACCCGGTGAACTGCAACTCAAGCCAGTTGCGCAATTATTGTTCTACCCGGTTACCGACTGCTCGACGACCCGCCCGTCTCATGCGCGCTACGCCGAGGATTACCTGCTGGAAAGCCAGACCTTGCAATGGTTCTACCAGCACTATTGCCCGCGCCCCGAACAGCGGCAGGACTGGCGGGTTTCGCCGTTGCTGGCCAAGGGCCTGACTGCGCTTGCACCGGCCTTGATCAGCCTGGCCGAGTACGACCCGCTGTTTGACGAAGGGCTGGAGTACGCCCGGGTCCTGGAAGCGACCGGCACCCCGGTGACCCTGGATATCCAGCATGGGCTGACCCACGACTTTTTGCGCATGAGCGGCATCAGTGCCGGGATTGGCGCGGTGTACACGCAGATAGAAGACTGGTTGATGCAGCCCATGGATCGCTGAGGCAGGCCCTTGCTGTGGGAGCGGGTGGTGCGGCATGCCGATTGCCCGCGATGCAGGCGATGCAAAAGGTGGGTGCTACCAAAACGTCCCCCGCAAGCTCAGCATCTGGCTGCGCGGCTCGCCGTAGTAATTGCCGCCGTCTGCCGTCCCCAGGGTGTAGTAGTAAGTCTTGTCGAACACGTTGTTGGCGTTGTAGGTCAGGGTCCAATGCTCGTCGAGGCGGTATTCGGCCATCAGGTCCCACACACCGTAACTGGCCTGTTCATAGTCGTACGCCTGGGTCAGCAGGTTGCCGTCGGGATCGCGCAGCACTTGGCCATCGGCGCCACGCACTGCCGCCGTGCCGCGTACGAAGGTCGAGCTCTGGAAATTGACACCGCCACCAACCTTCAGATCATTCCAGGCCCCGGGCAAGCGGTAGGTCGACCACAACTTGACGCTGTGGCGGGGGGTAATGCTGCTGTAGGTCACATCCTCGGTTCGATCGCGATTGTCGTTGTAGGTGTAGCCAGCGATCACATTGAGGTCAGGCAGCACCTCGCCGCTGATTTCCACGTCCACCCCCTTGCTGACCACCCGGCCCTGGGTCAGGTAACAGCAGTTGCCACCGAACAGTACCGAGGTCGGTGGGTACAACGGGTCGACCTGGGCCAGGTCGTCCTGTTCGGTGTAATACAGCGCGAACGCCGTGCTGACGCGGTCGTCGAACAAAGAGCCCTTGAGCCCGATTTCATAGGTCTTGCCGGTCATGGGCTCGATCGGCTCGCCCGGCAAGGGGCCATGCAGCTTATCCTGCTGGGGTTTGTAGATCTCGGCATAACTGCCATAGGTCGACCACTGCTCACTGAGTTCGTAGACCAGCCCGCCAAAGGGCACCAGGCGCGTGGGCTCATCCACGGCGATGTCCGATTGCACGTCCCAGGTGCCGGTGTCCTGGTTGAGGCGCCGATACAGTTGGGCGAATTCGTAGCGCTGGGCACGGGCACCAAGAATCAGGTGCAACGGCTCGAGCAGCGACAGGCGCAAGGTCGAATAGAGCCCGTACTGCTTCTGGGTGTTGGGCGAATAGTCGCGGGTGTAATCGCGGTCCGTGGGCGGCTCGGGCCAAGGCGTCGCCCCCGGGTCGAAGACATCCACCGGCGCATCGATACCCTCAAGCGGCTCGGTGCCACGCCAGCGGCTGGTGATCTTCTGGTAATCGGCGCCGAACAAAAACTCGTGCTCGCGGCCGAACACCTGGAATGGCCCCGACAGGTTGGCGTCCCACAACGCCTGGTCGCTGCGGTAGCGGCTGTCGGCGCCGTACCAGGTCGAGCCCTGCAAGGTGATGGGGTCGATGGCGCCGAAGGCGGACGATGCCTTGGAAAAACCACTGTCCTGGGTCTGCGTATACGACAGGTTGAACTGCCAGCCGTCGCGCAATTGCTGGTCGAGCTTGGCGAACAGCTCCTGGGAATGCCCATCCAGGTAGGCCCATTTGGAGGTCAGGTTGGTGCTGCGCGGCAAGCCGAGATCCTCGCCGGTGCTGTAGCGAGGCAGTTCGGAGCCGTTGCCGGTTTCGTGGATGGACTCGACACGCCCACCCAGGGTCAGGCGCGTGTCGGGGAGCACGTCCGCCTCGAGCACGCCATACACCAGCGGCTGCTCGGTGTGGCTGATGTCCTGGAAATACTGCTTGTTGGTATAGGCCGTCACCAGGCGCCCGCGCAACTTGCCATCGAAGGCAATGGGCCCGGTGACATCCAGTTGGCTGCGGTAATTGTCCCAGGTCCCGGCCGACACATCGACGCTGAGCTGGTAAATGTCCAGCGGGCGCTTGCGCACCAGGTTGATGATGCCGCCCGGGTCGCCGGTGCCGCCAAACAGCCCAGAGGCGCCGCGCAGCACTTCGATATGGTCGAACTCGGCCAGGTCGTAGGTCTTGTTCGAATAGAAGCTGCCGGCCGTGGTGCCAAGGGCCATGGGGGCGGCGCCGTCGATCTGGATGTTCTCGATGGCAAAGCCGCGGGCATAAAAGGCCGGCAAGCGGTAATTGCCGTTTTGTACGATCACACCCGGGGTTTTTTCCATGGCATCGGCCAGGTCGGTCATGTGCCGGTCCTGGATGGCCTGCTGGGTGACCACCGACACCGATTGCGGCACCTGGGTGAGACGGGTCGGGGTCTTCGAACCCACGCTGGTCAAGCCGGTGGTGTAGGCGCCGGAATTCTCGGTCATCTCGCCCATGCCCTGGCCCTGGATGGCAACGGCGTCCAGTTCCATGGCCGCTAACGGTGCGGCCGGTGCGGTGACGTAGACCCGGTCGTGTTCGATGCGGTAGTTCAAGTCGGTCTTGTGCAACAACATTTGCAAGGCCGCGGCGGGCTCCAGATTCCCGCGAACGGCAGGCGCTTTCCTGCCCACGACCAGGTCGGCCTGATACAGAATCTGCAAGCCGGTCTGCCCGCCCAACGTCGCCAGCGCCTGGTCCAGCGGCTGGGCGGCGATATCGAGGGCGAACGGCTGCGCCGACAGCCCGTGGGCGAAGCTGGCGAGGATCACACCCACGCAGCCGCGCACACTGAGCCGTCGGACCGGTGCGAACCGGAGATCGTCGGTTTTCATTGCTATGGGAAACACCCCTGCGGAATCGGCATAGAGTAGCGAGCGATGGGGGGCGATGTAAATAATAAAGATTCGTATTAGCTAGCAGGCGGGAGACCACGCGCTCAGCGAAAGTGAGTGAATACAAAAAGCCGATGCCCGTTCAGGCATCGGTTTCTGCAATGACTCATGCAGGAGGCGCAGTAGAAAGACGTTGCCGGGTCATCGTAGTGTACAGATCCTCAATGGCAGCCCTGGCCAGGTTGTTGATGCGATCTGCCCAGTCCAGACCCGCATCGGGGTTCCACATCGCACTGGCAAGCGCACTTTCCTCAACGCCCAGGATTCCGGCCAGACGCGAAGAAGCTTCAGCGCTCAATACCGGCCGAGGTTCCTGGCTGATCATCGCCTGTACATAGTCGAGCTGCTCCTGGCGCCACTGCTCGATGGCCTCGAACTGCGGGGAATTTCCTCGATACAGATAGAGACACCAGTACGGTTCATTGACCAGCCAGCGCGTCATATTCTCGGCATCGTCGGCTAAAACGGCCTGCTCGGCGGCATCGAGCATGTGCTCGGTCACCCCGCTGGCATATTCGGGGTAGTGAAGCGCGCCAGGCGGTAATTCAATGCCCAAACGTTGTTGTAACCGTTCGATGAAAAAGTAACTCAGTTCATCGGCATCCAATGCCGGGTTCAGCCGCCGCCAGGCATCACTGCGTGCAATGACGTGACGCCTCAACGCCAGTCGTCGGCCTCGACGCCTGCCCAACGCAATCAAGCGACCAAGAGGTTCCTCATTCTCGGCAATAATCCTTTCGGCCTCGACAATACCTTCAACGACGCCGAACATCCTGGTGGGGTGGTAATTGTTTTCAGACAGTTGCTGAACAGTTGCAAATACGCTGTAGCGCAGTGCCTGGCTTTCGCTCATCGCCTCCAGCACCCTTTGCATGCGCACCAGCAATGCCCTGCGCCCGCCCACAAGAAAATGGCCACGCGAAATCAACATTTCACCAAACAACAGACTCCCGGCTGCCGGGCTGGACAGCACCAGGTCCCAGCGCAACTGCTGCGCGTCATCCGCGCCTTCCAGCGGATCGTCGATGGGGTTGGCCTCATCCAGGTTGGTATTGCGCTCGAGATTGTTCACCTGCGCCATTTCGCTTTCAACACGTTCACGAACGGCCGCTGTCATTGCATTGCGCGACATGCTCAGGCCCGGCACCCTCCCTGCCCCCGGCGGCGCGTCGGTGATAGCGTTGTGCGTCAACACCGCGCTGGTGATCGCGGGCAACTCCTCCAAGCCCTCGGGCCACTCGGTGATCCGGGTGTCATCCAGGTTCAGTGCAGCCAACGCGGTCATGCCTGTCACAACCGGTGCGCGCAGCAATGGGTTATCGGCAAGGTCGAGCCTGGTCAAGGCAGTAAGGTGACGCCATGCCCCCGCGGTGGCTTCGGTCAGGGTGATCTGGTTGCCCCTTAACGACAGCGTGTGCAGCTGAGTCATGGCGTCGAAGGCACCGGGCTCGAAAGACGCCTCGCTATGGGTGATTCTTAATACCCGCAAGCCGGGTATCGATGCCAACACCGCCATTTGCGCAACTGACCAGGTCTCGGGCGTTGCTGGCAATAGATGTAGATTCAGTTGCGTCAGGCTCGGTAATTGGCGTAACGGTGTCAATTGCCCGGGCCCTATCGCAAGGCCATGCAGGTCCAGCGTTTGCAGCCGCCGCAGGTTGCCCAGGGCCTGGGGCAGGCTCTCGATGCGTGAGTGGTTCAAAGACAGATGAATCAGATTGGGGAATGCACGGAGAAACCCATCCGGCAGTTCGGTGACCGGCAGGTTGTCGAGTTCGAGAACGTCCACCCCCTGGAACGTGATTGGCAGCGTGGGCAGGTCGAACAAGGGCAAGTCTGACAGGCGCAGGCGAACGCCACCGGACGACAACCGCTCTACGCGCTGGGCAATGTACCTGTGCTGCCAGGTGCTGCGCAGCAGCGCGGCCACTTGCTGGCGCTGATTGAAGCCGACACGGTATTGAATGTCGCCGTCGGCGAGCAAATTGCTGGCATCCGTCTCGACCCAGGTGTCCAGCGCACTGTTCAATTGCGCAAATTGTTGCTCGAGATCGGAAATAACCTGTTCGCGTGCCTGGCTGGCTGCCGGCAGGCGGTTCAGCCGAACGGCCAGTTCTTCAGGCGAATCATCGACAAAAAGCGCTTCCAGTCGCTCGATGTTGCGGGGTCGTACGAACAGGCTGCCGATCAGGCTTGCACCCGGGTAGCCGCGACGCCCAGCCATCTGGGGCAACAGCGACGCCAACCCACTGCGCTGCCCAAGCATGCCAAGTATGCGTCTGGCGCGCGCAGGTTGCGCTGTCGCCAGGTTGCGCAAGCGGCGGCGCAAGTCCTGGTGATGATCGATGGGGCTTGCCAGCGAGCTCAGCATGGTTACCGGCACCGCTTGCAGCAACGACTCAAAGAAAGCGTAACGACTGTCGAAGGGCTGGCCCAGCATGCGAAATGAACTGTCGTAGGCACTCCAGCGCTGCCCCTCCTGGACCAGTATCCTGACATTGGTCGCATCGATGGGGCCGATGCTGTCCACCAGCCGCCCGGTGACCGTGAGCGCGCGCACCTCCAGGCGCAGGCGACCGGCCCAGCCCGGCAAATGCTCCAGCAGGTGCAGGGCCAGGCGATGGGTATCGGCATTTTGCAGGTAACTCAGTTCAAAATCACTGAGTGCCTGGCTCAGGCGCACACGCCGGCCGGCCTCCACGGCGCGCTCGGTAAACGCCAGCGAAGCGCTTTGCAGCGTCTGCCACCTGGCGCGTTCCCGGGAACTGGCCGAACGCAGCAGCTCAGCCGCCACGGGGCGCGGCAACGCCGGAAACAAGCCGCGCAGTTGCTCGATTTCCTCGTCGTTCGCACCGTGCCCCCGCAGCAGCGGCGCTTGCTCGGGGTCGGTATAGAAGGTTTGAAAGAGACGATGCCTGGCCGCACTCAAACGGTCGGCCAAGGTATCGCACAGCCAACGCAGGAGCGTGGGCTCATCCGTCTCCTCACCTGTCAGGTCGCGGCGCTCGCGGGGATGCAGGCCCGCTACCACCCGTTTCATCAGGCGCTCGCCCTGCAAGTCGGGCTGGGCGACTTTCAGCGGCTCGACATCCTCTGCCTTGTCGCCATGGGTTTGCAGCGGTTGGCCGAAATGCTCGACGCTTTGGTACAACTCGATTGCCTTGCCTTTTGGCCAGCCCGGCAGCAGGGGCAGCAGCCCCGCCACATGCGCATAGTCGCCTGGCAACAGTTCGCCTCGACCGATGCGTGCGATGAGTTCACTGACTTGCTGGTCCATGGCCAACCTTCGCCAGGTCTCGAGCAACACGCCGGGCACGGGCAGGTCATCGCGATAAACCGCGCGCAACTCGGCATCGGTCACCCCACTGAGGTCGGCTGCAGCGGCCGGTTCGATGTCGCTGTAGGGCTGGGCGAGATGCCCCAGGCGCCGCACCAGGGTCGCCCGCCCCCAACGCTCGGGCTGCTCCAGCACATGGTGCCAGGCACCCTGCCCGTTGTGTTCCAGTACCGGGCGAAACAGGTCAGCCGACCTGGGGTGCACGATGCGCCATTTGCCGAGGGTTTTATCTTTTTCGACCTGGTAGATTTCGTCGTCGATGGCGACCCAGGTCTTGAAATCGACCAGATAGAACCCGCGGCTATCGGGCACCCGCTCGGTTTTCCAACCCGCATCTTGCGCATACGGCAGTAACGCGGGGTGCCACAAACACACGCTGGCGTCGTCGAGCTTCACCTGCATCAACTCATCGACCAGTGCGCAAGGCGAAAGCTGTTCATCCTCCTCCCCATCCTCGGCGATGGCGGCATTGAGCATGATCTGGCGCATGAAGGCCAGGCCCGTTTCAACGTCCGTGACCGCCCAATGGTCGGCACCATGAAAAAGCTTCAGCCCGATGTCCATGACAAAGATGGCCGCGGCCGCGAACCACATCCCCGGGATGAACACCCCCAACCCCAGCGTCGCCACGCCTAAGGTAGCGATTACGCTTGCACTTTGGGTGTTGTTGTTGACCGAGTCCACATCCTGCACAGGTATTGCCAGGCTGCGGGCGTCATCCTTGATTTTCTGTACGGCCTGGCGAAACAGGTCGTCGAACAGCTCCCTGCGCAGGCGTGGCATCTGCCAGCTATCGGCCCCTCCCAATAACGAGGAAGTGCCAAGCTCTGCCCGGAAACTGGCTTGTTCCTGATGCGTTACCCGGTTCGTTATGAACGCCTGGAAGGCCGGCGTTTTCAGGCGCTGCTTGAATTCGATGTAGAACGCTTGCAGCGATGGGTATTCCTTGATCGGCTGCTCGCCATCGCCCGGCATGTACACCATGCATGGCGTTGTGGTGGCAGCCTCCTCGAACTCTATGATCACAATATCGTGCAAGGCCCGCCCCAGCACGCTGAGATGAAAGCAGCCGCACTTATCGGTCAGGGGTTGATCAGCAGCTGTGCTGCGAGATTGCTCGAGCAGGCGCTTGAGCATGGCATAGCCAGTGGCACTGATGTGCTTTTTCAGCATGGCAGTGTGCACTGCAACTTCCATGATGTCCCGGGCCGCCGCTTTCTTGCTTGAGGCGCGGGTATCGCGGTTTTGCGCGGTATCAAAAATTGCACTCAAGTGGGCTTGATACTTTGCGCCAAGGTCCAATTCCCGGCATAGCCTGGCGAAGGGTTCGGGGGCGATGGACAAGGTGTTGCTGTAGGGCGCCTGGGTCTGTTCGGCGATCACCACACTGGCGTTCGCCAACGCTTCAATCGTCGCCCGGGAGAAATTCTGCAATGCCGCCGCCAGCAACGAGCGCTCGGAGATCAGCTTTTCACCAGCGAAATGAACGAACCGCGCCTTGAGTACATCCACCTTGACCTTGAACCGTTGCTCGATGGCCGCCACCAGCAAGGGCTCACAAAAGGCATAGATGCTTTTGAAATCCAGGAACGCCTTGGCCGCCGCGCGACGGGAGCGATGGCTGCGTGCCTGGCTGTCGAGCAAGGCCTGGCGCACTTGCGGGTCTGCATTGACCCACCAATCCGGGTTATCGACCGTCGGATGGGCAGGCAGGATATCGGCAAGCGCCGAACGCTGGGTGTGTTGCAACCACCGCGGAACGTTTGCCTGGATAAAGTCGGCGTTGCTACGCGCCGATGTTGAGAGGGGTTGATTGCTCACTTGGACACTCCATTGAATAGATGGAGTGCCAGTGCAACATGGAGCAATCGGGCAAATGATACATATATTGCTGGTTGTGGGAGCAACTGTCTTAGAGGCCTTTCGGGCCTCGACGCAGCCTGGCGGCAGCTGCTACGGGACAGGTTTCGTAGTTGCCGCCAGGCTGCGTCCGGGCCGGATCAACCGGTGTATCAACTTGCCAGGTTGGCCTGGGCCAACAGTGCCGCTTTCTGCTCCGGGCTCATGCGCTCCAGGCGCAGGCGCGTGCTGGCCACCCTCTCCATCTGACCGGGTTCGGCCTCCGTGGAACGCAGCACCTGGGCCAGGCCGATGACCGTCGGGTGATCGAACACCACACCGGGGTGGATTTCGCACTGCAGCAATTTACGAATGCCCGCCACCAGCTTGATCACCAGCAGCGAATGGCCACCGGCGGCAAAGAAGTCCTGCCGCACGCTCAGGCGTTCCAGCCCCAGTAGTTGCGCCATGCGCAGCGCCAGCAACTCCTCCAGCGCATCGGCCGGGGCCACATAGGCATCCAGGCATGCGGTCGGCACGTGCGCACTCAGCGCCTTGCGGTCGACCTTGCCATTGCCCAGGCGTGGCATCCGTTCCAGCACATGGATAGCGTGTGGCACCATCGCCGCCGGCAGGCGCAGCCCCAGTTCGGCCTTGAGGTCACCCAGTGCCGCCCCCGGCACCGGCACCACGAACGCCAGCAGTGCTTCGCCATCGCCCAGGCTCACCACCGCTTCGCTGACGCCTGGCAACTGCAACAGCTGGGCTTCGATTTCGGCCAGTTCAATGCGGAAACCACGAATCTTCACTTGCTGGTCACGCCGGCCCTGCAAGCAAATGCCGCCATGCACCTGGTAACGGGCCAGGTCGCCCGTGCGGTACAGGCGCTCGCCCGGTTGGAACGGGTTGTCGACCATGGCCTGCGCGGGGCTATTGAGGTAACCCCGGCACAGTTGCCGGCCACCAACGTACAACTCGCCCAGCTCGCCCGGCGCGACCAGGTGCAACTGTGCATCGAGCACGTAGACCTGGTTGCCCGGCAATACCTGGGTCAAAGGCACGCCGGCCTCTTCACCCGTCGCTGTATCCAGGGCATGCACCATGACCCCCACGGTGGTTTCGGTTGGCCCGTAATGGTTGAACACACGGCACTGGCGGTTGACCTGGCCGATACGCTGCAACAATGCTGGCGCTGGCGCCTCGCCGCCAAGCACCAGGGTGGCAGGTAATGCGGGGTGCTCTGCGTCGAGCAAGGCCGACAAATGCGATGGCACGATTTTCAGGCAGTCGATGCCCTGCTCCCGGACAAAGGCGGCAAACGCCTGCGGGTCCTGCATCGTCTGGTCATCGGCAACATGCAGCGCCGCGCCGTTGAACAGCGCACCGAACAGCGCGGTGTTGCCCAGGTCGGCGGCCACGGTCGAACTGAAGGCGAAATGCCGACACGGCTCCAGCCCCAGGGTCTGGCTGACTCCAGCCGTGTAGTTGAGCAATTGACCGTGCTCGATCACCACGCCTTTGGGCACACCGGTCGAGCCTGAGGTAAACAGCACGTACGCCGCCGTATCCCCTTGGGTCGAGTAGCGCATGGCGCTATCCAGAGCGCTGCCCTGCTCCAGGGATTGTTGGTAGTCCAGCACCCGCACACCCTTACCCAAGCTGGCAGCCAAGGAGGCATCTGCGCTGATCACCACGGTGGCGCTCGCCTGTTCCAGCACCAGCGCCTGACGCGCCGCCGGCCATTGCGGGTCCAGCGGCAGATACGCGGCACCGACCCGCCAGCTTGCCAGCACGGCGACCACCCATGCGGGTGAGCGTGGCAATGCCAGGCCGACCACAGCGCCCGTGCCGACGCCTTGGCGGGCAAGCTCGGCGGCCAACGACGCCGCACGGTTATCCAGATCGGCATAGGTCAACAATTCATTACCAGCCACCAGCGCCACCGCGTCCGGGGTTTTGACTGCCCACTGGGCAATGCGTTGCGGTAGCCATTGATGCTCAGCCACCACCTCAGCGACCGGATTGAGTGCCAGCAAGCGCGCCCGCTGGGCGTCGCTCAACAGGTTGAGCTGGCCGATGGGTTGGTCGATGTCGGCCAGCAGGCTGGCCAGCAGCGCCTGGTACTGCTCGAGCAAACCTTGCACCACACCCTCGCTGTAATGGCACGGTGCATAGTCAAGGTTCAGCACGGCAGGTTGCCCCGGCTCGCCGAGTTCGACCCTGAGCATCAGCTCGAACGCCGAATGCCCGGCCGGGATCGTTTCACCGTTCCAGGTCAGCCCTGCGCGCTGCCGAGCCGATGTTGCTGTGGCGATGGCCACGCCATAGGCCGGGTTTGCCAGTTCCGGGTAGGTCTGGGTCGACCAGTACTCCTGCCAGGTGACATGTTGCCCGAGCACCTGTTCCAGCACGCTCAACCAGGCACTGAACGGCTGCGCGGTGTCTACCTTGAGCGACAGCGGCAAGGTTTTCTCGAACAACCCGACGCTGCCAGCAAAGAACTCATAGTCCTGCCGGGCATCATGCCGCCAGCCGCCGCTGAACGTGTCGCGGCCATTGATGCGCGCAAGCAGCGTCCACCAGCCGGCTTGCAACACGGTGGCCAGCGTTGCACCACGCTGTTCGGCCAGCCCGTGCAAACGACTGACCGCAACCGCCGCCAGTGGCGCACTGAGGCGATGGCGCGCGGTCAGCGCCCCGCTACATCCAGCGCTGCGATAAGGAAGAACAGGCGCACTGGGCACTTCGCCCTCGATCTGCACATGCGCTTGCCAATAGGCGCGTGCAGCCTCGGCGTCTTCGTCGATCAGCACTTCGCTGCGCCACTCCAGGTACTGGGCGAAGTGCCCCGCTTCTTCATCCAGCGCCATCGCGCCCTGTTGGTAGGCCATGGCCAGCTCATCACAGAGGATGCTCAGGCTCCCGGCGTCGCCAACAAAACCGGCAAGGCCGACGCGCAATTGCCAGTGATCCGGCGCCAGGCACTGCAACAGCGCCTCGAGGCCGGCATCGCCAAGGCTGCGCGGCCGTTGCTGCCAGGACTGCCGGGTTTGCTCCACGTCCTGCGCCAAGGCTGCCTGAGCGTGCACGCTCAAGGGTACGCTCGCCAATGGGTCCCCCTCGACCTGGCGCAGGCCGTGGTAACCCGGTACCCGGGCGAAAGTTGTCGCCAGAACGGGATGGCGTGGCAGCAGGCTGTCGAGCGCCCGCTGCAGGCGCTCGGGCTGTAGCGCACCACGGATGTCCAGCACCCGCACATGGCTGATCGCCCCCCAGTGGGCGCCTTGCTCCAGTTGGGTCAAGAAATCTTGCTGCTCGGCGAGCAAGGCGTAACCGGCGTCGAATGTGTGCTGACCTGCAGTGCTCATGCCCCTGCCTCTTCGTTCTGAATAATGGAGTGGACGCTCTCGCCCAACTGATTGCGCTCGATCATCTCGCCCATGGCGACTACGATTCGCCGTGGCCCTTCGTACGGGTCGCGGGCATGGGCGGCGAGCATGTTGTCGAGCAGAATCACATCGCCTTTCTGCCAGTCGAACCGCACGGCGCAGGCTTCGTACAGCTCGCCGATCAGTTGCATGACCTCGTCCTCGATGGGGGTTGCGTCGCCGTAGTAGACGTGGCGTGGCATGCGTGCCTCGCCGAACAGGGCGAGCAAGTCCTCGCGCACGTCCGGGTCCAGGCAGTGGATGTGATGCAACTGTACCTGGTTGAAGAAGGTCTTCTCGCCGGTGACCGGGTGGCGGATGACGGCCGGGCACGGGGTGCGGATCTGCAGTTCGTCGTTGTCCAGCCAGGTCCACTGGATGCCGGCGGCCTGGCAACGGGCCTCGACTTCGCTGTGTTGTTCGGTCTTGAAAAAGTGCTGCCAGGACACGTCGAGCTTGTCGGCGAAGGTGCGTACATACAGCAGGCCTTTGCTTTCGAAGCGCTCCTGCAACGCCTTGGGCAAGCGCAGGTACATCTGCCGGCAATCGACCACCGGCGTGGCGCCGCCCACGGGTGATGGCTGCTCGCAGAAGAACAGTTGCTTGCGCGGCCAGCGATCCTGATGGGAGCTCTCGTTATGGAAAAGAATCATCTTCTTCTCCGGGTACGGCGTGGAGCGGTAGGTGTTCTTGCCGCCTTCCTTCTTCGGCAGGTCGCCGTACTGACCATACAGCCCCGGTTGAACCGCTTCGGCGAAGGCCTCGAAATCATGGATATCGCGCAGGGCGAAGCCGCGGAACAGAATGCCGGCGTGACGCGAGAGTTTTTCCTCGATCAGCGAGCGATTGCCCTGCACCCATTGCACCAGGTCGAGCCCCGGGTCGGTGGGTTCCATCAGCAGCGGAAACACCTGGCCTGGCACCAACGGGGTTTCGCGCAGCAGCGCAGGCGCAGGCTTGGTGCCGGCACCCTGGGTTTTCTTGAGGAACTTGCCCAGCTTGTCCGCCTTGGCCCCGGCAGGTGCAGGTGCAGGTGCAGGTGCAGGCACTACGGGCGTTGAAGGTGCAGCAGATAGTGGCACGACGATATCCCCTAGTTTCATATCCGAATGCTGTACAAACCGTTCGAGAATGCCGATCCAGTCCTGGATCAACGACGCAATGCGTGCTGGCGTGAACAGGTCGCAGGCGAACTGCCAGGTGCCGTGCAGGCGGTCGGTTTCCTCATCGATGAACAAGGCCATGTCGAACTTCGAGTAGCCGCCACGGCTCGCCTGTACCTCGAACTCAAGCCCGGCGATGGCGGCGCCCTGCAGCGGCAGGTTGTTCATCACGAACAGGGCCTGTACCAGCGGGTTGAGGCCTTTTTGCCGGGTGATGGCCGCGGCTTCGACAATCATGTCGAACGGCAGGTCCTGGTTATCGAAGGCGTCCAGCGCGGTCTGCTGGGCATTGGCGAGGAAATCGCGCAGGCCAAGCCCCGCATCGAAACGCGAACGCAGCGGCAGGATGTTGACAAAGAAGCCGATCAGCCCTTCGAGCTGCGGTTGCGTGCGGCCCGCCACATCGGCACCGACCAGCACGTCAGCGCTGCCGCTGTGGCGGTGCAACAACAGCTGGAAGGCCGTCAACAAGGTGGTGTAGAGCGTCACGCCCGCCTGCTGCGACAAGGCCTTGAGGCCCCGATGCAACGCCGGGTCAAGGCTGAAACCAAGGTCCTGGCCGGCGAAGGTCGGCGTCTGTGGCCGTGCAAAATCGCTCGGCAGGCGCAACTGCCCGTCATGCCCGGCCAAGGCCTGGCGCCAGTAACCGGCCTGCGCGCGCAGCACCCCGGCACGCTCCAGGGCCAATTGCCAGTCGGCATAGTCGGAGTATTGGACTGGCAGCGGCGGCAGTGGCGTACGCTCGCCGTCCAGCAAGCGGGCATAGATGTGCGCGATCTCGTTGACCAGCACCGACATCGACCAGCCATCGGAGATGATGTGGTGCATCGAGTACAGCAGCACATGCTCGGTCGGCCCCAGCTTGAGAATCCGCCCGCGCAGCAGCGGCGCCTCAAGCAGGCTGATGGGCTGGCGGGCATTGGCTTCGACGGCTTCGGCCACGAGTGCCTCCTGCTCGGCCCGCGCCCGCAGCGACAGGTCTTGCAGCGGCAAGTCCATGGTCAATTCCGGCATGATCAGCGCGACGGGGTCGCCCTCGTCGTCGGCCACATAGGCACTACGCAACACTTCATGACGGCGCACCACCTCGTTGAGCGCGGCAATCAGCAGCGGCACCTGCAACGGGCCTTTCAAGCGCACTGCCAATGGCATGCCATAGGCACCACTGGCCGCCGTCAGTTGCTCGACCACCCACAACCGGCGCTGCACCAGCGACAAGTTAGCCTGGCGTTTATCACCCCCGGCCACCAGCAGTGGCAGCTGCGTGGCCGGGGCCCCGCTGGCGGTGCGCGCGGCCAACAATGCCGTGAACTGAGCAAGGGTCGGCGCACCGAACAGGTCGCGCAGGCTCAGCTCGCAAGCAAGCTGCGGCTTGAGCCGGGCCACCACTTGGGTGGCCAACAGCGAGTGGCCACCCAGTTCAAAGAAGTGATCGTTCAGGCCGACCTGCTC
>RCUU01000339.1_pt1 | contig 26900 bp, 16 predicted proteins | sample 2166211 | NCBI WGS metagenome assembly RCUU01 (sample SAMN09932620, study PRJNA488358) | compost metagenome | feature: garden; material: soil; isolation source: compost soil in phenylacetic acid-enriched culture | place: Germany: Experimental Botanical Garden Goettingen | collected 2016-01-27
TGAAAATCTTGCCCTGGCCCTCACGAATGTTGTCGGTCAGGGTCTGGTCGTGCGCAGCGAAATTGCGCGCCATGCCCCAGAAGTACCAGATAGAGGTATCGCTTTCCGGGGTGATGAAGTCGACCACGATGCTCGATGCCTTGTGCTGTGCCTCGGCGTGGTAGCCGCCCTTGCCGGCATGCGCTACACCCACTTCGATCAGCACATGGCTAGGTGGGGTGAAACGGCAGATCTGCCAGCGGTCCACCGGTACATCGTCGGCCAGGCCGTTGCCACGCAAGGCCATGCGCCAGAACGGCGGCGCCATGATGTTTTCCATGTGCCGGGCGGTGACCACTTCGTCGCCGGTGACGGTGGTCACCGGCGGTGCCTCGTCGATCTCCTTCTGGCCGATGCTGGACGCGTGCACATAGGTTTCATGGGTGAGGTCCATGAGGTTGTCGATCATCAGGCGGTAGTCGCAACCGATGTGGAACAGCCCGCCGCCGTAGGCCCACTCATCATTCACCGCCCATTCCAGATGCGGAATCAGCGCCGGGTCGGCCTGCGCCTGGTCGCCGGGCCAGACCCAGATGAAGCCATAGCGCTCGACGGCCGCAAAGGTCTTGTTGCAGGGGAAGCCACGCACCCGTTGGCCCGGCATCGACACGGTCTTGCCGTCGCAACCCATCACCAGGCCGTGGTAGCCGCACACCAGGTTGCCGTCCTCGACATAGCCCAACGACAACGGTGCGCCGCGGTGCGGGCAGAAGTCCTCGACGGCGGCTACTTGGTTCTCTCGGGCGCGGTAGAACACGATTTTTTCCCCGCAGATCTGCCGGCCCAGGGGTTTGGTGGCGATTTCGTCGGGGGTGCAGGCGACGTACCAGGTGTTTTTAGGGTACATGGGAGGCTCTCCGGGTTTTGTTTTTATTTAATGGATCCATTAAGGCTGCGATGGGCGTGCTAGGTCAACGAATTTTGCTTGGGCAATGCGAATTCTGTGCGATTATCGGTTCTTAGTGGATCCATTATTGGGGCCCTGCGATCAGAGGGGGCGGCTGCAGCAGCACGTCGTTTGAACAGGAGGGCACCGGCGAGATCGATCAATGCGGCCGGTGCAGGAGCAGCCTTGGCCGAACCTGCTATGCCTAAAGGGACACCCAACCCATCAAGGCCACTCGATGCTAGCCATCGAACAACTCTACAAATCATTCCCCACCCCCCAAGGCCCGCTCCCCATATTGCAGGGGGTCGACGTGCGCCTGGCGCGGGGCAGCAGCCTGGCGCTGATGGGCGAGTCGGGCAGCGGCAAGAGCACTTTGCTGCACCTGGTGGCTGGCCTGGACCGAGCGGACAGTGGCCGTATTCTGATCGACGACGTTCCGCTCGATGGCCGTTCGGAAGCGTCGCTGGCGCAGTGGCGGCGGGAGGGGATCGGCCTGGTGTTTCAGCAGTACAACCTGATCAGCAGCCTGGACGTGGGTCTGAACCTTACGTTCCAGGCCCGTCTCGCCGGGCGGCATGACCCGCATTGGGCGGCTTACCTGGCGCAGCGCCTGGGCCTGGTGGACCTGCTTGAGCGTTACCCGGAACAACTGTCTGGCGGCCAGCAGCAGCGGGTCGCCATCGGCCGTGCGCTTGCCGGGCGCCCGGCCTGGCTGTTGGCTGACGAACCGACCGGCAGCCTTGACGAGGCCAGCAGTGACGAGGTGCTGAGTTTGTTGTTGCAGTTGGTCGCCGAAGCCGGCAGCGGGGTACTGATGGTGACCCACAGCCCGCGGCTGGCGGCGCGTTTGCAGCGCCGTTGCTACCTGCAGGCCGGCCGTGTGCGGCCCGAGCAGGGCTGATGAAGCTTTTGTCGCTGGCCCTGTTGGCGCTGCTCAGCCACTGGCGGCGCCATCGTGTGCAGTGCTTCAGCATCTTCACTGGCCTGTGGCTGGCCACGGCGTTGTGGACCGGTGTGCAGGCATTGAACAGCCAGGCACGCAGCGACTATGCCCGGGCCAGCGCGGTATTGACCGGGCCGTTGCAGGCGCAACTGATCGCGCGCAATGGCGAGCGCTTCGATCAGGCGTTGTACGTGCAACTGCGCAGGCAGGGCTGGGCTGTTTCGCCGGTGCTGGAAGGGCGCTTGCGCTTGCCGGGCGAGCCCGCACGCAGTGTGCGACTGATCGGCATCGAGCCGTTGAGCCTGCCGCCTGCCGGCAGCATTGCCGGTGTGCAGGTGCAGGCATTCGACCTGCAAGCGTTCATCGGCACGCCCGGGCAAGCCTGGGTTGGGCCAGACACCTTGCGTCAACTGAACACAAGCCCCGGGCAGCCGACCCGCGACAGTGAAGGGCAGTTGCTGCCGCCTATGGTTTTGCAGCCTGCGTTGGCACCCGGGGTCATCGTGGTGGACATCGGCCACGCGCAGGCGTTGCTGAACGCACCGGGGCAGTTGTCTCGTCTGCTGCTGGCTGATACGCCCGGGCCGTTGCCTGCGGATATCGCCCGCTACCTTGAACTGCAGCCGCGGCAGGACGATGGCGGCTTGCAGCGCCTCACCGACAGTTTCCACCTCAACCTGACCGCCCTCGGCCTGCTGGCGTTCGTTGTCGGCTTGTTCATCGCCCACGCCGCGATCGGTCTGGCGCTGGAGCAGCGCCGTGGGCTGATCCGCAACCTGCGCGCGTGCGGCGTCAGCCTGAAGACCCTGCTGGGTGCCCTGGTGCTGGAGCTGGGCCTGTTCGCGGCACTGGGTGGGCTGGCCGGGGTGGCCAGTGGTTACGCATTGGCCGCGTGGCTGCTGCCCGACGTGGCCGCCAGCCTGCGTGGTCTGTATGGCGCCCAGGTCGCCGGCACGTTGAGCCTGCCGGCGGGGTGGTGGCTGCTGGGTGTGCTGGTGAGTGTCCTCGGGGCGTTGCTGGCCGGCCTGCAGAGTGTAATGCGCGCTGCCCGATTGCCTTTGCTGGCGCTGGCGCAACCCCAGGCCTGGCGACTGGCGCAGGGGCCATGGTTGCAACGGCAGGCTTTGCTAGCGGGCCTGCTGCTGTTGCTGGCCTTGGGCTGTGGTGTATTCGGGGCTGGCCTGCTTAGCGCGTTCGGCATGCTGGCAGGGTTGCTGCTGGCGGCGGCGCTGCTGTTGCCGGCGTTGCTCGATCGGGTACTGGCCTGGCTGGCGCGTCGTTGCCACCGGCCATTGGCGCAATGGTTCGTGGCTGACAGCCGCCAGCAGCTGCCAGCCTTGAGCCTGGCGTTGGTCGCCCTTTTGCTGGCGCTGGCTGCCAGTGTTGGCGTGGGCAGCATGACCGAGGGTTTTCGCAAGACGTTTGTCGGTTGGCTTGACCTGCGCCTCTCCGCCGACCTGTATGTCACCCCGCGGGACACGGCCCAAGGCTTGCAGATAGTCGAGTGGCTCAAGCAGCAGCCCGGGGCCAGCGTGGTCCTGCCCGGCTGGCGTGCAGACATGCAGCTGCAAGGTTGGCCGGTGCAAGTGCAGGGCATTGTCGATCACCCCGCCTATCGAACGCGCTGGCCATTGCTGGAACAGCATTCGCGCGCCTGGCAGCAACTGGCCAGCGGACAAGGCGTGATGCTCAGTGAGCAGTTGGCCAGGCGATTGAACCTGCAACTGGGCGACAGCCTGAAGCTGCCCGCAGGCACGTCAGCCATGCCCGTGGTGGGGATCTATGCCGATTACGGCAACCCCAAGGGGCATGTACTGGTCAATGCCGACTGGTTGCGCGCCCACTGGCCACAGGCAACCCTGGCCGGCTTGAGTGTCGACCTGAGCGCTGAAGGGGTGGCATCGCTCAAGGCCGCGCTGCAACGGCACTTTGCCCTGGATGACAGCCGGGTGGTCGAGCAGGCGCGCCTGAAACGCTGGTCGACCGACGTGTTCAACCGCACCTTTGCCGCCACCGCAGCCCTCAACAGCCTTACCCTTGGCGTGGCCGGTGTGGCGTTGTTCATCAACCTGCTGACCCTGGGCCAGGCCCGGCTGGGCCAGTTGGCACCGCTGTGGGCGCTGGGGGTGCGGCGCATGCAACTGGTCTGGCTGAGCCTGGGGCAGACACTCATGCTAAGCAGCTTCACCGTGTTGCTGGCAATCCCGCTTGGGCTGTTGCTGGCCTGGTGCCTGGTCGCAGTGGTGAACGTGCAGGCCTTCGGCTGGCGCTTACCGCTGTATGTGTTCCCCATGCAACTGCTGCAGTTGACCGTGCTGGGCATGTTCACCAGCCTGCTGGCCTGCGCCTGGCCGCTGTGGCAACTGGCGCGCCGCCAGCCGCGCGAACTGTTGAGGCCGTTGGCCGATGAAGCTTAATGCGTGGCTGTTGCTGACCGGGTTGTTGTTGTGCGGCTGTGATCAGCCAGCACCGCAAAGCTATGCCGGGCTCGGGCAGCAGGCTGGCGAGTTTAGCCAGGTGACCCGCGATCATCGTCTGGTCTTCCCGCATGACCACGGTCCCCACGACGGCTTTCGTATCGAGTGGTGGTATGTCACCGCCAACCTCAAGGACGCCCAGGGCCGTGACTGGGGTGCCCAGTGGACACTGTTCCGCTCGGCCTTGCGCACCGGCCCGGAGACCAGCGGCTGGAACAGCCCGAACCTGTGGATGGGGCATGCAGCACTGACCGGGCCGGGTGGCCATCAGGCTGCTGAAACCCTGGCGCGGGGAGGGATCGGCCAGGCCGGCGTGCAGGCCCAGCCGTTTCGTGCATGGATCAATGACTGGGTGTTACAGGGCCAGGGCGGCATTGAACACCTGCAGATGGTCGCAAGTGGCGACGGATTTCGCTATGACTTGCAGTTGCACAGCGATCTTCCCTTGGTGCTGCATGGTGAGCAGGGCTACAGCGAAAAATCTGGCAAGGGCCAGGCTTCGTACTATTACAGCCAGCCGTTCTACCAGGTCCAGGGGCAGGTCCAGCGTGGCAGCCTGTGCATCGCGGTTACCGGGCAGGCCTGGCTGGACCGGGAATGGAGCAGCCAGCCGCTGGCACCCGGGCAGACCGGCTGGGACTGGTTTTCCCTGCACCTGGACAGTGGCGCCAAGCTGATGCTGTTCCAGGTACGGGAGGCCCACGGGGAACCGTATCGCGCCGGGACCTGGGTAGGGCCACAAGGGGACGTGATGGCACTGGACGCCGCACAGATCAAGCTGCAGGCGCTGGCCTGGTCCGCGCAGAAAAACGGCAAGCAGGTGCCGACGCGCTGGCGGGTGCAAGTGCCGGAGCATGGGGTGGATGTGCAGGTCGATGCCGTTGAGCCGCAGGCGTGGATGCAGACACGGTTCCCGTATTGGGAAGGGCCGGTACGCTTGAACGGGAGTGCGGGCGGGCGCGGGTATCTGGAGATGACCGGTTACTAGGCGCTGTGTGTAAAGTCTTGAGACGAAGAGCTGGTTAGCCGGCGAGTTAGCATGCAAGCCTCAGCCAGCCATACCCATATCACACGATGCGCTGAGCCCACTTTCCGGCATAGGCACTGTCGACAAACAGGGTATTCACTGACGGGTACCTGCTCATCAATGAAGCTCAGGAAGAATTGGCTGTTTTAATTGGGGGGGTATCATTTTCTGGACTTGCCTTTGGTGGGTTTAGATTAATTGATATTTGTACGGCGGTGGTCCGCGCGGTCTGTTGGTTAAATTCGTTGATATGGATCAATGCATTGCTGGTGCATTGAGTGCATCTGTTTGGCGCTACTCGATTGGGGGGGCAAGCAGAATCCTGGTCGAAGGTTTTCCTGTCGCTTGTAGGAAGTTTCCTAGTTTTGTGCGGGGGGTGGCGAAATGTGAAGAATTGGTGCATGTTTGATCTGGAAACATTTCAAGTGTTGCCTTGGGGGAGCGGTAGTTGCTGGCAATGAATTGAATTCCATTGCAGTTGCCAATGGGCCTGAAATGGATCGTTGTCAGTGATGTCACTTTCGTCGAGGCCGTTTCCAGTGGCTTCAGGAGGAGTTATGGCTTCAGGCAGTTTTCAAAGTGAGGTGCCGAGGGCGCGCGTCAATATTAAACTTGATCTTCATACGGGTGGGGCCCAGCGTAAGGTTGAGCTGCCGCTTAAGCTCATGCTGATGGGGGATTACAGTAACGGAAAAGAGCAGCGTCCGCTGTCCGAACGGAGCAAGGTTAATGTCAATAAAAATAATTTTGACAGTGTGCTCTTGGAGTTTTCACCGAGCCTCAAACTGGTCGTTGAAGATACGCTGGCCAGCGAAGGTGGAGAAACGCCTGTTGAACTGAGTTTTCAGCGGATGAAGGACTTCGAGCCCGAACAGGTCGCTCGACAGATACCCCAATTACGTGCGCTGCTGGCGATGCGCAACCTGCTGCGTGAGTTGAAAGCCAATCTCTTGGATAACGCCACGTTCCGTGCCGAGTTGGAACGCATACTGAAAGATGAAGCGCTGAGTAATGAACTGCGTAAGGAACTGGCTGCCCTTGCCCCTCAAGGCGGATGCTAGAAAACCATCATCTCTACAGACGGGAAGCTAACAAATGTCCGAAGAGCAATCCTCTGCGCAATCGCGTGGCGCCACTGTGCGGGTGGAAGACAGCCAGAATGTCTATCACACATTGTTTGAAAAAATAAATCTCGAACCCCTTGAGCAGATGGGCGGTATCGACGCCTACCAGAGTGTGGATGTTCTGTCTGAGGCAACACCCAATCAGCGTGTTACTGCGTCTGTAAGTGTTTTTCTTGAGCGGCTCAAGCAAGTCTCCCCGAAAGTGGAGCGTCTGGACAGGGCCCTGCTGGACGAACACATTGCCTCGATTGATGCCCAGATCAGCAGTCAGCTGGACGAAGTGATGCATCATCCTGACTTTCAGCGTGTAGAGTCGATCTGGCGTGGGGCGAAGTCGTTGATCGATCAGACGGACTTCCGCCAGAACGTCCGCATCGAGTTGTTGGATATCAGTAAAGAGCATCTGGCCCAGGACTTCGAAGATGCGCCCGAAATCGCTCAAAGCGGCATGTACCTGCATACGTATACTCAGGAATACGATACGCCGGGTGGTGAGCCTATTGCGGCGGCGGTCTCAAACTACGAGTTTGGCCGTGGGGCGCAAGACATTGCACTGTTGCGGAATATCTCGAAAGTTGCGGCCTCCGCTCATATGCCATTCTTGTGCTCGATGGGCCCTGCGTTCTTTGGCAAGCAAACAATGGAGGAGGTCGCCGCGATCAAGGATATCGGCAACTACATGGACCGTGCTGAGTACATCAAATGGCACGCTTTCGCTGAAAGCGATGATGCCCGCTATGTCGGCGCCACATTGCCCTGTACGTTGGGGCGACTGCCTTACGGGCCTGATACGAGTCCGGTTCGGCTGTTTAACTATGAAGAGCGAGTCAAGGGGCCGGATCACAGCAAGTACCTCTGGGTAAGCTCGACGTTCGCGTTTGCAGCCAATATGGTCAAAAGCTTTATAGCCAATGGTTGGTGCGTACAAATTCGAGGGCCGCAATCAGGGGGTGCTGTAACGAATCTGCCGATCCATCTCTATGACATGGGGACGGGCAGTCAGGTCAAGATTCCTTCGGAAGTGATGATTCCGGAAACCCGCGAGTTTGAGTTTGCCAATCTTGGGTTGATTCCGTTGTCGTACTACAAGAATCGCGATTATGCGTGCTTTTTCTCCGCGAACTCAGCGCATAAGCCGGCGATCTATGACACACCTGAGGCCACGGCCAACAGTCGTATCAACGCTCGGCTGCCTTATGTCTTCCTGCTTTCGCGCATCGCTCACTATCTGAAACTCATCCAGCGGGAGAACATTGGCACGACCAAGGATCGCCGCCTGTTGGAGCTGGAACTGAACAGGTGGATTAGCGGCTTGGTTACCGAAATGACGGACCCCGGCGATGACTTGCAGGCGTCTCATCCGCTGAGGGAGGCGAAGGTGGTTGTTGAAGATATTGATGACAACCCAGGCTTCTTCAGAGTCAAGCTGTTTGCGGTGCCGCACTTCCAAGTTGAGGGTATGGACATCAACCTGTCGTTGGTTTCGCAGATGCCCAAAGCTAAATCCTGACGGCGAACCCGGGAGTTACTAATCGTGAAGATCGATCGGCCTATGTGGGCGTCCGGTGTGGTGTTGTCTGCGCAGCAGTTTCAGCAGCAGGCCCGCTTTGAATCGTGGACCAACCAGGCAGTTGCTTCCTTGGCATGGGTTCATCCGTGGGGTATTCGCGCAGTCGCATTTGATGCGGACGCACTGCAGCTAGGCAAACTCCTGGCCACTCGGCTGCAGGTGTGCATGCCCGATGGAACGCTGATTGACACGGATCGATTGGATCGGCTTCCCAGTGCCCTGGAACTGTCCCGGGCGCTGCCTGACGACAGTCAAGCGGCAACGGTGGTGCTCGCTTTGCCGCTGGAACAGGCCAATGGCAACAACTGTCTGTTCGAGGGTGCCCGAGTTGAGCGCCCGGTCAGATACCGCCAAGTGTGGCGGGATGTACAGGATCACTATACCGATGAGGTGCAGTCAATCAGCGTACTCGAACATGCACTGAGCTTGCGCCTGAATGAAGATGACAACGCAGACTACCTCACCTGCCCAGTGGCACGCCTTGTCCGGGATGGGCGGGGGCGTTGGGAAATTGATCAGGATTACATCCCCCCGTTGCTGAGGTTTGATGCGCACGCTGGATTGTTACTTCAGCTGGATAACTTGCTGACCCAGCTGTCCTCCAAACGTGAGCGGCTGATGGGGATGCGTCGCGAGAGCAACCAGCGCATGGCAGATTTTGCTGTCGCTGATGTGACATTGTTCTGGTTGCTCAACGCGTTGAATACCTATCAGCCGGTGCTGGCAGACCTTAAAGCACACCCTGCTCGGCATCCGGAGTTGGTGTACCAGCAGTTGGTGAAATGCGCGGGGGCGCTGTTGACGTTTTCGTTGGACCAGAGTGTCGAGGACATTCCTGCCTATCAGCATACGCACCTTGAGTCTGTTTTCCCGCCGTTGATGCGTACGCTCTCCACATTGCTGGAAGCGAGCCTGCCGTCACGTGTGCTGGCTTTGGTACTCGAAGCGCGCAGTGCCAACCGATGGCAGGTGGCCCTGAACGATCCTCGTTTGCTTGAGCCAGACGGGGCTGACTTTTACCTGTCGGTGCGCTGCCGGCTGCCAGCCGTGCAAGTGCAAAGCCAGTTCCCACGGCTGTGCAAGATCGGCTCGCCTGATGATGTGGACTATCTCGTCAATGCAGCACTCGATGGCGTGCCCTTGAAACCCCTCAGCCATGTGCCTGCGGCGATACCGCTGCGTTTGGAAAACCAGTACTTCGCACTGGATCTCGGGCATGAGAAAGGGCGTGCCATGTTGGAGGACGGCGTATGCGCGCTCTATGTGCCGAGCGTGTTCCAGGACGCCACACTTGAGCTGTTCGCGGTGCTGCGCTCATGAGTCTCGCTCAGCAGAAACCCGGCACAGCCAAGGTGGATATCGACGCCTTGTTACAGGATACCTACTTGCTGGTGGTCGAGTTGCGACATGGCACAGGTGTGCACAGTAGCCCGGAACTTTGGCCGCGTTGCGTGGCGGATGTCGAGCATGTTCGGGCCTCTCTTCAGGAGGAGGGCCTGGATCGCCATAGCATCGAGCTTATCAGCCATGCGCAATGTGCCTTGCTGGATGAGACAGTGCTCGCTTGCGCCGAAGGTAAGGCCCATGAGGACTGGGCAATGGAGACCTTGCAGGCCAAGTTTTTCAGCAGTCATCAGGCGGGGGAATCGCTTTATGAAGACATGCGCACCGTGCTTCGGGAGGCCTCTGCACACCCTTATGTCTTCACGGTCTTTCAGCGGGCGCTGATGCTCGGTTTTCGGGGGCGCTACCGCGAAGTGAATCATCCAGAGCGGCAGCAATTGTTCGCTGCAATCGATGCGCATGTACCGCCCCTTGACACAAGTCAGTCCCTGGTCACCCAGATAGGGCCTACTTCACACCTCCCGATGTGGGGTTGGCTGCAGTCTCCTCTGGTCCACGTGGTGGCCGCATCTGGCCTGCTGATAGGCCTCTGGTGGGGGCTTGACCATACGCTGGGTGAGGCAGTGGCCTCGCTCCTGCCGGTGCAGGGGTGAGCGAGATGCAGCTGAGACAGGAGCAGGGGCTCTGGCTATGGGCCGGAACGTTGTCCTTGCTGCTCATTGCCACGCTTCCGCTTGCTGTTGAGTGGCAGCTCACGATCGCCGTGGTCGTCACGGGCGGAGTGTGGGCAGCATGGCGCCGAAGCAGGCGGATTGCCGGCGGCGAGGGACATGAACTGCAGTGGAGCAAGGGCACTAGCCTACCTGCAGGATCCTACCGCCATCCGGTTGTCTTGGTGGTAGGCGATTGTCTGGCTGAGCTGTTTGGTCCGTTACCCGCTGAGCAATGGGCATTGCGGGTAACGGGGGAGGGTTGCTATGTCCGGGTGCCCGACGCGCAGAAGCTACCCACGACGATTGCCAGCCTGTTGCTGCAAAGGCCCGAATGGAATGAACAGCTGAGTGTCATGTGGGTCGTGGATCCCTCCGTCCATACAGATGTTGCAGTGTTGGCGAATGAACTGCGCAATGTGCACCGTCAGATTGTGAGGTTGCGCGAACGTGGTAGCCCACTGTCGCTGCTGGTGGTGGGGTTTTTCCAGAGCACTTCGCAGACCTCGGCCTGGTTTACCTGGGCAAGCGCCAAATCGAGCGTGCAAGTGCATGAATCAGGTATGTGCATGAGCCTGGCCGAATGGCAGGGTTGGAGCGCGGATCCTGATCTCCGGGCTGCTCGACTGCGAGACACTGTGCAATTGAGCGCTGCTGCTGGCTGGTTGAAAGCTCTCTGTATGTCGGAAATGCGCGTGCGGACTTCTCGCCAGGAGATCGCGGCCACCGCCTTTGCCCTTGCATGGACACCCAATTCCAGCGAGCGCCCTGACAACAACCTATGGCACCGCTGGCTGCAGGAGCGGACTGGGCTGAGCTTTGACCAAGGTACGTCTGATGATGCCTATGCTTCATTGCCGTTCCCTGACGCTCTGCTCCATTTGCTGCCTCGCAGTGCTCAACGTAATAGGCAACACAGAGCGGTGCTGGTGGGGGGCTGGCTGTTTGTGTTGGCAACCTCCATCGCGTTGGTAAGCTCTGCATGGCAGAACACATTGCTGGTACGCCAGGTCACCGAAGACTTACGGCGCTATGCCACTGCTTCGGTGAGTGCTGAGCCTGACAAGGGTCTCCAACGGGAGGGCGCGCTGGCAGTGCTTCGTCAGGATGCCGAGCGCTTGGACCACTATTACCGCCAGGGTGAGCCGTGGTCGCTGGGCCTCGGCTTGTACCAGGGCGAAAAACTGCGCCCGTCATTGCTGGCGGCCATCAACGGCCACCGTATCCCGACGATGCCTCAGTCTTCGCCTGCCAGCCCTCAAATGGTTCGCTTGGACAGCCTCTCGCTTTTCAGCAGTGGCAGTGCGCAGCTGAAGGCGGATTCAACCAAGGTCCTGGTCACTGCATTGGCGGGCATCAAGGCCCAGCCAGGTTGGCTGATTGTGATCACGGGGCACACGGACGCTACCGGCAGCGACGAACAAAACCTGCGTTTGTCGCGAGCACGTGCGGCCGCGGTACACGACTGGATTCAACACATGGGCGACATCCCCAGCAACTGCTTCGCGGTGCAAGGCCTGGGAGCCAGCCAGCCAGTTGCAAGCAACGACACGGAACAAGGACGGTCGGCCAATCGCCGAGTTGAGATTCGCCTGGTGCCGGAGGCGGGGGCTTGCCTGTCCTCGACTGCGGCTTCTGGCCTGCAACCCCAGTCGCATTCCGCGACCTCCAACACTTGAAAGAGGATTTTCTAAATGGCTATTCCTGTTTACCTGTGGCTGAAAGACGATGGCGGTGCCGATATCAAAGGCTCGGTGGATGTTCAAGATCGAGGTGGGAGTATCGAGGTCGTCGCTCAGGATCATAACTTGTACATTCCGACTGATAACAACACTGGCAGATTGACCGGTACGCGCATCCATACCCCATTCCTTTTCACCAAAGAGATTGATGCGTCTTCCCCGTATCTCTATAAGGCCGTCACAACCGGTCAAACGCTCAAGTCGGCGGAGTTCAAGTGGTACAAGATTAATGATGCCGGCCAGGAAGTTGAGTATTTCAATACCAAGCTGGAGAACGTGAAGGTCGTTCAGGTTGCACCAAAAATGCACGACATCAAAGATCCTGAGAAAGAAAAGCACAACCATTTGGAATCGGTCGAATTGCGTTACGAAAAAATCACCTGGACATTCAAGGATGGAAACATCATCCATTCGGATTCCTGGAATGAACGTACTACCGCCTGATGGAACTTGGCCGTCGGTCTGTAATTGCTGACGGTCCCCAGTGTATTGGGTTGAGCGTCCGCGTGCGGGCGCTCAGCCAAGTACACCACGGTTTCAGATACGTCCACTGATGACGTTACGTTGACCATTGACGACAAGGATGCCCTGTATGGCACATGATCCTACCCGCTTGCTCCGCCGTCTCAACGCTTATTGCACCCAGGCACTGACGGCGGCAGCGTCGTTGTGTCAGGCACGTGGGCACAGTCATATCAGCATTGAACACTGGTTGTTGAAGTTGTTTGAGCAAGGAGAAGGTGATCTTGTGGTCATCGCCCGCCGTTATGGGTTGGATGTGGATGCCCTGTGGCAAGGACTGCTTGAGTACTTCAATACCTTGCCGCGCAGCGTGCTCAGCAAGCCCCAACTAAGTCTCGAAGTGCAGCAACTGATCAGCAGCGCCTGGCTACTGGCATCGATGGATCGCGACTGTGAGCAATTGCGCTCCGTGCATGTGTTGGCGGCCCTGATTGAGACACCGGACTTACTCAAGTGCTCAGCCGCTTGGCCTCTATTGGGTATAGGTTCAACACAACTGCAACAGGTGGTAGCCCTGCTTGAATCGGATTCGGAAGAAAGGCAGTTGGTGCAGACTGTGTCGTTCAACCCCGCGACGGGACGGACGGCCAAGCCTACAAGCGCTGCGGATAGCGATGTGGCGCAGCCAGCGATCCTCGATCAGTTCAGCCATGATGTAACCGCCAAGGCCGCAGCGGGGCAGATCGATCCAGTCTTCGGACGTGACGATGAAATTCGTCAGGTGATTGACGTACTGAGCCGTCGCCGCAAGAACAACCCCATCCTGGTAGGAGATCCCGGTGTCGGGAAAACCGCCCTGGTCGAAGGACTTGCTTTGCGCATTGCCAGCGGCGAAGTCCCGGATAGCCTGAAACCGGTGAGTATCCGTACGCTGGACTTGGGGCTGCTTCAGGCTGGAGCCGGGGTCAAAGGTGAGTTCGAGCAGCGGCTCAAGAACGTGATCGATGCCGTCCAGCAATCGGAAACACCCATCCTGTTATTTATCGATGAAGCGCACACCCTGATCGGTGCTGGCAACCAGCCGGGGGGCGCTGATGCCGCAAACCTGCTGAAACCTGCCTTGGCGCGTGGCGAGTTGCGAACCATCGCTGCCACGACCTGGAGCGAATATAAGCAGTACTTCGAGCGCGATGCTGCGCTGGAGCGGCGCTTTCAGATGATCAAGGTGGATGAGCCGGATGATGCCAATGCTTGCTTGATGCTGCGCGGGCTCAAAGCGCGTTACGCCACCTATCACGGCGTGCACGTTCAAGACGCTGCAGTGCAGGCGGCGGTTAGTTTGTCCCGGCGTTTTCTGACGGGGCGCCGCCTGCCGGACAAAGCGGTTGACCTGATAGACACCGCGTGCGCACGCGTTCGTATGAGCCTCGATTGCGAGCCGCAGGCGCTGGTCCAGCTGAAGTCGCAAAAGACGGCCCTGACTGCAGAGCGAACTGCGTTGGAAGAGGATGCACAGCTTACTGGCAGGCTGATGGAGCCTCGTTTGGCGAAGATCAACGCCCAGCTGGTTCATCTCGAGAGCCAGCAGGCTGCGCTGGAGCTGCAGTATCAACAAGAGCTTGAGCTTACCCGTCAGTTGCTCAATGTTCGTCAGGCCGAGCAGGTCGATACAGCGGCCTGCGCGAAGCTGCAACAGGAACTGAGCTACGTACAGGGGAGTCGGCCGCTCCTATCGCTGGACGTGTGTGCCCGCAGTGTGGCTGAAGTGATCGCCGACTGGACGGGGGTGCCCCTTGGTAGCTTGCTCAAGGACGAACATGCCAGCTTGTTGAACCTGGAAGATCAGTTGGCCGAACGCATTGTTGGGCAGGACTCGGCCCTGCTTGCACTCGCTCAACGGCTACGTGCCGCGCGAACAGGGTTGACGAACGACAACGCGCCGATGGGCGTTTTCCTGCTGGTCGGCACCAGTGGCATCGGCAAGACGGAAACAGCACATGCCCTGGCCAGTAGCCTGTTTGGCGGTGAGAAGTCGCTTATCACGCTCAACATGTCCGAATACCAAGAGGCGCACACCGTCAGTCAACTGAAAGGGTCACCGCCTGGTTATGTTGGCTACGGCCAGGGTGGTGTGCTTACCGAGGCCGTTCGCCAGCGCCCCTACAGCGTCGTGTTGCTGGACGAGGTCGAGAAAGCCCACCGAGATGTCCTCAACCTGTTCTACCAAGTGTTCGATCGCGGCTTCATGCGCGATGGCGAAGGCCGGGAGATCGATTTCCGCAACACGGTCATCCTGATGACCTCCAACCTCGGCAGCGACCTGCTGCAAAGTTGCATCGAGCAGCACCCAGCCACAGAAGATGCAGCCCTCCATGAGCTGCTACGTCCGGTGCTACGCGAGCACTTCCAGCCGGCACTGCTGGCACGGTTCCAGACATTGATCCTCCGCCCACTGGAGGCCGATGCGCTCAAACGCATTGTCGCGATCAAGCTGGGCCAGGTAGCCAGGCGTTTGCAGCGTCATTACGGCTTGCAGTGCCAGGTGGAGGACTCGCTCTACGAAGCCTTGGTCGCCGCCTGCCTGCTGCCCGATACCGGCGCTCGCAACATCGACAGCTTGCTGAACCAGCAGATTCTGCCGGTACTCAGCCAACAGCTACTGCAGCGCCAAGCTATTGGCCAGCCAACTCAAACGGTGACGCTTGGGTACTGCGAGAACAGCGGCATCAGTTTGAGCTTTTCCGATGAACACGACGCAGCACCGCTGGCTGGTGAGAGGGCTTGATCATGGCGAAGTCATTACTAGGTTCCACCCCTAACCACTACACGCTTGAAATCGATGAATTGGATGCGGTCGAGCTCGATGTACTGTCGTTCAACGGTGAAGAATGGCTGAGCCAACCCTTCAAGTACAGGGTAGCGTTCACCTCTGCCACGCAGGACATCGAGGCTGCCAAGGTCCTGGGGAAGGACGCCAGTTTTCAAATGGGGTCGTCAGGGCATGCACCGGTCAATGCGATCTCCGGTGCAGCGTCACGCACGTTGCATGGTGTGATCACGGGTTTCAAGCGCCTCTCCAGCTCCAAAGATGAAGCCCGTTATGAGGTGACCCTGCAGGCTCGCTTGGCGCTGCTCAGCCGTGGCAAACAGTACCGGATCTACCAGCACCAGTCGGTTCCAGAAATCGTCGAGAGCATCTTGCGCAGCCGCCACCAATTCGAAGGTCAGCACTTTCTGTTCGACCTGGCTCGCGAATACCCCAAGCGTGAACAGGTCATGCAGTACGGTGAAAGTGACCTTGCCTTCATCAGTCGCCTGTTGGCAGAGGTGGGCATTTGGTACCGCTTCACGCACAACGACAAGCTGTTTATCGACGTTGTCGAGTTTCACGATCACCAGCAACATTATCAGTTCGACGTCAGTCTGCCGCTCCGCCCCCTGTCTGGCCTGACCAGCAACGGCCAGGATGGCGTCTGGGCGCTGCAGGTCAGCCATGAGGTGGTGGAGCAGCACATCAACGTTCGCGCCTATCACCACCGCGATGCGGCGGCTTTCCTGGAGGGGGACGTGGATCATAGCCGGGGTGCGACGACCACGTACGGGGAGGGCTACCACTACGGCGAACCCTATACCGCGCTGGGTGACGCAATTGCCCAGGATGAGGACCTGGAAAGCGAAAGTGGCTACTTCTACGCGCGCCTGAACCATGAACGCTTCCTCAATGGGCAAACCCGCTGCAGTGGCATCAGCAGCAGCGTCGCACTCGCTCCAGGGCAGGTGGTTACGATCACTGACGGGGCACCCCAAGTCTTCGAGCCTGGAGTCGTCATGACGCATCTGACCATCGAGGCCGCCCGGGACCGTAGTCTGGAAGTCACCTTCGAGGCGATACCGTACTCAGAGTCGATATGCTTTCGGCCGCCACTGCCGGACAAGCCGCAGATCGCGGGCACAGTGCCGGCGCGAGTCACCAGCACCCAGCAGAACGACCCCTATGGTCACATCGACCTGGAGGGGCGCTACCGAGTGAACTTCCTGTTCGACCGGGACAGTTGGAAAGCGGGAGAGGAGAGTGTCTGGCTACGACTGGCTCGACCTTACGCAGGCGACACCCATGGCCTGCACCTGCCGTTGATTTGCGGTACGGAAGTGGCGGTGGCGTTTGAACAGGGCGACCCGGACCGGCCTTACATCGCGCATGCCCTTCACGATAGCCAGCACCCCGACCATGTAACGCTGCGCAACTACAAACGCAATGTGCTGCGCACGCCTGCGAACAACAAGTTGCGCATGGACGATACGCGGGGGCAGGAGCATATCAAGCTCAGTACCGAGCACAGTGGGAAGAGTCAGCTCAACCTGGGGCATCTGGTAGATGGGGACCGCAAAGCGCGCGGGGGAGGTGCTGAGCTGCGCACGGATGGGCATGCAGCTATCCGAGGTGGCAGCGGCGTCTTCATCAGCGCTGACGCGCAGCCTGGTGCCCAAGGCGGCATGCTCGAAATGGCCGCTGCGCTGGAAAGACTGGATCAGGCCAAAGAACAACTGGAAGCACTGTCGAATGACGCCCAAGCGAGCAAGGCCGAGCCTGCGGACGTTCAAGCTCAACTGGACATGCTCAAGCAGGACCTGGAACAACTCAAGTCCTCGGTACTGCTGCTCAGCGCGCCGCAAGGTATCTCGCTGACCAGTGGTGGGCATCTGCAACTGGCGGCCCAGAAGAACCTGATGTTCAACGCCGGTGCGCAAGCCGATATGAGCGTGGTCAAGCGCTTATTTGTCGGGGTGGGGCAGGGGCTTAGCGTGTTTGTTCGCAAGTTGGGAATCAAGCTCATAGCCAACCAGGGGCCGGTGAGTGTTCAGGCGCAGAACGATGCGCTGTCGCTAATGGCTCGGCATGGTTTGGAAATTGCCAGTACTGAGGATGAAGTCCGTATCACCGCGAAGAAGAAGATTACGCTGAATGCGGGCGGTAGCTACATAGCGATAGATGCCTGCAGTGTTGAGTCAGGTACGGAGGGTGACTTCCTGATCAAGTCCGCAAGTTTTGAACATATAGAAGAGCCTACGAAGCAGCCGATAGAGCGTGTATCAATGCCTGCTTTGGTAGATCATGATCCTGAAATGCTGGGTTCTACAGTGTTTTCTGGGTGAATATTTCTTCGGCGGGAGTGATTCGCTATGGTTGATCGTGTGAGGAGTCTGGTGGGTGATTTATTCAAAAAAATATCTCATCAGGAAGATTCGCCTGTTACTGAATTTCCCACTCTAAATGTGAGCGCTCTTCTGCCTGTCACTGATTGGAGTCATCCTTTTAGGCAAAAAGGATATGTAAATATCCTTCACCAGCTCACTCAACAAGGTCGTGCGACGGCAGGGTTTTATCCACTGGGTGTTAGCGGCCTGTGGCATGGTGGAATACATTTTGACAGCGGTACGGCAGCTGTTCTCGATCAGACCAGTGTGTCGTGCATCGCAGATGGTGAAGTGATTGCCTATCGTATTGATATGGAAACGAAAGAAACAGCCTATGTTGTAAAAGGTTCCTCGGAGAATAGGCCGTTTTCTCGAAATTTTGTATTGGTCCGCCATCGTGTTGATGCGCCGGAGATTGCCGAGAGCAGTGAGTCTCCTCCATCATTGATCTTCTATAGTCTCTATATGCACCTGCAGGATGGCGCGTTCTATCGTGACTCACCCTTTATGGAACGTCCTGCCTTCTGGGAGGAAAGAGGGGACTATATTGTTTCAAAGAATGCCAAAGATAAGAGGAGCAATGCTCAGCCAACTGAGTTGGGCTCGAATATTCGTCATCTGGAAATTGCTGGAAGCAAAATAGACTTCCTGCCGCAAGGGTCTCATGTGCGTATTAGCGGTGATGGCGATTTTCGTAAGCTGGAGAGCTCAGTTGGGCCGAGCAGCCTGCGGGACGAATCTGATGTGCTGCAGGGCTATGTTGAGGTCAAACAGTTGGATGCGGTGGGGGCGGGAGAGTACAGCACGCGAAATGCGGTTAATGTATATTCCGAGGCTGATAGGAAAAGCAAGGTGCTTAGTTTGAAACTTCCGAAAGGCACTCTCGTAAAAGTGAGTGGTGAAGGTGAATTCCGGAGGTTGCTGAATGTTGCGCAGTTTGTCTATTTTAAGTCGCTAGAGGTTCAGCGTGTACCCTGCGAATATGACAACGTTAGCATTCTCGCTACGCCTGTCCCGATAAGCGCGGGGGACTTGGTAGGGCATGTTGGTGTATATCAAGATGCTGTCGCGGACCGGCCTGAAAAGAAACTTCATTTAGAGGTTTTTAGTGCTGATGACGTGGCGGGTTTTTTTGAGAGTTGCCGGGAATGGAGTAAGGGTCTTCCGGGAGAGCTAAATACATGGCTTGAGTTGGCGAGGGGCACAGAAGTTGTGCCGGACCAGGGCTTCACCAAAAATAACCCACCCGCTCAGACCGGCAAGCACCCGGTGAGTGCAGAAAACTTGTTGGTTCCCAAATCCTTGCTTGATGGATTGCCTCCTACCCATAGAATCAAAGTGCCTGCGGCTGGCGGGCGTAGGGCTTGTAACTGGTATCACCTTGAGGGTGTGCTCAGTGATGCAGCGAATCAGCTGTTGAATGGTTGGGTGAAAGAGGAAGTGGGTATAACTCCGTGGAAAAATCCATGGGATTGGGAGGGGTATCAGGTTATTACGGAGTATAAGACGCCTGCAGAGTTCATGGCTGCCTCCCGCCGGTCAGAAAAGCTGCTGACGGAGGAGCAGCTTAAGCGGTTTGGCGCGATGGCCGATGAGGGCGAAAAATCGACAGTCAAGACTCGCTTGCGCGAACTGGTTGATAGTGACGGCAATGGAAGAATCACAGCGAATGAACTCCGAGCTGCAATTCAAACGCCGGCCGGTGCTCAAAAGCTTTCAAAGCTGGTGGTCAGCTACGAGAGTGAATGGTATTACGCGGCGCACAAATGGGATGCCTTGGATGAGCTATTAGGGCATTCGGGCTCAACTCCCAATGTCAATTGGCTGGCAGAGAAAGATCGGATTAAACAGCTGAGTTGGTGGGGTGATGTGGCGGCAAAATTGTGGCTGCCCCAAGAGGCGAGGGTGTATCACTTTAATCCAATGGGGCTATTGGCAAATCTGGGGTTAGTGGATGATAACGACTTAAGGTGGCTGGTTGTTCCGCGAGGGCAGTTCACTTTTGATGCCGAAGGTAACGATATCGAGGGGAATGCAAGTTTTACCCGCATTGCGCATGCGCCTCCAGGCGAATCTGGCATAACTATTGGACGAGGGTATGATCTAGGTCAGCGTTCTAATTCTGAAAATGAATTGCCTGCAGTTGGGATAGGCGAACCTCTCCTTTCGTGGTTGGTCAAGTCAAAAAAATTCAAAGGAGAGGCTGCGCGGGAGTATTACCGCAATGCCCCTAAAGCGGTTAGAGAGTACAAAATCACTCGGAGGCAGCAATTTGAGTTATTTGTCTCTGTTTATGATTTTATGATTAGTGAAGTCGTTAGGATATCCAGAAATAATGAGGCCTATGGTGTGCTTAATTGGGAGGCGTTAGATCCTAGGGTGCGAGATGTAGTGGTCGATTTAATTTATAGGGGTGATTATCACCCGGATTCAAGGAAGTTCGTTCAGCGGCCTTTTGTTAATAACGATGTGTCGGCTTTGCGAGCTATTATGATGGATAGGGATAAATGGGGGGGCGTCCCTCTTGATAGGTTTAGGCGAAGGGCGGATCATTTGAAATGAAATTTTTTTTGTTCTTGTTTGCCGTTTTTTTGTTTGCGATGGAAAGCGCTGACTCGAAAGAGCTTGATTATAAGCTGGTGCTTACGGCAGGGACCGGTACTGTTGATGGGCGCGTGGTGCGCTTTCTGACATTTTTCGAGGATGCGTGTCTTACGGTGCAAAATGTTGTGCCGGGGGATGTAGGGAGGGTTGCGGCGGAGGCGAGAATATGTAGTTTAGATGGGCGGGATATAAGTAGTGATTTCGTGGATGTTACCTTCAAGCGAGGTGTCTTTACGGATAAGGGTCTGTTTTTTGATGTTAGTGCTACCCCATTTAGGCCTCTGGGGGAAAGGAAGTTGCTCTGTCAGGTAAAGTTTGTTCAGGGCGTGGCTGACCACTTGTCATGCGTAAATGCAAATTACGATGAGTGATATCTAGTGTTTCGAAGGATTGATTTGTTTGTCTGCTCAATTTGTTTTGCTCGATGAATATCGGATCTTTGCTATAGCGAATTCGCCGAAGAGTGTTAGGGAGCACAGGCTCACGCGAAGGCAGCAGTTTGAGTTGTTTTATATTGTTTATGAGAGGCTTAAGAAAAATGTAATTTCTACATCAATGAGGTAGCGAGGTTATGGGTCCTTTCATTGGGGCTCGCTTGACTCTAGAGGTCAGAATGTCGTTGTTGATCTAAAATATATGGGGTTGTAACGATAAAAGTAGACCTTTCGTGTAGGGGCAATATTGCTGCTTTGAGGGCTGTATTGGAAGTTGGAAGTAACTGGTCTAGGGTTTCTGAGGATAGGTATCGGAGAAGGGTGAGGTTTTTGCAATGAAAACGCGTTCGTTGTTATTGTCATTGCTGATTGTTTTGTCGGGTGCGGCTGGGGCAAAGGAGCTTGATTATGGCTTGGTGCTTACTGCTGGTACGGGTGTGATCGATGGGCGAGTAGTGCGTTATCTGACCGTGTTTAAAGAGCCTTGCCTGATTGTGCAAAATCTCGTTCCGGGAGACGTGGGGTCAGTTGTGAACGAGTCCAGGATATGTGGGCTGTCCGGAAGGGGTTTCAGTGAGGATTTTGCGGATTTTAGTTTTGAACGAGGAGTCTTTGAGAAGGGTGGGTTGTTTTTTGAAGTGATTGCTTCGCCCGTAAAGCCTATTGGTGAGAAGAAACTATATTGCGAGGTTAAATTTTCCGGTGCGTCGGCGGATCATTTGTCTTGCAAGAGTGCTCAGGGTGAGGAATGATTGCGCTGTTTAATTTTTCAGGCTGCTTTCGTGGGATAATTTTTGTTTGGGGGTAGCAATGAAAGGGGTGGTTCGGATAAGTGATAAGAGTTCCGGTGGTGGGACTGTGCTTAACGGTTCTAGTTCAATGCGATTCAGCGGTGTTGGAGTTGGCCGCGTGGGAGATGAAGTTGATTGTCCAATTCCTGGGCATGGCAGGACTGTAATTTCAGAGGGAAATGCAGCCTTTAAAGATAACGGTGTTCCCGTCGCATTTGATGGTCATCGCTGCGCGTGTGGTTGCGTTCTGATTTCGTCGATGCCCAATGCTGGTGCGAGCTAGATATGCCTGGCGAACTTGATCGAATGCCGCCTGCTGCGGTTCAGCCAGAACGCCCTCGCATATGGCTTTGGCTATATTTGCTTGCCGTGGTGTTGATCATTGCGTTCGCTGGAGTGATTCTATTTTCGGAGGCTGCTCTGCATGAAACATCGTTAGAAGCATGGGGCACTGCTTTAGGTATTTCGTCTCTCGGATGGGGCGTAGCGTGTTGCGTTCGGCTGCTCTATTACCTAAGTCAACAGCGAAGTGCCGATGGCTGGGATGCTGCACGTGCATTGGACTTTGACAGCAAGCTCCGCCAGGGACGCCGTAGTCTCCAGGTTTGCGCTACCAGCGTGTACACCGCTCTACGTCTTGAGCAAATGAAGGAAAGTGAGCAGGCCGATGCCATCCTCAAGGGCGCCTCTGCACTAAAGGCTCAATCATGCAGGATGACGGGCGCCACGGTGCGGCATTCCCGTTTGCCTGGTGATCTGAACGAGGACACTGAACGCGCGCTGTTGAATGTACTCACGCAGGTGCTCGGAGATCTGGCTCCTATGTTTGCTGAGCTGCCTGACGATGTTCAGGTCGCATTGGCTGTCGAGGTTGCAACTCCTCTGCGAAAGGATCGGTTGGCCGATGTTTGGAAGATGGCTTGGGTCGAATCGGGCATCCGCCAGCCTCTTCAGCTTTTCGCTTGTACCGGACTTGATGCAGTAGATCAGTGGCTGGACCGGCGCAACGACGATACGGCGGTACTTCTGGTGATGGCCGTAGTGTTGGCACCTCAGGCGCCACTCGGCACGGCGGAATCAGCTGTTGGATTGCTGCTGAGCAATCCCAGCGCTTACCCCTCAATGGCATCAGTTGCCACATTACACAGGCCAGAGCAATCGCGAGACGACACCCCCGAGGCGCTGCTTCGCGCTGTTCACCAGTGCTTGGATTGGGTGCCCATCGAGGTGGCTGCAGTCGAGCATCTATGGCGAGCAGGCGTTGAACAGAAACACCAGCGAGCTGTGACATCCGTTCTGGGCAGGGTCGAGCTGTTAGCTCTTAAAGATAAGCAGGTCCACAACCTGGATGCCCTGCTTGGCTATCCCGGAACGGCAGCACCCTGGTTGGCAATCGCTCTGGCTGCGCAAGCCGCGCAACGTAGTGCCGGAGCTCAATTAATTCTAAGTGGTGGACACGGCGCTGAGACGCCGCTGTGGGGAACGGTGGTGACGCCTGTTCAGCCGCTTGTGAGGTAGGGCTTTGACATGCAATTTAGGCGGAAGTGGTTGTTGGCTGTTGTGCTTGTCATTGCATTATTGGCCCTCGTCATCATCGGTTCAGTGCTGTGGCTGCGTCCGGGCATGGCAGTGACGCTATTTGATAGCGCGTCAGGTGGCGGCGGAGTTCTGATAGCGGCGCTGGTCGCAATGCCAGTATTGTTGTTGGTAGTCGCTTACCTGGTCTTCGCTCGTCACTCGGGCGCATCGGCATACTGGAGTCATGCAGGTCAGGGTGAATCTGCTTTAGAGGGTGACGCACAACAGCAGGCCACTGCCTATGATGTGCCTGCGACCGATATCACGTCAGCGTGTATGCACCTTCGCGAGCAGTACGGTTGGCTGTGGTGGCGAAGGGTTCGTTTGCTATTGCTGGTTGGGGAGCCCACCGAGGTAGAGGCTATCGCGCCAGGTTTGGTCGATGGGCACTGGCTGGAAGGGCGAGGCACCGTGCTGCTTTATGGCGGAAGCGTTGCAACGGCGCTAGACACTCGGCTGCTGGACAAATGGCAACGGCAGTTCGGTTGGCGAGGTATTGACGGACTCGTTTGGGCGCTGAGAGATCGTCAAACCGACGACCGCATTTCAATGAGTACCAGTGTTCGCCAGCTGCGAGACATAGGCCGCTATTTTGGCAGGGCATTGCCGCTGCACCTGTGGCAGGTTTGCGGCAGTGAATGGGAGCAGTTAGAGCGTGATGTGACAGCGATTGGTTGTACGCTGCCTACCCGAAGACCTGGCGTTTGCTGGGATGAACGTGTGGGCGGTCTGCAGCACAGATTGCGCGAGCAGGGGTTAGCACAGATGCAAAAGCATGTGGACCATGACTTCCTGCTGCGACTCGCGCGTGATCTGCTGGGCGACGGCGCATCACGTTGGCGCGGTGTATTGGAATCCTTGTCAGGTAGGGCCGTTCGGGGTATCCAACTCCGGGGCCTCTGGTTCAGCCTGCCAGTTCGGCGAACTTCCCCCAAGGTGCTTGAGCACCATTGGCCTGAAGATCCTGCTTGGTCTGGAATTCTCAGTGACCATTCTGCCCGATCTCGCAGACTGGGTTGGCACCCAGTAAGAATCGTCTACACCTCCGCGCTCGGGCTTGCAGCTGTCTGGGGCATTGGCTTGTTGGTTTCATTCACCAGCAACCGTGTCGAAGTCGGCCGAGTGGAAGCTGCGTACCGAGCGCTACAACAGCCCGAGGCCGCTAGTGATCCAGCGCACGCCCTGGCCGAGTTGGTTCGTGAATTGTCCCGTCTGGACTACCGTGGCGAGCACGGAGCACCCTGGTATCAACGCTTTGGCCTGAACCGCTCCAATGACCTGCGTGAGGCGGTGTGGCCGCTGTATGTCGAGGCCAATGACCGCCTTCTTCGGGACCCGGCCGCATCCGACTTGGAGAGACAACTCACCGCGCTGGTCAAGCTCGCACCGGGTAGCCCGGCCCGCGCCGAGAGAGCGCAGCAGGCCTATGATCAGCTCAAGGCCTACCTGATGCTGGCCCGCCCGGAAAAGGCCGATGCAGATTTCCTGGTCGATAGTGTGGGTGCAAACCAGCCTGCCATGTGGCGGTTCTATGCTGAGCATTTGCCTGATCATCCGGAATGGGCGATCAAGGCCAATCCCAGACTGATTGGTCAGGTTCGCCAGGTGCTGCTCGGCGAGTTGGGGCAGCGCAACGCGGAAGCCACGCTGTACCAGCACGTCCTCGACACCGCCGCGAACCACTATCCGCCCATGGGCTTGCAGCAGATGGTCGGTGACACTGATGCGACCTCCCTGTTCACCAGTCGCGAGCAAGTCCCCGGAGTGTTCACCCGCGAAGCTTGGGAGGGGCAGGTACGTTCGGCCATTGATGACGCCGCTAAGGCGCGTCGTGAAGAGATTGACTGGGTATTGAGCGACAATGTGGGTGATGTCGGGGGCGAGCTGAGCCCTGAGCAACTGAAAGCGCGGCTGACCGCGCGCTATTTCCGGGATTACAGCAGCGCTTGGCTGGCCTTTCTCAATAGCCTGCGCTGGCAGCAGAGTACCACTCTGCATGATGTGATCACCCAGCTGACGGTGATGAGCGATGCACGCCAGTCGCCTTTGATCGCCCTGATGAACACCCTGAGTTACCAAGGGCAGGCGGGTGTCCGTGGCCAGGCTTTGGCTGACTCACTGATCGAATCGGCGCAGAAGCTGGTGGGGCAACAAGCAGCACCGATGGTTGATCAGCTGGCTCAAGTGCCTGGCGGCCCACTCGACAGCACGTTCGGCCCGCTGATGGCCTTGTTGGGCAAAGATGCTGAAGGCCGATCCGGCAGCGACCATTTGAGCCTGCAAGCCTTCCTCACGCGCGTCACCAGCGTTCGACTGAAGCTGCAGCAGATCACCAATGCCCCAGACCCGCAGGCCATGACACAAGCGCTGGCGCAGACCGTGTTTCAAGGCAAGGGCGTCGATCTTACTGACGCGCAGTCCTACGGCAACCTGATTGCCGCGAGCCTGGGCGCCGAGTGGGGCCCTGTGGCCCATGCGTTGTTCGTGCAACCACTGGCGCAGGCCTGGCAGCAGATCCTGCAGCCATCATCGGCAGGCCTCAACCGGGATTGGCAACGCGCCATCGTCGATGAGTGGCATGGTGCATTCGACAACCGTTACCCCTTTGTTGCCTCCAGCAGTGATGCATCCCTGCCCATGCTCGGGCAGATGATTCGCGCCGACTCCGGGCGCATCGAGCAGTTTCTGCACCAGCAGCTCAATGGGCTTGTGCGCAAAGAGGGGAGTCGCTGGGTGATCGATCCCCGCCAGAGTCAGGGCTTGCGCTTCAACCCGGCCTTTCTGGAGGCAATCAACCAACTCAGCCAATTGGCGGATGTGCTGTACACCGACGGCGGCATGGGCATGAGCTTCGAACTGCGGGGCAAACCCGTGCAGGACGTGGTGCAGACCAGCTTCGTGCTCAACGGCGAGAAGCATCATTACTTCAACCAGCGTGAGCGCTGGCAGCGCTTTCGCTGGCCAGGGCAGGGTGACCACCCGGGCATCAGCCTGACCTGGACCAGCGTGCATGGCGGAGAACGGCTGTATGCGGACTACCAGGGTACCTGGGGTTTGATACGCCTGCTGGAGGAGGCCAATGTCACCCCACTGGATGACGGCGACAGCCGTTTTCGGGTGGTGCTAAGTGCGCCGGACGGCCTCGGCCTGACGTGGCACCTGCGTACCGAGCTGGCTGAAGGCCCGCTGGCATTGCTCAAGTTGCGCAGCTTCCGCCTGCCCCGGGACATCTTCCTTGTGGACGATGCGCATTACGCGCAGAAGGGAGGCCCGCGATGCTGTAGTGCTGGGCACATTAACTCTAAGTGATGAGCATGGCCTTGCTTCGGCGCTGTGGAGCGCATTGTTAACGTATGTTCGGCCGCTTTAGAAGTAGGCTTTTTGCATGCAGTTTAGACGGAAGATTTTGTTAGCCGTTGTGCTTCTCAGCGGGCATTTGATTTTGTAATTTATGTAGGCTATTTCCCGCATCTTAAGGCAACTCGGTGAATGCTTGATTCTCCCTCCATGATCGTTGGTTAATTTGCTAATGCCAGGGTATGAGGTCGCCTGAGTTTAATTGTCATGAGTGAGTTTTGTAGGAAGTTTCCGAATTATTCCTAAAGGGTGGCGGACGTTAGAAAAAATTGCCATCGTTGCAAGGGGTGCATTGCAGAGTGCTCTATCAGACGTAGCGCTGTTCATTTGAGTCTCTGTCAACACGGCTCTACGCAGGTTGATTCACCGGCATCAGTTTGAACTTTTCGATGAACACAGCGCAGCGTTGTTGGCTGCCGCGAGGGCCTGATCTTGGCGAAGCCATTACTTAGTTTCACCCATAATCATTACATGCTTGAAATCGATGAACTGGACGACGTCGAACTCGATGTACTGTCGTTCAAAGGTGAGGAATGGCTGAGTCAACCGTTCAAGTATACGGTGGCGTTTACCTCTTCCACGCAGGATATTGATGTCGCCAAAGTCCTCGGGA
>RCUU01000340.1_pt1 | contig 26890 bp, 25 predicted proteins | sample 2166211 | NCBI WGS metagenome assembly RCUU01 (sample SAMN09932620, study PRJNA488358) | compost metagenome | feature: garden; material: soil; isolation source: compost soil in phenylacetic acid-enriched culture | place: Germany: Experimental Botanical Garden Goettingen | collected 2016-01-27
GCACCACCTTGACATGGTGGGGGTCGTTGGTTCGAGTCCAATTGTGCCTACCAAACAAAAGTCCCGGTTTCCGGGCATCAAAAGGGCGACCCCAAGGGGTCGCCCTTTTGTTTTTGTCGTGCCCAACGGAGGGCGATTTCACGCGCTACAGTCTCGTCGGATAACCGCATAGCGAATTGCGACTATAGTGAGTCTCTAGCGATGGGGTCAGAGATGCGGCTATGCCTTCCATTGATGTGTCGCTTCCGTTGAGCCTGCGCAAACGAGCCATGTTGGCCAGTGCGTTGAACCTTCTCGCTGTCTTTGCTTCCCAGGTCATGCGACTGGGCGGCAATCTGGTGATCACCCGCTTGCTCGTGCCGGAAATGTTCGGCGTGATGGCCATTGCCACCACTGTTTCAGTGTTGCTGCAACTGCTTTCCGATGTTGGGCTGCGGCCGAACGTCATTCAGAGCTCGCGCGGCGACGAACCGCTGTTTCTCGATACCGTGTGGACTGTGCAAGTCATCCGTGGGTTTGTGCTGTTCCTTCTGACGTTGCTATTGGCCCTGGGGGCAAAATTCACGCAGTACATCGAACTGTGGCCGGCCCATTCCACCTACGCCGCTCCAGAGCTACCGATGGTGCTGGCTTTGTCTGGGTTCACCGCGATCATCTATGGCTTCCAGTCGCCCAAGGTCGATGTGGCCATCCGTGTCTTCCAGCAGAAGAAGGTGGTGATCGCCGAACTGATTGCACAGTTTGTCGGTTTGATCGTGATGCTCGTGGCAGGCTATCTCACCCGCTCCATCTGGTCATTGGTGGCGGCGGGGCTGCTGAGCACACTGGTTTTCACCGTACTCAGTCACCTGGTCTTCCAGGGGCCGCGCAACCGCCTGCGATGGGACCCCGCCGCGCTGCGCGAGGTGTTCGATTACGGGCGCTGGATCTTGTTGTCATCCTCCGTAGGGGTTCTGGCGATGCAGGGTGACCGGATCTGGTTCGGCGGAAGTATGTCGGTCGCGGAACTAGGGGTCTATTCCATCGCTGTCGCCATCCTTGGGGCCATTCAGTCGGTCCTGCTGCGGCTGGCGGGGGCAGTCGCCTTGCCGGCCTTCAGTGAGGCAACGAGAAGTGGCGACAAAGAGCGGGTGCGCAGCCTTTACTACCGTTCCAGGGTGCTGTTCGACCTGACCTCGCTGTTCGCTTGCGGTTTTTTGCTGACTGCCAGCCCGCTGTTGATCAGTTGGCTGTACGACGACCGTTATGCCGGCGCCGGCAATACCATGGCCATTCTCTCGCTCTCTCTTTTCACCTTGCGCTTCACGCTGGCACACCAGCTCTGGTTGGCCCTGGGGCTGACCAAATACGTGGCGATGGACAACATCATCCGGGTCGTTTCGCTGTTTATCCTGCTGCCGGTCCTCATGGCCATCGGTGGCGTGAGCTATGCCATCTGGGGTGTGGCGCTGCATACCTTCTTCACGCTTTTCCTGATTTTTCCTGTCAACCGCAAGCTGGGTCTGCTGGACCTGAAGCGCGAGGTTGTAGTACTGCCTGCCCTGCTGATCGGCGTCTTTTTCGGTGAAATGATAACCAGCCTGTTCACCTGATTGGGCCGTGAAGGCGCAGGCAGGTGAGCGTGTGGTCGGTAGACACATGGGCCGCGAAAGGTTCCAGCGCCTGGGAGGGGAGGCTGCATCAGGCGGCCCCTGAGACCGCACGGTCAGGTATGCCGTTGTTATCTTTCGCCATATCCACAAGTAGAAAAAATGGCGCCATAAAACATACAGTTTCCACTGGCTAATCATTGAATAATCAATGATTAAGCGTGTCTTGACAGATCTTTTTCGCAGATCTTTAATCTTTTGGTATATGGCAGCCTAAGGCGTTTAAATGCCAAAGGTTATTGCGTGTTTATTTGGCAGCGCTTATTACCTGTTAACTGGATAAGCTCCAAGGACATGAAATGAGAGAGCACATACGAAAGCTCATAACGCCGTCGATGCGCTTCGAAATAAGAAAGTTCTTGACTTGGGCCCAGGATATAATGGGGCGCGCGTGTTTGTGGCGCTGGGAAATTACTAGGTTCCGGCTGCAGACAAGTAACGACTACGAAGTCTTATATGTGGGTCGAAAGAGCCGCAAGGAGATGGCCAAGCTGCTCATCGGCGGCAAACCCGAGGCCGACACCAAATCCGGCGATGGCACGCAACAGCCTGGCGCCGCGTCCCATAGGGTGTTGATCAGCGAGATGCCCAGTGCAGGTGCCCTGTACGTGCCCCATTACCTGAGTGCCATCATCCCCCTGGGGCGTCCGCTGGAGGAGATCATCGCCCGCTACGACGGTGAACTGCGCCGCAACATCCGCAAGTGTCGGCCGCTGTACCGGATGCAGCAGGTGCTGACGGACGAGGAGATTGGCAAGGCTGACCGGGAAATGTTGCAGCCTTATGCCCAGGCGCGGCATGGCCTGCATGCCAAACAATTCGACTCCCAGGAAGTATTGCGCATTGCCCAGACCGTTGGCCGGCTCGACCTCGTAATGAAAGGCGAGGAGGTTGTAGCCTGTCATTTCGGTTGTGTAATAACCCGGGCCGGCAAGCGCTATTGGAGCACGCTTCGCTTTGGCTACCCGGAGGCCGTCTTCAACGACCCAAAACGACTGCGCGAGGTCAACTCGATCACTACCTTCATGGCCCTGGAATGGGCCATCGAGCAGGGTTTCGATTATTACGATATCGGCCAATGTCTGGCACGTCCGGACGATGGGCTTTTGAAATGGAAGCGCCGACGCGGCGGTGATGTGGATACTTTGGGCAATCAGGCCTATATGTTCGTCCGGTTGCCGAAGACCGGCATCGCCAAGTTTCTCTGGGAATTCCCGTTATTTGCCGTCGAGGACAGCAGGCTTACACTGCATCTGGGTTTGCCGGATGGGCCAAGTGACGAGGAAGTTGTCGATCGCTATCGTGAAATGGTCTTCGGTGGCTTATTCAAGATATACATTTACTGTGCGAAAGCGCCTGGCGAACTGCTGCTGGAGAACTTGCGCGATCGATATGCTCACTTCCAGTCCCCTCCCATTCTGGAAAAAGTAGTGTGCAACTGAGCGTGAAAGATAGCCTTTCAATGAGAGCGCTACATGATGAACGACATTTCGGATGTAGACACGAAGGGATCCGACCGTAAAAGCTGGAGCTTGGCCGCATACAAGTACTTTGCAAGAAAGCGGCTGGTACGAAAGCCGTCGGAGAACCTGAAGAGCCTTGCGGTCAGGACCTGGGATATTGCCCCGGCCGAGGTCACCCCGGCGCCTCCCGCTTTTTTCCTGCCGAATCAGTTGGAGCGGGTGACCGGCTGGGAAGCGAAACGTTTCTTTCCTTTCGAGCATCCGCGGCGGACCATGGAGGGGCTGGGCAGCGTCGCACAGCCCCCTACCAGGGGCTATCTGATCAAGGACGTCATTCTGATCGATGGCGCACTGTACAAGAACAATGCCAGCTTCTGGCTGTCTGACCGGCCCAACGGGTTACCGCGAATCGTCGTGGAGCAAGAGATCGAGCGTGGGGCCGCTTATTGTTCACGTTACGGCAACCGCTGGTTTGGAACATGGCTGGCCGAGGATTGCGTCACATATGCTTTGGCCCGTAACGAAGGCGTGCCGGTCACCACGGCGCCCTCGGGCAGGTTCCCCCTTTTTTCCCAGGCTGCGCAGTACGAAGAATGGCTTGGCATGCATCCGCTTCGGCTGCACACGGCCTTTTTTCGAGAGTTGGTGCTGTTCGATGACTTCAGCCACAACACAAACCAGTCCGAGCGATACCGCGCCATGGGCCGGAAGTTGTTGTCGCGGGTAAATTACCAGCCCCACCCGGGGGTTTTCATCTTGCGGGGCGGTGATGGGGATCCGCGCCTGCTGCACAACGAACTGGAGATCGCCGAACATCTGCAAAAACATCGCGGCTTTCGCATCCTTGCCCCTTTGAAGTGCGACCTGGCAACCATCGTGGAAACCTGTGCCGGGGCGAGGGTAGTGGTGGGCGTCGAGGGCAGCCAGCTCATTCACGGTATCAATGTGCTGTCGCCCGGCGCCTCGGTGCTGACGCTGCAGCCACCTGATCGCTTTGTCTGCTTCTACAAGTACCTGACTGATCGCGATCAACAGCATTTCGGCTTTGTGGTCGGGATACCTGATGGCAGCAGCTTCCGCATCGACCTCAATGAGCTCGAACGGACCTTGGATCTGCTGCCGTCATGACAAGGCAAGGCATGCCATGACTGCCTGAGGTGCATGGCCACTGGTTGCACGGTGTAACGTATGGTCGCGGTCCTTGCCCGGGGAGGGCGTGCTAGAATCCGCGCCTTCGAATCTGGAGGTACACGCGTGCGCAAACTGGCTGTGGTAATGGCAGTGCTCGCCCTGGCGGGCTGTGAGAACGAGGTCGAAGGCGTGCACAAACAGGTGGCCGAACACCTGCACAACCCCAAGACCGCCAAGTTCGGCAACGTGCGGATCGACACCCAGGGCACCATCTGCGGCCAGGTCCGCGGCAAGGATGATGCCGGGCAGTACGAAGCCTACCGCAGCTACGTGGCGATCAAGCGTGATGGCCAGTACGAAATCATCGTCGACGACAGCGGCAACAACCTGCGCATCCGCGAGATGTGTGGCGGCGCCGAGCTGCAGCGTCGCGCCGAAGCCCTGGCAGGCCAGCCGGCCCCGCAAGGCTGGGATGTGGAAGTGATCCAGGGCGCCAACATGGGCGCGCTCAGCGACATGACCGCGCGCCTGATCGAAAAGGGCATCCCGTCCTCGGTGGAGTACCGCGACGGCAAGCCGGTGGTGCTGATGGGGCCGTTCCCCAGCCGTGAGGAAGCCGAAGCACGCAAGGCCGAGGTGATGGCCAAGCTGGGTACCGATTCGGTGGTGATCCAGCACGGCGCAGCGCGCTAAACCCGGTTTCTGCAGGTGCGGCCTTTTGTGGGAGCGGCCTTGTGTCGCGAAAGGGCTGCGCAGCGGCCCCAGAATCTTGAACCCTGCACAGATTGCCGGGGCCGCTATGCGGCCCTTTCGCGACACAAGGCCGCTCCCACACGGCTTCCACAAGGCCGCTTGTGCAAGGTCGGCGCGGCACAGTCAAACGCGCGCTAGACATTGTCCGCACAGTTTTGGCTATGCTTGGCAGGAAGAAGCCGAACGGGGAGGGCCTCATGTCTACACTGGAGCGGGCCATTGCCGTGGCCGCCAGGGCGCATGAAGGGCAATACGACAAGGGTGGGGCTGCTTATATCCTCCACCCGCTACGCGTGATGATGCGGGTTTCCACAACCGAACAACGGATTGTCGCGGTGCTTCACGATGTGATCGAAGACACCCCGCTGACCCTGTCCGACCTGGCGCGTGAGGGTTTCGCGCTGAAAATCCTTGCCGCCTTGCTGGCGCTCAGCCGCCGTGAGGGCGAGGCCTACCAGGACTTCGTGGTGCGCCTGGGCGGTGACCCGCTGGCGCGCACCGTCAAGCTGGCCGACCTGGCCGACAACAGCGACCTTTCGCGCATCCCCTGCCCAGGCCCCACCGACCTGGCGCGGCTGGCGCGTTACCGCGAAGCCAGCGCCTACCTGCAGGCGTTGGCCTGAGGTTGAATACGCGGTCAGTCTTCCTTTGGCACAGTCCAGAAAATCTGCACACCGCCATCGTCGCGGTGGGCGAGGGTGACGTTATCGTTTTCGGCGATTTCCTCGAGCAGGGTTTCCCAGTCTTCCGGGGTTTCCTGTTCCAGGCGAAAGATCAGCGCCGCGCGGCTGCGCTGGGCAGTGGGGCTGTTGATGATCTTCTGGATGCGCATACCCAGTTGTTCATAGCTGCTCGGGGTGGCGGAGGCGGTGCTGGACACAAGTGTTTCCTTGTTTTTGCTGTACGCACATACAGTATTTCACTGTAAGTAATTTCGCAACAGCTTGTCAGGCGAAAACTGTGCTCAAGCCTGGGCCGATCCGTGCGCAGCGTTATCCAGGGTATTCCACAGGCTTCTCATCGTAGGGTTCTGATTCAACAGCGAGCAGTACGAGCGGATCTCCAGGCGAGTGCTCCATTCGGCGCCTCCAGCCTGCACGAGCAACCCTCTTTCCAGCTCGTCATTCACTGCACTATGGGGCAGCCAGGCTACCCCATAGCCCTCGACAGCCATGCGAACCAGCAGCATCGCCATATCGGCCTCATAGCAGCGTTCCAGAGGGGCGACTTCAGGTGCGTTGCGAATGACGACGTCTGCCACTTTCCCCAGGAATGTCGTGGCCGTGTACGCCAGGTGCGGAATAGGCTTCTTGCCTGCGCAAAGCCGGAACATCGGCTTGCCCTGCGCGTCGGGCGCACACACGGGGATGAATGCATCATGGCCGAGCGCCAGGCTACCGAAGCGCTCAGGGTCCAGGGAGATGGGGGTGAGCGGATGATGGTAGACAATCATCAGGTCGCAGCTGCCTTCTTCGAGGGCGATGACGGCGTCATTGATGTTGGCCGCCACTACCCGGGCATTGAAGCGCTCGTTCTGCTGCTGGAACTGGCTGAGCCATTTCGGCAGGAACGTCATGGACAGGCTGTGGGCTGCCGTGATCTGGATCGAGCGTCCTGGCATCCGTTTCACGTCCCTCAGGTCGGCGCGCAGTGCCATCAAGGCGGCGAGCGCCTGGCGGGCTTCAGCGCAGAAGGTCTGGCCGGCGGGCGTGAGCTGTACCGGGTAGGTGGCACGATCAACCAGTTCGACACCCACCCACTCTTCGAGCGAGCGGATTCTCCTGGAGAGCGCGGACTGTGTAACGCATCGCACCTCGGCGGCGCGAGAAAAATTCTTCCACTCGGCGATCGCCATGAGGTCGTCCAGCCACTTGATTTGCATCGCTGATCTCCTTCGCCAGGCGCTCAGTGTAAGCGTGTTCGCACAAGCCTCGACAGCGATGCCTATAAACTATTCCGAAAACGCATAGGGTCAGCCCTATTACTCATCAACTTGTTTTTTCGCGGCGATAAACTTGTCCCCAGCACTCACTCGATGAGTTGCCGTTCCTGTCTTTATTCCAATCCTGCCAAGTAGAAAAAATAGAAAATAACTTGAGGAAAACATCGTGAAAAACAATAAGCTTCCGCGCCGAATTGCGATAGGTATCGCCTTGGGCGTAGTCGTCGGCTGGGCATGTCATCATTTCGCAGGCAGCGAACAGGACGCCAGGCAGATAGCTGCCTACTTCTCCATGGTGACGGACATCTTTCTGCGTCTGATCAAAATGATCATTGCGCCGTTGGTGTTCGCCACGCTTGTCGGCGGGATCGCAAGCATGGGCAATTCACGCTCTGTCGGCCGCATCGGCTTTCGTGCCATGGCCTGGTTCGTCTGCGCTTCGGCCATTTCACTGGCGATCGGCATGGCGCTGGTCAACCTGTTCGAACCAGGCGCTGGCATCAACTTGCAGGTCGCACAGCACGCTGATGCCGTAACAGCCCCGGTGAATACAGGTGACTTCAGCCTCAAGGTATTTATCAGTCATGTATTCCCTCGCAGTATTGCCGAGGCCATGGCCAATAATGAAATACTACAAATTGTGGTCTTCTCTTTGTTCTTCGGCTTCGCTTTGGCTGGCGTCAACCGAGCCGGCCATACAAAGATTGTGGACTGCATCGATGAACTTGCGAAAGTGATGTTTCGCATCACTGACTATGTCATGGCATTTGCACCGATCGGGGTTTTTGCAGCGATCGCTTCGGCAATCACTACTCAAGGCCTGGGGCTGCTGGTCGACTATGGCAAGCTCATTGTCGAGTTCTACCTGGGCATCCTGCTGCTGTGGGCAGTGCTGTTCGGTGCGGGTTACTTGTGCCTGGGCAAGTCTGTTTTCACGCTCGGCAAACTGATTCGCGAGCCTGTGCTGCTGGCGTTCTCCACGGCCAGCAGCGAGGCGGCCTACCCGAAAACGATGGAAGCGCTCGAGAAGTTCGGTGCGCCGAAACGCGTGTCCAGCTTCGTCCTGCCGTTGGGCTACTCGTTCAACCTCGACGGTTCGATGATGTACCAGGCGTTCGCCATCATGTTCATCGCCCAGGCATACAACATCGACCTCAGTTTCACCCAGCAGGTGTTGATCCTTTTGACACTGATGATTACCAGCAAGGGCATGGCGGGCGTGGCGCGGGCCTCGGTGGTGGTGGTCGCTGCGACCTTGCCGATTTTCAACCTGCCTGAGGCTGGCCTGCTGTTGATCATCGGTATCGATCAGTTCCTCGACATGGCGCGTACCGCTACCAATGTCGTGGGCAACAGCATTGCCACGGCGGTGATCGCCAGATCAGAGCCACAGACCGAGCCGGAAGCGGCAAGCGAGGTGTCCACCCTCGACCGCCCGGTATCGGCCGCCTGAGGAGTTTGCTCATGAAGTCGAAGAAGGCAGCAGGTCCACAAGCTTTTGCCCACACGATCGGGATTGTCGGCGGGCTTGGTTCGCTCGCGGGGGGCGACCTTTTCTACAAGCTTGTGAAGTCGCGGGCGGTGCTGGAGGACCAGGGGCGTTTTCATTTCCTGCTCGAGCAACATCCCTTCAAGGATGTGCTGCTGCCTCTGGACGCAAGCGCCAGCATGACCTCGCGAAAGTTCTACGTTTTCGAGGTGTGCAGGTCATTCGAAGCGAGCGGCGTGGATGCGATCATGCTGCCTTGCTTTGCCAGCCAGACGTTCCGCGCACAGATCCAGGAAGAGCTGGGGATTCCGGTACTGGACATGATGGAAGCCTTGGTGCGACACATCCGTCAGGTCGCGGAGCCAGGCAGTACACTCGGCGTGCTTGCTTCGGATTATGTGCGTCATTCCGGGCTCTTCGAACAAGCGTTGGGCTGCCAGTACGATGTGGTGTACCCCGACGCGCAAGCGCAGGTCGCGCTGATGGAGGCCATGTATGGCGTCAACGGCATCAAGGATGGGCACCTGGATGGCATGCCTCTGGAGTCCGTGTACCAGGCATGCCTGTCAGTGCAGGCACAGGGTGCCACCTTGGTCGTGCCGGGTATGACCGAGCTTTCGCTGGTGTGCGCCGACCTGCAGCGTCGTGGCATTGCCGCACTGGATATCAACGAGCTCTACGCCACGTTCGCGACCCAAGGCTCAAGTGCGCCCCGTGAACTGCCTTTCAAGCTGGGTATCGTGGGTGGTGTCGGCCCAGCAGCGACGGTGGATTTCATGGGCAAGGTGGTTGCCGGTACGCCTGCGGGCCGGGATCAGGACCATATCAAGATGGTGGTCGAGCAGAACCCGCAAATTCCGGATCGCACGGCCAATCTGCTGAAGGATGAAACCGACCCGACGATGGCCATGTATGCGACCTGCAAGCGACTGGAGAGCGCCGGCGCCAACGCAATTGCCATCCCGTGCAACACCGCTCACGCGTTCGTTGAACGCATCCAGGAGCACCTGCGCGTGCCAATCGTCAACATGCTCACCGAGACGATCGACTGGATAAGGCAAACATACGGCCGCGACAAGACGGTCGGCCTGCTGGCGACGTCAGGCACCGTCGCCAGCCAGGTCTATCACCAGGCAGCGAGCCGCGCCGGGCTTGAGATTGTTGTGCCGGCGCCGGATTACCAGAAGCTGGTCATGGAGGCCATTTACGGTGAGCGGGGCATCAAGGCTGGCTTCACTGAAGGACTGTGTCGGGACCAGTTGTTGATTGCGGCCGAGCATCTCTCGGAAGTGGGGGCGACGGTACTGATTCTGGGCTGTACGGAACTGCCGCTGGTGCTCAGCCACTGTGATGCTTATGAACTGAGTGGCAGGACGGTTGCCCTGGTGGACCCCACGATGATTTTGGCACGCAGATGTGTCGCGTTGGCTGGGGGTTCAGGTAATTAACAGCATTCTCATACGTTGCACATTCCCTGTGGGAGCGGGTTTACCCGCGAAGAATGCGACGCGGTGTATGGCACCGGCTTTGCCGGTGTTCGCGGGTAAACCCGCTCCCACAGGGCTGTTGTTCAGGCCACCGCCTGCGCCCCGGTGATCTCCACCAGCGACCCGCACATGAACGCTGCTTCGTCCGACGCCAGGAAGGCCACCAGCGCGGCCACTTCTTCCGGTTTGCCAATACGCCCGAACGGCACCATGCGGTCGAGGTCGGCAATGGTGCGGCCCGAGCGCAGTACGCCTGCTTCCAGCATTGGCGTGTGGATCTCACCCGGGCATACGGCATTCACGCGGATTTTCTGCGGCGCGTAGTCGCGTGCCAGGTTCTGCGTGAACGAGGCCACTGCGGCCTTGGTCACGTTGTAGGCGATGTGCCCGGGCGCCGGGTACAGGCCCCACTGCGAGGCAGTGTTGACGATGGCGCCACCACCGGCTTCGATCATGCCCGGCAGCACGGCCCGGCACAGGTGGAACATGGCGTCCAGGTTGACGGCAAAGCTGCTGTGCCAATCGTCTTCGCTCAAGGCCAGCAGGTTACCGCGGCGGTTGATGCCAGCGTTGTTGACCAGCACGTCGATGCGCCCGAATTCGCTTGCAACCGCCTGCACCAGGCCACGGCAGGCCTCACCCGAGGCGATGTCCGCGGCCATCGCCCGGGCCTTGCCACCCGCTGCTTCGATGGCCTGGGCCACGGCCTGCGCCGCCTCGAGGTTGACGTCACTGACCACTACCGTGGCGCCTTCGCTTGCCAGCCTGCTGGCAATGGCGGCGCCAATGCCTCCAGCACCACCGGTAACGATTGCCACTTTGTTCTCGAACCTGTTCATCGGCGACTCCTGTTTTGTTGTGTGCAGGGCTGCATGCAATCTAGTGAGTGGGCGTGCGAGTGTCAACAGGACTGATGGGATCAGCCCCGGCAACGTGGTGTGGATGCTTTGCGGGTCAGGCGATGGACATGCGCGCCGTCAGGTTCTGCTGCATGTAGTCGAGGAAGCGGCGCTGGAACAGCATGGTGTGTTCGTGCGCGGCGGCCTCGGCGGCGTCGGCGTCGCGGGCGGCGATGGCCTCGATGATTTCATCGTGGTCGCGGCCCAGGCGGTGGGCGCTGGCAGAGCTGACCACATGGTCGAAGTGCAGGTGCAGCAAGCGCTGGCCTTCGCCCAGCAGGCGCTCGTAGTAGTTGATGAAATAGGGGTTGCGGCCGGCGTGGGCAATGGCCATGTGGAAGGCCTTGTTCAGCTCGGACATGGCCTGGAAGTCGCCGCTGGTCACGGCCTTGAGGTAGGCGGCGTCGGCCTCGCGGATGGCGGCCAGGTCTTCTTCGCGGTGCTGGGTGGCGGCCAGGCGGGTGACGGCGCGCTGGATCAGGTCCAGGGCGGAGATGTAGTTGGGGAATTCCTCGATCTCGAACGGCGTTACCAGGGTGGTGCGGTTCGGCAGGATCACCACCAGGCCCTCGGTGATCAGGCGGGCCAGGGCATCGCGTACCGGCGAGCGGGACAGGCCGAACTGCGCGGCCAGCGAAACTTCGTCCAGCTGCACGCCCGGCTTGAGCTTGAGGGTGAGGATCTGTTTGCGCAGTTCTTCGTATATGTAGCGGCCGCTATGGCGTCGTGGTGCGCCTTCGGTATCGGTATCTTTGGCCATCATCAGGTCTCGGTTGGGCTCGCTCGTATCATACAGGCCGGCCCTTGTAGTTTTCACCCCGGCATGATCCGGGCCCGTGTAGGAGCGGCCTTGTGTCGCGATGGGGTGCGCAGCGGCCCCGGCAATCTTCGCGGCGGCATCGAAACTTCGCGGCGGCATCGAAACCTGGGGCCGCTGCGCGCCCCATCGCGACACAAGGCCGCTCCTACAGGGTGTATGGGTCAGGAAATGCCGGCCCCCCATGTGTCGCTCAGCATGAAGCCTGCCGCCAGCGGGTCGTCCGGGTCCACGCCGAGCTGTTGCAGGCCGTACAGCCAGGCCCGCCCGGTCACCCGTGGCAGTACCGCCGGGCGCCCGCCGACCTCGCCGTGGCCCAGCAACTCGACCTGGAACTGCCCGCCAATGGTCGAGCGCGATACCAGTTGGTCACCGGCCTGCACCAACCCGCGTGCCGCCAGGGTGGCCAGGTTGGCCGAACTGCCGGTGCCGCACGGCGAGCGGTCGACCCGCCCCGGTGGCAGGGTGGTGCAGGTCTGGTAGGTGCGATCGTCCAGGCGGTTGCGGAACATCACGTAGGCCACTTCATTCACCGACGGCAGCAACGGGTGCTGGATGTCCAGCTGGCGGTTGATCACCTCCTTCAACGCCACGCCGGCATCGGCCAGGGCGCGGGCATGTTCCGGGGCGATCGACAGGCCGGTCTGCGCCACGTCGATCAGGGCGTAGTACACGCCGCCAAACGCCACATCGATGTTGAGGGTGCCGAACTGCTCGGTCTCGATGGCCAGGTCCAGGTGCTCGACGAAGGCGGGCACCATTTCCAGCGACACGCTCAGGCAACGGCCGTCCGCGCAACGGGCGTGGGCGGTTACCAGGCCGGCGGGGGTGTCCAGCACCACCGTGGTCTCGGGCTCCTGCATCGGCACCATGCCCAGCTCCAGCAGGGCAGTGACCACGCAGATGCAGTTGCTGCCGGACATCGGGTGGGCCTTGTCCGCCTGCAGCACGATAAAGCCCGCGTGGGCTTCCGGGCGGGTTGGCGGCAGCAGCAGGTTGACCGACATCTGCAGGCAACCGCGCGGCTCCAGCGTTACCAGGCGGCGCAGGCTGTCATCCACCTCGTTGATGTAGTTCATCTTGTCCAGCATGCTGGCGCCGGGGATGCCCAGTACGCCGCCAGTGATGACCTTGCCGATTTCGCCTTCGCAGTGCACTTCGGCCAGCTGGAGGGTCTGTTTCCAACGCATGGGTGTTACCTCACTTGATGTACCAGCCCCAAGGCTGTTCGCTGTCGTAGCGGGTGATCTGCTTGGTTTCCAGGTAGTTGTTCAGGCCCCATTCACCCAGCTCGCGGCCAATGCCGCTCTGCTTGTAGCCGCCCCACGGTGCTTCGGTGAAGGTGGGCTGCGAGCAGTTGATCCAGACGATGCCTGCACGGAACCTGCGCGCCACGCGCTCGCAACGCTGCAGGTCTTTCGACATGACCGCGGCGCCCAGGCCGAAGCGCGAATTGTTGGCCGATCTTACCGCTTCTTCTTCGCTGTCGAACGGGCGGATGCATACCACGGGGCCGAAGATTTCCTCGTTCCACACCCAGCTGTCTTCCGGCACGTCGGCGAACACCGTGGGTTGCAGGTAGAAACCCTTGTCCAGGTGCGCCGGGCGTTCACCGCCGCATACCAGGCGTGCGCCTTCTTCCAGGCCGCGGGCAATGGCCTGCAGGGTGCCTTCGTACTGGCTGCGGTTGACCAGCGGGCCCAGCAGCACGCCTTGCTCCATGCCGTTGCCAATCTTGATCTTGCGGGTTTCCTCGGCCAGGCGAGCCAGCAGCGGCTCGTAGGCTGCACGCTCCACCAGCACGCGGGAGGTGGCCGAGCAGACTTCGCCCTTGTTCCAGAAGATGCCGAACATGATCCACTCGACAGCCTGTTCGATATCGCTGTCGGCGAAGATCACGAACGGCGATTTGCCGCCCAGCTCCAGGGTGACGTTCTTGATGTCCTGGGCGGCCGCTTGCATGATGCGGCTGCCCACCGGCACGCTGCCGGTGAAGGCCAGCTTGTCGACGCCAGGGTGCGCGGTAATTGCTGCGCCCACCGTGGAACCCGGGCCGGTGACGATGTTCAGCACCCCGGCTGGCAGGCCGGCTTCATCGGCGATACGTGCCAGCTCCAGGGCGGTCAGCGAGGTTTGCTCGGCGGGCTTGAGGATGATGCTGCAACCAGCGGCCAGGGCCGGGGCGATCTTCCACGAAGCCATCAGCATCGGGAAGTTCCAAGGCACGATGGCACCGGCCACCCCGATTGGCTCCTTGCGCGCCAGCGAACTGAAGCGGTCGTCGGCCAGTGCCACCGGCTTTTCGCGCTGGGCATCCAGCTCTTCGGCCAGGTTGGCATAGAAGTCGAAGCAGCCGGCGGTGTCGCCGATGTCCCACATCGCTTCCGGGAATGGCTTGCCGTTGTCGCGTACTTCCAGCTCGGCCAGCGCTTCCTGGCGGGCACGGATGCCATCGGCGATCCTGCGCAGGCAGGCGCCGCGCTCGGCCCCGCTCAGGCGTGGCCACGGCCCCTGGTCGAAGGCAGCGCGGGCTGCCTTGACGGCAACATCGACGTCCGCAGCACAACCCGAGGCAACGGTGGCGATCAGGCTTTCGTCGCTTGGGTCATACGAGTTGAAGGTGCCGCCATTGATCGGGCTGACCCACTGGCCATTGATGTAGAACTGGTCGTAGCGGTTCATGCGTTTCCTCCAAGGACGGCGAAGCGTCGGGCACTGAATGCAGAAAGATTCTGGGTTGGGCTGCGCCGGGCGGCGAGGTCGCTGACCAGGCGGCCGGTGGTGGCGCCAAGGGTGAGGCCGAGCTGGCCATGGCCGAAGGCCAGGATGGCGTTCTTCAGCCTTGGCGAGCGGTCGATCACCGGTTTGGTGTCGGGCAGGAACGGGCGGTAGCCGACGCCGAATTCCATGCCTTGGGTGTTCAGTTGCGGCAGTACGCGGCGGGCCTTTTCCATGATGATTTCGGCGCGCTTGAAATTGGGTTCGGCATTGGCGCCAGCGAACTCGATGGTGCCGCCGATCTGCAGGCCGCGGGTCATGGGGGCGAAGCAGAAGCCGCCGTCGGCGTAGATGACCGAGTGGCGGATTTCCACGCCCGGCTGCGGCAGCACCGCCTGGTAACCGGCGATGCCTGCCAGCGGGATGTTCACCCCGAGCGAGTCGAAGAAGGCGCGGGCGCCAGTACCGGCGGCGACCACCAGCAACTCGGCGGGCACGCGTGCGCCGTTTGCCAGGGTGACGCCGGTGGCCTTGTCGTGGTGTTCGTCGATCTTCACCACGCGTTGGCGCACACGCACGCCACCTTGGGCAATGAAGCTTTCGGTGAGGGCGGCGATGAAGCCTTCGGTGTCGTTCACGGCGCGCCAGTCAGGGAACATCAGGCCATGCTGGAACTTGCCGGCCAGGGCCGGTTCCAGGTCGGCGATCGCGGCGCCGTCCAGCTCTTCGGAGCGGAAGCCCAGTTGCTTGCGCAGTTCCAGGTGCGGGCGTTCGTGTTCCAGGCCGGCGGGGGAATCGAATACCTCCAGGATGGGGCGGTCGCCGAGCAGGGTCTTGTCGGGGCAGGCTGCCAACAGCGGTGCATAGTCTTCATACACGTGCTGGGTCAGGCGCGCCATGTCCTGGGCGATCTCGTTGATCTTCGACGGGCGGGCACAGGCCAGGAAGCGCATGAACCACGGCAGGATGCCGGGCAGGGCGCTGGGGCGCAGGGCCAGCGGGCCTTTCTGGTCGAGCAGCCAGCCGGGGATCTTCATCAGGATGCCGGGCTTGGACAGCGGGATGACTTCGCTGACCGCCATCTGCCCGCAGCTCCATTTGGCGGTGCTGTCGCCGGGGGCGGCGGGGTCGATGAGGGTGACCCGGTGGCCGTCGCGCTGCAGGTACAGCGCGCAGCACACGCCGACAATGCCGCCGCCGATGACTACAGCCTGTTGCGGTGAGGGGTGCGGGTTGTTCATGAGTGTGGCTCTTGTTCATCGATAAGGGGGGCGAGGGCTGCGCCCTCGTTCGCGGGCGCGCCCGCGAATGGGCCGCAAAGCGGCCCCTCGCATTTACTGCTGGGAGGCCTCGAACACCTTGCGGAATTCGGCCTTCTCCACATCGGTCAGCGGCAGCAGCGGGGCGCGGGCATTGCCGACCTTGAAGCCGGCCAGTTCGGCGCCGTACTTGACCTTCTGCACGAACTTGCCGCTTTCCAGGTTGGCCATTGCCGGGAACAGGCTGCGCATCACCTGCTGGGCGCCACGGATATCGCCGCTGGTGAAGGCCTTGTGGAAGGCCACGACCTTCTCCGGGAAGATGTTGGCCGGGCCGCAGATCCAGCTGTCGGCGCCCCACAGGTAGAAGTCCAGGGCCTGGTCGTCGGAGCCGCAGGACAGCTGGATGCCTTTGTATTTTTCACCGATCTCGATGGCGCGCAACAGGTTGCCGCTGCTTTCCTTGATACCGATCACGCGCGGGTGCTCGTGCAGCGCGGCAATCACGTCCAGGCCCACTTCGACGTTGGTGCGGATCGGGTAGTTGTAGAGCACCACGTTGATCTCGGGGAAGGTCGAGAGGATGGTGTTGTAGTGGGCCAGCAGCTCTTCCTGGGACGGCAGCGCGTAGTAGGGCGGGGCGATCAGCAGGTTGTTGTAGCCAGCGTCGACGGTCTGCTTCACCTGCTCCAGCACTTCACGGGTACAGGAGCCGTTGGCGCCGGCGATCAGGGTGCCGCGCTCGCCAACCACTTCCTTGACGGTGGCCAGGATCTGCCGGCGTTCTTCGTTGCTCAGGGCGTAGTACTCACCGGTCGAGCCCAGTGGCACGAAGCCGCTTACGCCAGCGGCCAGCTGGTGCTCGAGGATCGCGGCCAGGGTGTCGTGGTCGACTTTGCCGGCGGCGTCGAACGGGGTGACCAGGGCGGGCAGGATGCCATTGAGTTTCATGTCGTAAGTCTCCTTGGGGAAGGTATCAGTAGGCGTAGCGACGAAGCAGGCGGCCCTCGACCACACCGACCAGGCGGGTGAGCGGGAAGGCCACCAGGAAATAGATGACGGCCACCGCCGAGAGGAACTCGACCGGGCGTGCCGTGCTGTTGGAAATGTTCTGGCCGACGAACATCAGGTCGGCGACCCCCACCGAGGAGATCAGCGCGCTTTCCTTGAACAGGCTGACCACGTTCGACAGCAGCGGCGGCACCGAGCGCAGCAGCGCTTGCGGGAACACCACGTACAGCACTTTCACCCGCGAGCTCAGGCCCAGGGCGATGCACGCATCGTGCTGTTCGCCGGCGATCGACTTGAGCGCGCCGCGGAAGGTTTCGCTGGTGATCGCGCCCATGTACAGGGTCAGGGCGATCAGCACCGACACGTACGGCGGGATGTCCAGGCCGAACACCACCGGGAAGCAGAAGAACACCCAGAACAGCTGGATCAGCAGCGGCGTGCCGCGGAAGAACTCCACGTACAGGGTCAGTGGCAGGCGCAGCAGCTTCAGCTTCACCTGGCGCAGCAGGCTGACCACGAAGCCCAGCAGGCTGCCCAGCAGCGCGCATACCGCGGTGAACGCCAGGGTCAGGGCCAGGCCCTTGAGCAGCACCGGCCAGTAGTGCAGAACAACCGAAAAATCGAGTGGCATGACGTTCTCCTCAGCGCTGTGCGGCCAGTTCCTGGCGCCGCTCGAACCACTGCACCAGTTGCGCGATCGGCAACGACAGGGCGAAGTAGATCAGCGCGATCAGGGTGTAGGTTTCCAGCGGGCGGTAGGCTTCGGTGGCCAGGCTCTTGCCCACGTACATCAGGTCGGCGACGGCAACGATGGCCACCAGCGCGCTTTGCTGCAGGGTGCCGATGCCGTTGGTGATCAACACCGGCAAGGCGCTGCGCAGCGCTTGCGGCAGTACCACGTACAGCGTGCGTTGCCAGCCTTTGAGGCCAAGAGCGATCGAAGCATCCAGGTGTTCGCGCGGCACCGCCTGCACACCGGCGCGGTAGGCCTCGGCGTTGAATGCCGTCAGGTTCAGCCCCAGGGCCAGGAAGCCCATGACGATCGGGTCGATGAACACGTCGAACAGCATCGGCACGCAGTAGAAGAACCAGACGATCTGCAGCAGCGCCGGGGTGCAGCGGAAGAACTCGATGAACAGCTGCGCCGGCCAGCGAATGAAGAACCAGCGGCTCAGGGTCATCAGGCACAGCACGAAGCCGCAGGTCAGGCCGATAAGGTTCGAGACCAGGGCCAGCTCCAGCGTCACCTTCAGGCCGTCGAGCAGGGCCGGCAGGCTGCCGTTGAGAAAGTGGAAATCGAATTGGTAGTTCATCGCGGCGCCCTCAATCGAACTGCACGACCTTCTCGAGGAACTCACGCGTGCGTGTTTCCCGAGGCTGGGTGAAGATCTGCTCGGGGTGGCCTTGCTCCACCACCTTGCCGTTGGCGCAGAACACCACGCGGGTGGCGATATGCCGGGCGAAGTGCATGTCGTGGGTGACGATGATCATCGCCATCTTCTGCTCGGCCAGCTGCATCATCACGTTCTGCACTTCGATGACCATTTCCGGGTCGAGCGCCGAGGTGACTTCGTCGAACAGCATCAGGCGTGGTTCCAGCATCAGCGCCCGGGCGATCGCCACGCGCTGCTTCTGGCCGCCGGACAGCTGGCTGGGGTAGGCGTGCAGCTTGCTCTCCAGGCCCAGGCGGGCGAGGTAGGCGCGGGCCTTTTCGGTGGCTTCGGCTTTGCCCATGCCGTGCACCTTGACCGGTGCCAGGATCAGGTTGCCCAGCACCGACAGGTGCGGGAACAGGGTGTAGTGCTGGAACACCATGCCAATCTGCTTGTGCAGGGTTTCGTCCAGTGGCTTGCCCTGTTTGCGGCTGCCGTCGATGTAGGGCTTGCCCTGGAACTGGATGCTGCCGCCCTGGATGCCTTCCAGGCCCATCAGCACCCGCAGCAGCGAACTCTTGCCGCTGCCGGACGGGCCGATGATCACCAGGCGATCGTCGGCGCGCATGTCCAGGTTCATCTGGTCCATCACCACCAGCTGCTCGCTGTAGGCCTTGCGCACGCCGCGCAGCTGGATGAAGTCGCCGCCCAGGGCGGAATCCGGGGTGAGCGAAGCCTGTGGCTGGGCAGCCACCAAATGAGGAGTGGTCATTACAGTCGTCTCCGCGAGGGCGCCCTTGGCCGGGGCCCTCGGCATGTCAGCGGGAGTTACTGGGCTTTCTGGCCCGCGATGATCTGGGCCGAGGCCTTGTCCACCAGCTGGTCGATCTCGCCGCTGGCGCGGCGCTGGCTGAGGTAGGCATCGAGCTGGGCAAGGTCGGCGGCCGGGGTGCTGCGCGCCAGGGCGAACGACACGCCTTGCCTGGCCAGGGCCGGTACCGGCAGTACCTCCTTCGCCCAGCTGTTGGCCATGGCGAACAGGTGGTTGGTGTCGTTGGCGTCGGCCAGCACATCGGCGCGGCGCGACATCAGGGCCATGCGGGTTTCATCGGAGCCGGGCAGGCGCATCAGCGTGGCGTTCCTCATGGCGGCCGATACCGCCTTGTCGGCGGCGGTACCGGAGATCACGGCGATGGTCACGCCGGGTTTGTCGTAGTCGGCCAGGTTGTTGCCGGCGCTGGCGAACTTGGGGTTCTTGCCATTGACCAGCAGCGAGATCTGGTAGTCGGTGGCCGCCACCGAGAAGGCCACCGCCTGGGCACGTTCTGGCGTCTGGTTGAGGGCCATGGCCATGTCCCACTTGCCGCTTTGCAGGCCAGCCACCTGGTTGTCCCAGCTGGTGTCGACGAACTGCGCCTTCACCTTGAGCACCTGCTCGGCAAAGTCGCGGCACAGGTCGACGAAGTAGCCGCTGTACTGCCCGGAGGCCGGGTCGCGCATCACATAGGGCGCCGCTACCGCCGCGCCGCAGCGCAGCACGCCGGCCTTCTGCACGGCTTGCCAGGTCTGGGTGTCGGCGTGGGCCGCGGGGTGCATCACAAGTGCCAGTGCTGCGGTGAGACAAGCGATGCCGCCACCGACTGTGCGGGAAAGGGACCGTGCCATTTTGAATCTCTCCGGTGATTTGTTCTTGTAGGCAGAAGAGCAAGCAAAAAATAGATCGCAGTGTGCTTTGTTGGATTCTGCAATGTGTGCAGTGTTGTATTCAGGCTATTCCCGAGTCGACGGAGCTGTCAACACGCGGCAAGGAATTTTTTGCAGGGGCAGAACTGCCCAAAACTCCGGGAACTCGCGCTATCCCTGTGGGAGCGGGCGTGTCGAGGCGTCGAACAGCCGCGAAGCAGGCGACGCGGTGGATGGCACGGGCTTCGCCCGTGTTCGCGGGCACGCCCGCTCCCACAGGGGATGTACAGCTGGCGCTCAGGTCAGCTTCAGCTCATCGAGGAACCGTTCGAGAATCAGGTTCTGCCGCCGCCCTTTGCGGGTGGCGATGGCCAGCTTGGCGTCGAAGAACAGGCGGCCCGGGCCCAGCGGTGCCATCAGGCCTTTTTCCACCCAGGTGGCCGCGTAGTGGTCCGGCAGGAAGCCGATGTAGCTACCGGTAAGAATCAGGAAGGCGATGCCCTCGCGGTCGGTGGCGGAGGCAGCAAAGTTAAGCCGCTGGTGCAGGCCGATCGCCTTGGCAGTCATGCGGTAGGTCGGCACCACGGCATCGGCCTGGGCCAGTTGCGCGTCAGTGACCGTGGCAGCGCTGGCGAACAGCGGGTGCTCATGGCTGCAGTACAGCTTGGAGCGTTCCTCGTACAGCAGGCTGTAGTCCAGCCCGGAAAGCGGCGCGATCAAGGGTACGGCGCCGACGTGCAGGCGGCCGTCCAGCAAGCCGCGCTCGATGTCGCCCGGGGTGCTCATGCTCAGGTTGATGCGCACGCCGCTGCCCTCGGCGCGCACTGCCTTGAGGGCGTGGGTGATGCGCATCCTGGGCTGGGTCACCAGGTTGTTGACGATCGCCACATTGAGGTCGCCGCGCAGATGCTGGTGCATCTGGTTCACCTCGCTGCGAAAGCCCTCGATGGCGGCCAGCACGGTTTCGCCGGCACGCAGCACCTCGCGGCCTTCGTCGGTGAGGGCGAAGCCGGCGCGCCCGCGCTGGCACAGGCGCATGCCCAGGCGCTTTTCCAGGTCGCCCATGTGCAGGCTGATGGCCGAGCGGGTAATCCCCAGCACGCTCTCGGCGGCAGAAAAGCTGCCGCATTCGGCGACGGTCTTGAAGACCCGCAACAGCCGCAGATCGAAATCACTGACCTGATGCAAAGGCGTTTTCTTGGTCATGGGTGAGTTTTCCGATAACCGAACGTAAGTAAATGTAGATTTAACTTGTGTGATGCGAGGCACAGTCTAGGATGCAGGCATGCATACAAAATAGCATGCAGCTGTGCTGCCGTACCTTCCTGCCAACAACAACGACTATCAGTGAGGTCCACCATGCATCTTCCAGTTCCGTCTTCCCTCAAGGCACTCGTCATCGCCGCCGGCCTGTGTGGGGCCTTGCTCGCCCAGCCCGCCGCCCAGGCTGCAGAAACCTCGATATGGCAGGACGTGCAGAAGGCCGGTGTGTTGCGCTGCGGGGCGGCGGTGGCCGCGCCCTATGTGATGCGCGATGCCAAGACCGGCGACTACAGCGGTTACTTCGTCGACCTGTGCCGCGACTTCGGCGAGAAGGTGCTGAAGGTCAAGGTGGCCTTCGTCGACACCAACTGGGACAACCTGGTGGCCGGCCTGCAGAGCAGCAAGTGGGACCTGGCCATGGCCCTGAACCAGACGCCGGAGCGCGCGCTTGCCGTCGGTTTCAGCGTGCCGGCGACCGATTACCAGGTGTCGCTGCTGGTGAACAAGGACAACCCCAAGCTGGCTGAGGTGAAGGACGACATTGCCGCCCTCGACAAGCCGGAGGTGACCTTTGCCGTGATGTCCGGTACCGCACAGGACAAGGCCATTTCCTCGGTGATTCGCAGCGGCAAGATCATGCGCCTGCCAGGCATGGATGAAGCGCGCCTGGCGGTGATGTCCAAGCGCGCCGATGTGCTGGTCGATGCCAGCGACACCAACCACCTGTTCGCCCTGGCCAACCCTGGCTGGACCCGCGAGATACTGCCCAAGCCCGCGCTGGCCAAGCAGGGCGTGTCGTTCGGCGTGCGCCGTGACATTTCCCCGGCAGACCTGCAGGTGCTGAACATCTATCTGGCGCAACGCCGCGAGACCGGCGATATCCAGCGGCTGGTCGACAAGGCTTCGCTCGAAGCCAACGCGCAGGTAAGCAGCAATGAGTGATTTCGCACGCCCCCTGGCCGGGCAGGCCGTGCTGGTGACCGGTGCTTCCGGCGGCATTGGTGCCGCGATTGTCGAGCGGTTGGTTGCCGAAGGTGCCAAGGCCCTGATCCATTACAGCCGCGATGCCCAGGGCGCCCGGCAACTGCTGGAACGCATTGGCGGCAACGGCTGGATCGTGCAGGGCGACCTCAGTGAAGAAAGCGGGCCGGAAAAGCTCTGGCAAGCCGCGCTGGAACTGGCGGGTGGGCGTATTCACGGCTTGGTCAACAATGCCGGTATCCGCAGCGAAATCCCGCTTGAAGCGCCTTCGGCGCAGTGGCGTGCGGCCTGGCGCCATGAGTTCCAGGTGAACTTCTTCGCCGCCGCCGACCTGTGCCGTGAGGCCGTGGCGCATTTCCGCGCCCATGGCGGCGGGCGCATCATCAACATGGCCAGCCGCGCCGCCCAGCGTGGCTACGCCGCCGATGCCCTGCCATACGGCAGCAGCAAGGCGGCGCTGGTCAACCTGACCAAGTCGCTGGCGCGCAGTGTGGCCGGGGAGGGCGTGGTGGCGGTGGCCATTGCCCCGGGCTGGGTGCGTACCGACATGGCCGAGCAATACATCGCCCAGCATGGCGAAGCCGCGGCGGTGGCGGATATACCGGTCGGGCGCATGGCCAGCCCGCTCGAGATTGCCGAGCTGGTGGCGTTTACCTTGCGGCCGTCGCAGGTGTCGCTGAACGGGGCGACGCTGGATGTGAATGGCGGGAGCTACATTCGGTGATTTTGGGGGCGCGCTGCGCCCCATCGCGACACAAGGCCGCTCCTACAGGGGACCGCGATCCCTTGTAGGAGCGGCCTTGTGTCGCGATGGGCTGCAAAGCAGCCCCAGGATCTCGAAGGCTATTCATACATTTGTACAACCGCTGCCCCCCGCCCTTGAAATCTGTCGATACCACCCCCCGCCAACCCCGCATAACCTCAGGCCAACACGCACTGGTCAGTACTGACTAAACGAAGCCTCTACACCAGTCGCAAACGCCAACGGGAAGCCACCAGCATGTCAGCGAAATCCGATTTGTCCCTGTTACCCAACAAACCGCTATGGTTTGCCCCGAGCGCGCCACGGGCCCGGCTGGACGGCGTGGCCGATGCCGATGTGGTGATCGTCGGTGCCGGGTACACGGGGTTGTGGACCGCCTACTACCTGCTCAAGAGCGACCCGTCGCTGCGCGTGGTGCTGCTGGAAAAGAACGCCGTCGGCTTCGGCGCCTCGGGCCGCAACGGCGGTTGGGCCTCGGCGATCTTCCCGATTTCCCTGCACCGGGTGGAGCAACTGTATTCCCACCATGCGGCCTTGCACCTGCAGGCTGCGATGAACGCAACGGTCGACGAGATCGGCCGGGTGCTGGCGCTGGAAGGGGTCGATGCCGACTATGCCAAGCAGGGCTTCCTCTCTCTGGCCCGCAGCGCCCCGCAGATGGCGCGGGCGCGTGCGGCCGTGGAATCCTCGGCGCGCTTCGGGCTGCCCGACCAGTGGCAAGTGCTGGAAGCCGCCGAAGCCCAGGCCCGGACCGGCGCCCAAGGCACCCTTGGCGGCCTCTACACCGAACACTGCGCGCTCATCCACCCCGGCAAGCTGGTGCGTGGCCTGGCCAAGCTGGTCGAAAGCCTGGGCGCGACAATTTACGAGCAGTCGGCGGTCACCCAGATGGCCCCGGGCGTGGTGCACACCGAGCACGGCTCGGTACGTGCCGGCATAACCGTGCGGGCCACCGAGGCATTCACTTCGCAACAGCCGGGCAAGTCGCGTTTCGTCATCCCGCTGTATTCGCTGGTGCTGGCCACCGAGCCGTTGCCGCGTGAACTGCTGGCCCGGCTCAACCTCGACCACCGCCTGGCGTTCAACGACATGCGCCACCTGCGCGTATACGGCCAGGTCACCGCCGAAGGCCGGCTGGTGTTCGGTGGCCGGGGCGCGCCCTACAAATGGGGCTCGAGCATGCCTGAGCAGGCCGACCTGGTGGACAGCATCCACGGCAAGATCCACGACACTCTGCTCGAATTCTTCCCGGCCCTGCGCGACGCCCGCATCACCCACCGCTGGGGTGGCGCGCTGGGTGTTTCCCGCGACTGGTGCCCGACCGTCAGCATCGACCGCAACCAGCGCATGGCCTGGGCCGGCAACTACGTCGGTGATGGCGTGGCCACCAGCAACCTGGCCGGGCGCATTCTGCGCAACCTGATTCTCGAGCGTGATGAAGACATCAACACGCTGCCCCTGGTCAATCACCGCTCGCCATCCTGGGAGCCAGAACCGCTGCGCTGGTTCGGCATCAACAGCGGCCTGGCTGCCGCGTCGCTCAGTGATCTGGAAGAGCGCTACACCCACAAACCTTCACGTACCGCGATGCTGCTGGAAAAGCTCACCGGCGCCCATTGACAAGGAGATACCCCATGCCTTCGTTCACCATCATCAAGCACGCCGACATCAAGGCCCTGCCGCTGACCGCCGCCGGCCAGCGCGCCGGTGCCGACCAGGGTGACCCACAGATCGCCATCAGCAAGCAGGCCCCGGAAGCGGTCGGCAACCTCGGTGTGTGGGAGTGCCAGCCGGGCGGCTGGCCGGTGGTCGACCGCCCTGACACCGAGTTCACCTACATCATCTCCGGCAAGGCGCTGCTCACCGACGACAGCACCCGGGAGGTGGTGGAAGTGACCGGTGGCGACCTGATCATCCTGCCGCCAGGCTGGACCGGCCGCTGGGACGTGCTGGAAACCGTGCGCAAGGTCTATGCCATCTACTGATTTCCGCCAGAGCTGGAAGCTTGCCCCGATCCTTGTGGGAGCGGCTTCAGCCGCGAACACCGGCGCAGCCGGTGCCATGCACCGAGTTGCCTTCTTCGCGGGTGAACCCGCTCCCACATGGCCGCCGCATCCATCAACCATTTTCGGATAACCACAATGACCCAAACCATCATGAACTGGATCTCCGGCGCTCAGGCCGAGACCACCAGCGGCCAGCAACTGCCGGTCTACAACCCAGCCACAGGCGTGGTCACCGGCCAGGTGCAGCTGTCTGCGCAAAAGGACGTGGACGCCGCCGTCGCGTCGGCCAAGGCCGCTTTCCCGGCCTGGAGCAACCTCTCGCCACTGCGCCGTTCGCGGGTGCTGAACAAGTTCCTGGCGTTGCTCAACGAGCACCGCGACGACCTGGCCCGCATGATCACCGCCGAGCACGGCAAGGTGTTCACCGATGCCCAGGGCGAGGTGATGCGCGGCATCGAGATCGTCGAGTTCGCCTGCGGCGCGCCGCAGCTGCTGAAAACCGACTTCACCGACCAGGTCAGCACCAACATCGACAACTGGACCTTGCGCCAGCCACTGGGCGTGGTCACCGGCATCACCCCGTTCAACTTCCCGGTGATGGTGCCGATGTGGATGTTCCCGGTCGCCCTGGCCACCGGCAACACCTTCGTGCTCAAGCCCAGCCCGCTGGACCCGAGCCCGAGCCTGTTCATCGCCGAGCTGCTGAAGCAGGCCGGCCTGCCGGATGGCGTGTTCAACGTGGTGCAGGGCGACAAGGACGCGGTCAACGCGCTGATCGAGCACCCGGATGTGCAGGCGGTGTCGTTCGTCGGCTCCACGCCGATCGCCAACCACATCTACGAAACCGGTGCCCGCCACGGCAAGCGCGTGCAGGCCCTGGGCGGGGCGAAGAACCACCTGGTGGTGATGCCCGACGCCGACATCGATCAGGTGGTCGATGCGCTGATCGGCGCCGCCTATGGCTCGGCTGGCGAGCGTTGCATGGCTATCAGCGTGGCGGTGTTTGTTGGTGACGATACTGCCGAGAAGGTCATGCCCAAGCTGATCGAGCGTACCCGCGAGCTGAAAGTGCTGAACGGTACCAACCTCGAAGCCGAGATGGGCCCGATCGTCACCCGTGCGGCGCTGGAGCGCATCACCGGCTACATCGAGCAAGGCGTGAAGGAGGGCGCGAAGCTGCTGGTCGATGGCCGCAACTTCAACGGCCAGACGGCTGGCGAAGGTTGTGGTGACGGTTTCTGGCTGGGCGGCACGCTGTTCGACAATGTCACCCCGGACATGCGCATCTACAAGGAAGAGATCTTCGGACCGGTACTGGCCTGCCTGCGGGTGAAGGACTTTGCCGAAGCGGTCGACCTGATCAACGCCCACGAGTTTGGCAACGGCGTGAGCCTGTACACCCGCGACGGCCACATCGCCCGCGAGTTCGGCCGCCGTATCCAGGTGGGCATGGTCGGTATCAACGTACCGATCCCGGTACCGATGGCCTGGCATGGCTTTGGTGGCTGGAAGAAGAGCCTGTTCGGTGACATGCATGCCTACGGTGAGGAAGGGGTGCGCTTCTACACCAAGCAGAAAAGCATCATGCAGCGCTGGCCGCAAGCCATCGCCAAAGGTGCGGAGTTCGCGATGCCGACCAGCCACTGAGGCCTTCGGCTAGCTGACAGCAAACGGCCCCGCCCACGCAGCGGGGCTGTTTGCATTTCAGTGGGTACTAGTGATCAGTACTCCCAGAAGATCCGCTGCAGCTCCTTGCTGTCCTGGGTCCTGGTCATCGCCACCATCGCCAGGATCCGCGCCTTCTGCGGGTTCAGGTCATGGGCCACGACCCAGTCGTTCTTGTCATCCGGCTGTTCGGCGTTGCGCAGCACGAAACCACCTTGGTTGACGTGCGACGAGCGAATGATCTGCACGCCGTTCTTGCGCAGTTCCTGCAGCGCCGGCACTACCCGCGACGACACCGAACCGTTGCCGGTACCGGCATGGATCAGTGCCTTGGCACCATTCTGCGCCAACGCCTTGTAGGCGGTGTCGGTGACGTTGCCATAGCCATAGGCGATGTCCACCTGCGGCAGGCTGCTGATCTGCTTGATGTCGAACTCGGAGTTGACCGTGTGGCGCTTGGCCGGCAGGCGGAACCAGTAGGACTTGCCTTCCACCACCATGCCCATCGGGCCCCAGGCGCTCTTGAAGGCTTCGGTCT
>RCUU01000341.1_pt1 | contig 26864 bp, 21 predicted proteins | sample 2166211 | NCBI WGS metagenome assembly RCUU01 (sample SAMN09932620, study PRJNA488358) | compost metagenome | feature: garden; material: soil; isolation source: compost soil in phenylacetic acid-enriched culture | place: Germany: Experimental Botanical Garden Goettingen | collected 2016-01-27
CCTTATTATTTTGAAACCGGGGCCGTGAATATGGTTAGCTGGATGTTGTCGAGCACGACAAAGGCTCCGGAAGCAGCGGTGAAGTTCCTGAACCTGCTGTACACCGATGAAGCGCTGATCAATACGATTCTTTACGGGATTGAAGGCGAAGATTACGTGAAAGTGGATGAGCACCACGTGAAATATCCGGATGGCAGGGATGCCAACACGGTTGGTTACACCGCCATGCTCAGCACCGGCATCGTTGGCTCCGAATCGCTGCAATATCAATTGGAAGGCGTCAACTGGTCTGACGTTGAGCTTAAGCTGCAAGAGAACAAAGAAACTCAGAAATCTCCGTATTTCGGCTTTATCTTTGATCCCAGCGGAGTGAAAACCCAGATGAGCGCCGTCACGAATGTCGTGAATCAATACTTGCCAGGACTCATGTGCGGTGTGCTGGATCCGGAAACGACGATTCCGAAGTTTGTTGATGCTTTGAACAACGCGGGTGCCGAGGATATTATCCGCAGTAAGCAAGAGCAGCTGGATCAATGGATTGCCGCGCAAAATAGCGGGAAGTAGAACGGGAATGTAGGAGAGAACCGCTATGACAAACAAGACGATGAGATCAAGAGGGCTAAAGAAAAATCTCCCGCTGCTGCTGTTAGCCGTGCCAGGCCTGCTGTATTTTATCCTAAACAGTTATATTCCGATGGCCGGCGTGTTTATTGCCTTTAAGAACATCGATTATGCCAAAGGCATCTTTCGGAGCGATTGGATCGGGTTCGATAATTTCCGATTCCTGTTTCAAACGTCCGACGCCTGGATCATGACGAGAAATACGCTGTTGTACAACGTTGCTTTTATCGTGTTTGGAACCATTTTTTCGATCCTCATCGCGATCTTTATGTCGGAGCTGATCGGCAAGGCTTACTCCAAGCTGTTTCAATCCGGGCTGGTGCTGCCGAATTTGATTTCGATGGTTGTATTGTCTTATCTGGTCTTTGCGTTCTTGAACGCGGACAGCGGATTTATTAACCATTCGATCCTTCGACCGTTGGGCCTGCAGGAAATCAATTGGTACTCCGAACCGAAGTACTGGCCGTATCTGCTCGTCATTATTCAGATGTGGAAGACGGCCGGATATGGTTCCATCGTGTATATTGCGTTCATCGCCGGAATTGACAAGAGTATCTATGAGGCTGCAAAAATCGATGGTGCGGGCAAATTGAAGCAGATTTGGACGATAACGCTGCCTCTTCTGAAGCCTACCGTCGTGATTCTGACCTTGATGTCAGTTGGTCGGATCTTTAATTCGGATTTCGGCCTTTTCTATCAGGTCCCGATGAACGCAGGCGCTTTATACAGCACGACGCAAACGATCGATACGTATGTGTACCGGGCACTTATGCAGGTGAATGATATCGGGATGTCGGCGGCAGCCGGCTTGTACCAGTCGCTTGTCGGGTTCGGGCTGGTGATGCTGGCGAATGCGATCGTCAAAAAGCTCGACGCGGATAACGCGTTGTTTTAGGAGGAAAGACCATGATTCAAACGAAAGGCGAACGAATTTTCGTCTTGTTCTCCGCAGTCGCGATGGTGCTGCTAACGTTATTTGCCTTTGTCCCGTTCATCCTGATTCTGGTTGCCTCGTTTACGGATGAATCGATGTTGATCCGGGACGGATACAGCTTCTTTCCGGCAAAATTGAGTTTGGATGCTTACGCCTATATGGTTTCTTCGGCTTCGACCTTCCTTCGTTCGTATGGCGTGTCCTTCTTGGTGACGATTCTAGGGACGGCTGCCGGACTTCTAATTTCGAGTATGCTGGCTTATCCGATGTCCAGGAAAGATTTCAAATATCATAACGCGCTGGCGTTTATCGTGTTCTTTACGATGCTGTTTAGCGGCGGGATCGTTCCGTCCTATATCATGTGGACCAAATACTTGCATATCAAAGATACGCTGGCCGCCTTGATCGTACCCAATCTGTTGACCAACGGGTTTTACGTGCTGCTGATCCGAAATTACTATAAAAACAATATTCCCGCCGAGCTGATCGAAGCCGCTCAAATCGACGGGGCGTCGGAGCTGCGGACGTTCTTCCGGATTATGTTACCGTTGTCCGTTCCGGTGATGGCCACCGTCGGACTGTTCATGGGGCTGGCTTATTGGAACGACTGGATTAATGCGTTGTATTTTATCACGAAACCGCAATACTACGGCATTCAGAACATGTTGATTCGCTTGATGAACAACATTCAGTTTCTAAAATCGGGGCAGGCGGGCAGCGTGATTGGCGCGGGGACAGTCGAGCTTCCAAGCACGGCCATCCGCATGGCCATGGCGGTCATCGGCATCCTGCCGATCGTCATCGTGCTGCCGTTCCTGCAGAAGTATTTGACTAAGGGAGTCGTCATCGGCGCCGTTAAAGGGTGAAGCAGAAAGGAGTGATCTGTATGAAAGTGCAAGAAGTCATCGATCTGATTCTGGAGGATTCCTGCGGCGAGACACGAGTCGAAAATACGTGCGATCGATTGGCATCGGGCGATCCGAACCAGGAAGTGACGGGGATCGTCACGAGTTTTATGGCTACCGTTGATGTGGTGAAAGAGGCAATCGCGGCCGGGGCGAATCTGATTATTACCCATGAACCAACTTACTTCACAGGAAATGATGAGCTGGAGTGGCTGCAGCAAGATCCGATTTATCTGGCTAAAAAGAAGCTGATTGACGACCATGGCATCGCGATTTGGCGATACCATGATCATATGCATATGGCGGGAACGGATCGCATCTATGACGGGTTGATCTGTCAGCTTGGTTGGAGCGATCGCCTGGCGGAGGAGAACAAGCCGTGGGTGTATGTCATCGAGCCGACAACCGTTGGGGAGCTGGCGGAGGTTCTAAAGGAGAAGCTGTCGATGAACGTGCTTCAAATGGTAGGCCGGCCGGATATGGTCTGCTCTCGCATTGGCGTGTTGGTCGGCGGTGGGAGCTTGGGACTCGGAAGAGAGCAAATGCCGATGGAACTAATGCGGGACCAAAATCTGGACGTCATGATCTGCGGCGAGATTCTGGAATGGACGTTATGCGCATATGTGAACGATGCCGTGATGCTCGGGATGAACAAGGCAATGCTGGTCGTCGGGCATGAACGCAGTGAGGAATGGGGCATGAAGCATATGGCAGATTGGCTGCAACCGCTGGTGGGCGGTACCCCGGTCTCTTTCGTGGACGCCAAGGAACCTTTCCAATATCTTTAAATGAATGAAGGCACCCGGAACCTATGCTATAATCGGGTTGTTCGATTGTATCGAAGAAACCAAGCTAGTGCGAAAGGGTGCCAGGCATGAAACGGAAAACCATCTTGACGGCAATCGGAGTCATTGCGGTTGCCGCGCTGGGAAGTTATTTTCTGATCACAGGACAAGCCGATAAGCAAAAAGAATCGAATGCTATAGACGCTCAGAGCATCAAGCAGATGGTCCAGGACTACAGCGTTGGAAAATTAAGCGCCAAGTCCGCATCGATAACTTCGAGCCAACTGATCGTGGACGGCGATACAGCGGATTCGAAGACATATGATCTGCCGAAGGACGAATTTTTCGTCTCGATTGCGCCTTACGTGAACCAAACGCATCCTTGCGAGATCCACAGCTTGACCGGATGCCGCGGCGAAATGAGCGAGCAGGAGTTCCAAGTGAATGTCACCGATGCGAACGGAAATACCGTGTTGGACCAAAAAATGACGTCCCAGGCTAACGGATTTATTGACTTGTGGTTGCCGCGCGAGCAAACTTATTTTGTTCAGGTTAGCTATGACGGGAAGACGGCCGAGTCGGAAATCTCCACGTTCGATGGGGATCAAACGTGTATCACGACGTTGCAACTCGGCTAATCTGAACCACCTCAAAAACGACGGACCCTCATCAGAGGGTCCGTTTTTGGGGTCGGCAAAGACCGGCAGCTACAATAAGAGGATCGCGCCGCCCATCATAGGGGTGAGTACCATGAAGGTTTTTAGCCAGACAACAGGCACACGTTTCGTGAACTTGGCTCCGACATAAGCGCCGGACATCGTTCCGATCACAACCGCGAGGAGTAAATGAACATCCAGGTATCCGATGGTGAAGTAGCCGGCCCCTCCGGCGAGGGCAATCGGCATGATCACCAGCATGGTTGTACCGGCGGCGTAACGCATCGACATTCCCAGGAGAAGCATCAGTCCCAGTTGGATAAAAGGCGTCGACCCGATACCGAACAATCCCGATAAGGAGCCGGTAATCAAGCCGATGAGCGGCGCTAGCAACCAGAACCGAACGCCTTTGACTGTGACGAGTGTCGTATCGTCGGGCGCTTTCGGGCGCCGGGAAACGTAACCCATTCGAAACCACAAGGCCAATCCGGAAGCAAACAGCATGCCGGAGGTCAGATACCCCAGACGATCTCCGGGGATCAGAGATGACCAACCCGAGCTAATCCATGCCCCTGCCGCACCGGTCAAGCCGACGATCACCCCGGAACGCAACGCTATATTTCCTTCGCGGTAATGACTGATCGAACCGGAGAAGGACGAGAAGAACATGGCGGCCAGCGCAGTACCTAGCGCCGTATGAATCGGGTAACCGAAAACGACGGTAAGAATCGAGATGATAAATCCCGATCCGCCTGCCCCTACGAAGCCGAGGAGGAAGCCGAGCGCCACCATGACCAGGGCAACTTCAACGAGCGGGATCAATCCATCCTCCAAACCTGGTGGGGGACAAGAGCCCCGACCGGGACCGGTAAGTCCCTACGCACGGAACTAGCCAGTTCCAGCACCATGGTAGCGTGCTCTTCTCCGTAGACAGGCCAAGCCGGTAAAAGCTCGGTGTTCGGATTTCCGCTCCGGATAAATGCGCTCCAGGCTGCCCTCATCCCTCGCGCAAGTTCTTTCATTTCAGGCGTCACAGCATAGGGGTCATCGATAGACGGCGTAGGCATGAAGCCGGAGTCGCCTGCGGCCAGTGCCGCTTGAATCAAGCTGCCTTCATATCCGTGGATCGCCCCCAGCCTGCCGCCGCATCGAAGCCGATACATCCAAACCGGTGCACCGGAGAAGGATACGGCCTCCGCGAACTGTATCGCCCCGATGCCATACAAGTGCTCCGTTAAGGTTCGGGTCCAAGCAGCCTCAGGGGACATGGATTTGCTGTAATGCTGATAAGCGTTCCACACGGCGTCGGTATTTTTTCCGAAGAATCCTTCAAGTACCTCCAGATGCGGGGACTGAAGCCGCGGATCATTCTGAATAAAGATCGCTGCCTCCTCCTCGTTGAACCCGATCAAGAGCGGCGGCAGCCCTTGACTGTGCTTAAGGGTCGCCAGCGGATCCAGAGGGATGACAAGGCCGTCGGCCACGGGACCGAACATATGCAAGCCATGCGAGGTATCAAAGCCTACAGCCGATTGCGCTTCAATCAGCTTCTCTGCGGGAAGCTCGAGCAATCGGCGCGAGTTTGCCGGGGACAGTCCCAGCTTCTCCAGCAACCTCCGAGTTGTCACGTCCGCGGTCTGCGGATCCCGAACCGCTTGCGTTGCTCCGCTCTGCGCAATCGCACGGTGAAACAGGCCATGTGCTTTCGGCATGAGATAAAGGGACGCCACGCATTTAGCCCCTGCTGAATTTCCAATGACGGTGACGCGTGAAGGGTCGCCGCCAAAGGCGGCGATATTGTGCTGAACCCACTGCAAAGCAGCGACAATATCGAGCATTCCATTATTGCCCGAAGTCGCGTATTCCTCACCTAGTAACTCTCTTAAATTCAAGAAACCTAACGCACCCAGCCGATAGTTGATCGACACATAGACGATGCCCTCTTCGGATGCGAATCTGAGACCGTCGCATTCTGCCCCGGTTCCCCCAACGAATCCCCCGCCGTGGACATAGACCATGACGGGCTTAGGCCCATTGCTCAAGTCTTCCGGCGTCCATACGTTCAAGTTTAGGCAATCCTCGGACTGCGCCAGTTCCGACAGGATCCCCTCCTGAGCCGGATTCTGAGGTGCGATAGCGCCGAATCGGTCGCATCGTCTAACGCCTTCCCACGGAAGCGGAGGGGTCGGCGGTTTAAATCTTCGCGATCCCCCCGCACTTGAGGCATAGGGAATGCCTCGGAATACGTAAGCTCCCTCCATTTTCAAGCCCTCGACTTTGCCTGACAACGTCTGCACAATCAAGATGATCGTCTCCTGTTCTATCGATGTTGTGATTATTATATCTTGCTTGATTTCATGAACCATAATATATATTTGAATATAAAGATCATAACCTATAGATTATGAAATAAGGGGGATATTCCGCGTGGAGTTGTTGCAACTGAAGTATTTTCAGACGGTGGCCCGCATGGAGCATATGACGAAAGCCGCCCGCAGCTTGCATATTTCGCAACCGGCGCTCAGCAAGATGATTGCGGCGCTGGAAGCCGAGCTAGGGACCGAGCTGTTTCTGCGGGAGCGCAGGACGATCCGCCTGAACGAAAAAGGCAGGATGTTCCTCCAGCATGTGGATCTCGCGTTGGAAGCGCTGGAGGATGGCGAGCAGCGACTGCGGGATACCAACGGATCCGCTTCTCCTATGGTCACGCTGGATGTTCGGGTATCCTCGCATTTGCTTCCGGGCATACTGGCTGCTTTTCGTACGGAATGTCCAAATGCCCAATTCAACTTGCTGCAGCATGCATCATCGCTGGACCCTCGAACGAACTTCGATCTATGCCTCTCGGACGGGGCGGTGCCGCCCCCTGGGACGGAGGCCGTCTCCTTGCTCGAAGAGGATATTCTCGTTGCGGTTCCCGCCGATCATCCTCTCGCACACCGGGAACGAGTTCGCTTAAGTGAGTTAAGGGAGGATCGCTTCATTATGCTACCTTCCGGCAAGTCTTTGCGCGAAACGACGGATGCCTTCTGCCGGTTGGCCGGGTTTACACCTCGAATTCGGTTCGAGAGCGATGATCCGGCTACTGTACGAGGATTGATTCGTGCGGGACAGGGCGTTGCGTTCCTGCCGGCGATCACTTGGAGCGGATCTACCGGGCCGGACGTCAGGCTGCTACGACTCGAAGAAAGCTGGTGCAAACGATCGATTTCCCTGTCCTGGCCAAAGGATCGGTACCTGAAGCAGATCGCGGTCCAGTTCCGCGATTTTACCATCCAGTATTTCGCGAGGTTGGCCGTATCAGGAAGGATGGATTACGAATGAGGGATGTCTACGCGACATCCCTTTTTTTGCGCTTTATTTAAGGGATACCGCTAACTACAGCGGCCCCCGCGTCTTCTGCCGGTTCTCCTTCCGATAGTCGAGCGGCGCGACGCCAATCTCCCGTTTAAACGTTTGCGAGAAATACGACTGCGATTTGAAGCCGATGATCTCGGAGATTTCCAACACGGAGTAATTGGTGGACTCCAGCAGGAATTTGGCCGTGTCCATTCGAACCTGGTTTAAGTATTTGACGGGGGACACGCCATACGTCTTTTTGAAAAGATGCGACAAGTAGTACTTGTTGATATGCGCTTCCTCTGCCATGGATTCCAGCGTGATGTTGCTTTTAAAGTGGACGTCTATGTAATTTTTGACCAAAGCCACCTCTTTGGGAACTTTTTCGGTAGTAGAGAGGTTAATCGATACGTGTTTTTTGCGCAAGATCAAAATCAACATCACCTGGACCAGGTGCTTGCAGAGTTCCAGGTAGGCTTCCTGCTTGGCGTTATATTCTTCGAACGCTTTATACAGATAGAGAAGAATGCTCTTGTCCGGATCCCGGAAGCGAACGTAAGGCACTGTGTCTTCGTCGGAGATAAAGGAAATGCCGTTTAAACCGATGACAAAATACTCTAGCGGATCGCTGAAATCGGAGATTTCCGTATGCTCGATGTTGGGGTTTACGATGATCACATCGTGTTTCTTGATGGGGAGTCGTTCGTCCCGGACGAGAAATTCCCCTGTCCCTCCCGTCACGTAAAACAACTCGGCAAAATGGTGAGAATGCTTCAGGCCAATCCAGTTTTGGCTATCGGAATCCGACTTGTTGATATAGATCAGCTCGGTGTTCAAGCTGGCGAGCAGATCCGCCGATGAAGTGGGGTGTTTCGTCATACATCTGTTCCTTTCAAAGTAAAAATGACACCTTGGTGGCTAAGCGCTTAAGCAACTCCCAAGCCTTAGCCTGACCGCTGACAGTTCAATGATAGCACAAAATATTATCTTTATTAACGAATAGAGCAAAATCTCTAAAAAACATAGCAATAATGACATATTTAAAAACGCTTTCTTATCACTATAATGAAAATAAATAAAAAGGAGGCGTTCAAATGCGGATCCAAAAGATAGGCGCTGCGATTGCGATGGCAGCGATGTTGACCTTAACGGCCTGCGGGGCCGGTTCAAACGGAGCTTCCTCCGGGGAAGATGGAAAGCCGGTGTTGAAAATGGCCGCCCTCGAAGGCGGCTACGGCAAAGAGATGTACAGTCAGGTCATCGCAGCATTCGAGGAGCAATTTGACGTTGACGTGGAGCTGACGATCAGCAAGAGCATCGAAGATGAAATTTCACCGGGGATGAAAGCCGGGAAATACCCCGAAGTTGTGGTGCTTGGCCAAGGGCGCAGCGCGGGACTCACCGAGACGCTGATCAAAGACAAAGGGCTGGAGGATCTCACGGACGTCTTGTCGATGCAGGTGCCCGGGGAAGAGCAGAAGCTGAAGGATAAGTTGGTCGACGGGCTGATCGGGACGCTCGGCACGAATCCTTACGGCGATGACAGCACCTATTTGATGCCGATGTATTATTCTCCGACAGGGTTGGTGTACAACAAAGGACTGTTTGAACAGAAAGGCTGGGAGGTGCCGAAGACCTGGGATGAAATGTTTGCGCTCGGCGACCAAGCCAAGAGTGAAGGGATCGCCTTGTTCACTTATCCGACCGCCGGGTATATGGATTCCTTTTTCTTCGCCTTACTGGCGGATGTTGGCGGCATCGGATTCTACGACAAGGTGATGAATTACGAGCAGGACATTTGGAATACCAACGAAGCTAAACAGGCGCTGGACATTGCGGCCAAGCTGCTGAGTTATGCCTCGGATACGACGGTCGCGTATGCCAATGAGCAGGACTTCACCAAGAATCAGCAAGCGATCCTGGACAATAAGGTTCTGTTTATGCCAAACGGCACCTGGATTGCCGGGGAAATGGCCGACGCTCCTAGAACAGAAGGATTCGCATGGGGACTCACTCCGATCCCGACGGTGAAGGAGGGCGGAGACCGTTACATCGTGACCTCGATGGAGGCAGTTTGGGTACCGTCCCAAGCGAAAAATAAAGATCTGGCCAAGCAGTTTATCACTTTCCTTTACTCCGATAAGGCCGCCGACATTTTTGCCCAGTCCAACGCGATCCAACCGATCAAGGGAATTTCGGACCAATTGACGGGGGAGAACCAATCGTTCTACAGCGTCTACGATCAGCCTCAAGTGAAGGCACTGGTCGGCGGGTTCGTCAGCACCAGCCCGGTTGAAGGCGTCAATATGAAAACCACCTTGTTCGATACGGCTAACAGCATCATTTCGGGGGAGAAAACCGTCGGCGATTGGCAAGCCGACCTGAACGAGGCCAGCGAGAAGTTAAGAGCGGCAAAATAAATAGAAGCGATTTATTCCCTGCAGGAAGCAAGGTGAGACGGTGAAACGTAACCGAGGACGAATCCGCTTCATTTGGCTATGCATCACACCGGCGTTCGTACTGTTTGTTCTCTTTATGCTCATCCCTACGTTTAACGTCTTCCGGATGTCGGTGTACAAATGGAGTGGTTTTTCGGCGGAAAAACAGTTTGTAGGCTTCAGCAACTTCAAAATCTTGCTGGACGATGCGGTGTTTGTGAAGTCGTTCCAGAATACCGTGCTGCTCCTGGTGATCGTGACGATCCTGACGATGTCGATGGCGCTGTTGTTCGCGGCGGTGATGACGCGGGAGAACGTCAAGGGGAAGGACATCTATCGGGTTATCTTTTATATTCCTAACATCTTGTCGGTCGTGGTGATCGCGGCCATCTTCTCCGCGATCTACGATGCGGAGCAAGGACTGCTGAACGGACTGCTGGGCATCCTCCGGTTAGACTTTCTCCAGCGGATGTGGCTTGGGGATCAAAGCATTGTGATCTACAGCATCGCCGGAGCGATGATCTGGCAATCGGTCGGGTACTACATGGTGATGTATATGGCCAGCATGTCCAGCATTCCGGAGAGCTTCTACGAAGCCTCGGCGCTGGAAGGGAGCGGGAAGGTGCGGCAGTTCTTTTCCATCACGTTGCCCCTGATTTGGCAGAACCTAAGGAATACGCTAACCTTCTTTATCATTAGCTCGATCAACTTAAGTTTTACCTTAATCAAAGCAATGACGAACGGCGGGCCGGACGGGGCGACCGAGGTGTTCCTGAACTATATGTATAAACAGGCTTATACCAATTCCTCTTATGGATATGGGATGGCCATCGGTTCGGTCGTCTTCCTGTTCTCCTTTGGGTTGTCGTTGTTGGTCAGCCGGGCGACGAAACGGGAACCCCTACAATATTAGTGCATGTTTAACCTCATTAGGGAGGAGCTGGCGGAGAGCCGATGAAAGCCGACAAAGGGTACAAATCGTTCATCTACGTCATCCTTAGCCTGCTCGCCTTGTCGATCGTGGTTCCGATGATTTGGGTGCTGCTGGCTTCGTTGAAACAGAAGTCCGAATTTTATGGAGATCCATGGGGGCTTCCGGCGGGCGTTTACCTGCAAAACTATCTCGATGCGTTTACCGACGCCCATATGGGTTCTTATTTGCTCAATTCGCTGTTTACGACCGTGCTTGGTTTGGCGATCCTGTTGGTCGTCGCCGTGCCCGCGGCTTATGTGCTGGCAAGGTACCGGTTTCGTGGGCGCAAGATCCTGAATCTGCTGTTTATGGGCGGATTGTTCATTAACGTCAACTACATTGTCGTCCCCATCTTCCTGATGCTGCTGGACGGGGATCGGCTGCTCGGCGGTTGGTTTCCGGACGGGTTGCTCATCGACAATTTGGCGGTGTTGTCCGTGGTTTATGCCGCGACGGCGATCCCGTTTACGATTTATTTGTTGTCCGGGTATTTCCAGACGATTCCCGAGGTGTTCGAGGAGGCGGCGGCCATCGATGGCTGCTCGCATGTTCGGACGATGTTATCCATTATGGCGCCGATGGCTCGTCCCAGCATTGTAACGGTGATCTTGTTCAACTTTCTGGCTTTTTGGAACGACTATATCATCGCATTGACGCTGCTGCCGGGGCCGAATAAGACGCTTCCCGTCGGGCTGTTGAATCTAATGACCGCGCAGAAGGCGGCAGCCAATTATGGCCGATTGTACGCCGGCCTGGTGATTGTGATGGTCCCCGCCCTGATTCTTTACATTCTGGTGCAGCGGCGATTAGTGGAGGGGATGACGGCCGGAGGAACGAGAGAATAGAAGAGGGAGAGGATAGGTATGGCCAGACAGAGAGGCAGAGTAACGCTCCCGAGCGAGGAAGGGTTCGTGCGGGAAACGAAGGAACTGATGGAGAGGTGGGGCGCGGACGCGATCCGGGACAGCGACGGGACGAAGCTGGATGCAGCCGTCAAAGCGCTTCCTGCGAAGATTTATACGGCTTATTTTCCCTCCAGAGGACATAACGAATTTATCGAAAAGCATAGGGAAGAATGCCCGCAGATCTATTTGATGACCGAATTCATGCTGGCCCAGTCGATTACGCTGGAGATCGAGCTGCTGCGCACCTACTACCGGGAGCAGCTCGACGTTGATTATTTACACGATCCTTATCGTTATTGGCAAGTGATCGATCGAACGACCGGTGAGGTGCTGCCCCCGTCCGACTGGCGGATACGTCAGCAGGACGATACGGTGATTATCGACAATGCGGTGCCGTGGCACGAATATACGGTTTCGTTCCTCGCCTACATTCAGTGGGACCCGGTGCAGATGTACAACCACATCACCAACGACTGGGGCGATAAGCCGCATGAAATTCCATTTGATGTGAAGCAGCCCCATTCCAATGCTTTTATCTATGAAACGATGAAACAATGGCTCCGGGACAATCCGGAAGTGGATGTCGTGCGGTTCACCACGTTGTTTTATCAATTTACGCTGGTGTTTAACGAGCTGGCCAAAGAGAAATTCGTGGACTGGTTCGGATATGGCGCCAGCGTATCGGTAGCCATGCTCGAGGATTTCGCCCGGGAAAAAGGATACGAACTGACCGCCGAAGATTTCGTCGATCAAGGATATTACAACTCCTCCTTCCGGGTGCCGTCACCGGCTTATCTGGATTATGTCGACTTCGTCTCCCGCTTCGTCGCCGCGGAGACGAAGAAACTGGTGGACCTGGTGCATGAGAGCGGGAAGGAAGCGATGATGTTCCTCGGCGATCAATGGATCGGCACGGAGCCTTATGGGCCGTACTTCGGGTCGATCGGGTTCGATGCCGTCGTGGGGAGCGTGGGGGACGGCACGACGCTTCGGATGATCTCGGATATCCCGCACGTGAAATACACGGAAGGGCGGTTTCTGCCGTACTTTTTTCCGGACGTCTTCTATGAAGGCAACGACCCGGTGGTTGAGGCGAACCGGAACTGGCTTGCGGCGCGGCGCGCGATCCTGCGCAAACCGATCGATCGCATGGGGTACGGCGGTTACCCCAGCTTGGCTTGCAAGTTCCCGAAATTCGTTGATTACGTCGAGCAAATTACCGATGAATTCCGCGAGCTTCATGACCATATTAGGGGCGGTAAGCCGTACATGGGACTAAAAGTGGCGGTCTTAAACTGCTGGGGAGCGCTGCGGACGTGGCAGGCGTTTACCGTTGCCCATAGCCTTTACAGCAAACAGGCTTATTCCTACTATGGGATCCTGGAAGCCTTGAGCGGCATGGGCGTGGACGTCGTATTCATCAGCTTCGATGAGGTGCTGAAGCAGGGCATCGATCCGTCCATCGACGTAGTGATCAATGCCGGCGATGCGTACACCGCTTTCTCTGGCGGCGAGGTATGGAAGAATTCGAGGTTCGTCGAGCGGCTTCGCCGGTGGGTATACGGCGGCGGGGGGCTGATCGGCGTCGGCGAACCGTCGGCGGTGCAGCATCAGGGGCGATTTTTCCAATTAGCTGATTGTTTTGGAGTCGATAAAGAACGGGGATTCAGCGTGTCTACAGACAAATATTTCAACCAGTCGGCGGAGGAGCATTTCATTACGACGGAGGGTACGGCATTCGATTTCGGGGAAACGACGAATCACGTCTATGCCTTGCATGAACGCGTTGAGATTCTGGAGTATTCGAACGGGGAGGTTCATCTTGCCGCGAATCGGCCGGGGGCGGGTCGCGCGGTGTATCTGGCCGGGCTCCCGTATTCCCCGGGAAATGCGCGCCTGCTCCTTCGAAGCCTGTATTTCGCAGCGGGTAAGGAAGCGGAACTGAAGCGTTGGTACGCGGACAATGTGGAATGCGAGGTGCACGCCTACCCAGAGCAGGGGGTATATGCAGTCGTCAACAATAGTAACGATCCCCAAACTACGGTTGTTTACGATGGAGATGGGAAAACGTCTGTGGTGAAGCTTGGCCCAAGCGGGATCGTGTGGAAGATAACGAATGGGAGCGCTACGCCATGAAAGTCATACTACTACGGTTGCTTGGATTGTTCGTCTGCGTCTGCCTAGTCGTCTACGGACATAGTCAAGGAACAAGTTACATGAATCTAGGTTTGATGATCATAGGTTTGGCGGGTTTACTTGGCCTGCTCTACGAATACAACCGCAAATATCAATAGCCCGCGAATGACGCGGAGACGAGAAAGGAATACATCTTGGATGAACATGAACAAGATTTTTGACATCAGACCTTCAACTCGGCAACTTGATTGGCAACGGCTGGAATTTTACGGATTTATTCACTTTGGGATGAACGCGATGACCGGCAGGGAGTGGGGAGAGGGACACGAAGATCCGGCCCTGTTCGATCCGCAACACCTCGATGCGGCGGAATGGGTTACGATCCTGAAGCAGGCCGGAATGAAAGCCGTGATTCTGACTTGCAAGCATCATGACGGCTTCTGCTTGTGGCCTAGCAAATATACGAAGCACTCGGTTGCTTCTAGTCCCTGGAGAGACGGGCAGGGGGATTTGGTCCGTGAAGTCTCGGAGGCTTGCCAAAAGTTCGGACTAAAGTTCGGGGTGTATTTGTCGCCTTGGGATCGGACCGAAAGGAGTTATGGAGAAGGTCAAGCGTATGACGATTTTTACGTGAACCAACTAACGGAGTTGCTAACCCAATACGGCGAGATCGGCTGCGTTTGGTTGGACGGGGCTAACGGCGAGGGACCTTCAGGTAAACGGCAGAACTACGATTGGGACCGGTATTATGAGACGGTCCGGCGTCTTCAGCCGCAATGCGTGATTAGCGTATGCGGCCCGGATATCCGCTGGGTGGGCAACGAGGCAGGCCATACGCGGCGAGAGGAATGGAGTGTCGTGCCCCGGGCGCTGCAGGATGCCGAGAAAACGGCGGAGAAATCGCAGCAAACCGATGACCCCTCTTTCGCCCGCTCCGTCCATTCGATGGAAGAGGATCTGGGCAGTCGGGAAGCCATCGTCCGCTACGGCGGTGAATGGGTCTGGTATCCCGCAGAAGTGAATACGTCCATCCGGCCGGGCTGGTTCTACCATGCCGAAGAGGACGGACAAGTTCGGAGCGCCCGCGAGCTGTTCGACATCTACCTAAAGGCGGTTGGCGGCAACGCGATGTTCCTGCTCAACGTTCCGCCCGACCGGGACGGGAGAATTGCAACACCCGACCGTGAAGCATTGGCCGAGTTAGGCGCGCGGATCGCCGAGTTGAATGACCTGCGGTTGATACATGGAGCGAAGTGGACTGCATCGAGTGCCGCTTCGGAGAAGGAAACGGCCGAAGTCCTTGGCGGCGGCGCTCCGGATCGAGGCTGGAGACCATCTGGGACGGACACCGAGCCCTGGGTACAAATGGTTTTGCCGGAGACGAGGGCATTTAACGCGGTGATTTTGCAGGAGCACATTGTCCAAGGACAGCGGGTGGAGGCGTTCGAGCTGTGGGTCTCGGTAGAGAATGGAAACGAGCGGGACGAGGAAACTAAGAACTCAGACGAGTGGCGACGGATTGGGGAAGGTGCGATTGTTGGCCACAAGAAAATCCTTCCGCTTCCGTTAACGACAGCCCGGAGGGTGAGGATCGTATTTAAGCGGTACAGGGGGTATCCGACATTGGCGGCATTTCGGCTCGCTTTATGGAGCGAGTAACCATAGGCGGTATCGTCAAGCATGAACTGAATCTGACTTGCACGAGATCACCGAAATAACTGCGCAAATGCAGTTGTTTCCTCACAGCCTGGTCTCTACGGCTAAATAGCCGCAGAAGTACAGTTAATTTCTATCATTTTGAGAAAATCGGCCATTTGGCTTGGAAGTAACAGCATTCTTGCAGTTGTTTCCGGAAAAAACCAACCATCGGTGAAATTAGCTGCACGCCTGCAGTTATTTCCCCCACCGGCTCAAGGGTCTACGTTTTCTCTATGGATTGTGTAGGTTGAAGCGGAGGTGAGGCAATGTCCAAACGGACGGGAACGAGCAAGAGAATCAAGGGTTGGCGGCGGGTATGGCTGCTTAGCGGTTTGATCGTCGTGTCCGGTATACTGCTCGCCGGTTACATGTTGGCGAGGGACTCTCACGAAGAAGTTGCAAAGGTAGGCGGAAACGCCATCACGGATCAGGAAATCGCCTTTCAAATGGACCGGCTGAAGTCAGCGGTGCAGAACGAGTTTCAAGTCAAATTCCAAGTGACGCTGGGGAAAGGCGACTGGACCCAACCGGTTGGTGACCTCATTCCGCTTCATGTACTACAGGAGCGTGCGCTGGAACAAGCGATGCGGGACAAGTCGGTTTTCATCCTAGCCCAAGCGCAGGGCTTGCTGGACTCGCCTGATTTCGATTCGCTAACTGCCTCGATGGAGACGGAAAATCGGGAGAGAGAGGCCGCGATCCGACGTGGAGAAGTGGTATATGGCCTCACCCGATTCACCTTGGAGCCTTACTATGCGCATAGGCTGGCATCCCTGGAAACCGAATTAAAGCAGATGCTTAGTCAACATCCGGAAGACCCGCTATATCTGGAAAGGGGGGATGTCGAGAGCTATCACGAGGAGCATGCCTCGGAATGGGCCGCTAATGCGACCAATTACGAGGTCACCCAATTGATCGTGCCTGTCCCGCAAGAAGGGAAGAAGGGCGCAGCCAGCGCCTTGGCGGAACTCATCGCGGAACAAGCCGGATTGGAGGGAATTGCCAGCCGGTTTGAAGAAGCCTCCATTCGGACAGAAACGTTGACGGTAGAGAGTGGATCCTATGCCAACTCGCCTGCTCATCAGGTGGTGTTGCAACTGAGGGACATGAAGCCGGGGGAACTTACCGCGCCAGTGGAAATCGGCGAAGGATTCACCGTGTATCGTCTGGATGAAGTGAAGGTCGATGAACAGAAAGCATTGCAAAGGTATGAATATCAGATCAAACAGCAGCTGTTGGAGGAACGATTTGAAGCGTATGTCGAGCAATACAGGGGAGAACTGCCGGTTCAAGTTAACCGGGAATTGCTGGCCAAAGTCACGATTCCGGGGATTTGACCCACAGCCAACCTGATGTACCACATCCATTCTGAATGTATGGGAGGGAAATTATGTACGTAACCAAAAGTCGCATTGTTCTATTGTATCTATCGCTGTTTGCCATGGTGATTACGTTGCTGCCTCCGGCGGCAATCGCTTCCGAGATGGAGCCCGCATCCAAGGCTGTTCAAGCGGAGGACGCCGCCCAAGTTGCGGGGAACCGGGCGAATCCACATAGAGGGACCGACTATTACATCGATGCGACGCTGGGGAACGACGCCAACAACGGGACCTCAAAGAAGACGCCGTGGAAGACGTTCCAGAAAGTCAACGAAACGGTGTTTCAACCAGGCGACCGGATTTTGCTGAAGGCCGGCGAAACCTGGAATGACCAACAGCTTTGGCCAAAGGGATCCGGGGCGAATGGGAAGCCGATCGTGATCGACATGTACGGCAATCCGAAGGATGGGAAACCTTATATCGCTGTGGGCGGCAACGTGGAGAATCCTGTCCGATATGAAAACGGGGACTTCAAAAAGGACAAAACCAAAGTCGGCCTGACTGGTGCCGTCGTGCTGCAGAATCAACAGTATTGGGAAATTCATAACCTGGAGATCTCAAACGACGACGACTTCGCTACCGATATCGACGTGTCTGCGAAAGAGCATTCCGTCGTTCGAGACGGCGTGTCCATTACGATTAACGCCGATCTTCTGGGACCGGGCGATGACAAGATCATGAATTATTTCCGCATCAGCAATTTATATATCCACGATATCGACGGCCCAACCGATTGGCAGAAAATCCATTACGGCGGCATCGTATTCCAAGTTTTCGGCGAAAAGAGCTATAAAGACTACGATGAAGGGGCTTATTACTTCCAAGATGTCCGCATTGAAAATAACCATTTCTACAAAACCGAGCTCCATGCGATCCAATTCGCTTTTAACTGGTTTTACGATCGCGACGCCAGCTCCGGCGAATACGATGAAACCGGCAAGTACCATGAAGGTTGGGAGCAGTTGTGGGTGAGAACTCGTGACCTATACAGCCGTGACGTCTACATCGGGCACAACTATGCCGAGAACATCGGGCAAGGTGCCATTCAGTTGGCGAACACCAAAAACATGACGGTGGAATTCAACGAAATCAACGGTTATTTGCAAAGATATGACGCCGTCTCCTGCGGGCTATATCTGTGGGCCGGGGCCGACTCCGTCATGCAGTTCAACGAGGTTTACGGCGGCCCATACGGCGAATTCGACGGCACCCCTTGGGATTTGGAATACACCAACTTCAACGTGACCTATCAATACAACTACTCCCACGACAACGCCGCAGGCTGGATGGCCTACATGGGGAATAGCTCCAATTCCGTGGCGCGTTATAATTTAAGCGTCAACGACAATGGCGTCATTGTAAAAAATATGCTCTCAACCAACTACTCGCCGACGTATTTTCTGAATAATGTCTTTGTCTATAATGCGGAACAAATGGACTGGTTCCACGACGAGGTGTTTAAGGATACGGTGTATTTCCTGAACAACGTCTTCTATAACATGTCGGAGACGACGCCAACGAAATGGTACAGGAAAGAGGGCGCCTTGAACAAAGCCGTGTTCTCCAATAACGCCTTCTACGAAGCAGGAGGCGTCTACTCGGAGCAGCAACCTAAGGATCCCCATGCCGTATTTGCAGACCCGATGTTCGTGAAGAATCCGAAGGAATATAAAAAGAATAACGGGGTCGACCGGATCGTGAACTCGGCGGCGAATTTCAAGCTGAAGAAGAACTCTCCGCTCATCGATGCCGGTCGCTATAACCGAAACGTTGGCGATGAGGATTTCTTTGGTACGCACTTATACTATGGAAAAGGAATCGATATCGGCTTGCATGAATCGCCGATCGGCAAGAAGGTGAAGGATCCGATCGACACGAATCCGATCGAAGACGAAGGCAAGTCAGACCGAGTTAACCTGGCGCTCCACAAACCGATCGAAGCGAATTATACCCATCCGAATCCGGGGCTTGAGGCGGATAAGCTGGTGGATGGAAATACCGCGACCCGTTGGGCGAGTGCGGACCCGGACGAGATGACGGACGGATATCCGATCGTCATTACGATCGATTTTGGCCAACCGACAACCTTCGATGAGATTTACCTGGATGAGTATACCGATGGAGGAACGAACCTAAGGGTCCAGGAATTTGAGTTGCAGAAGCTGGATCCACAGACGCAGGAGTGGGTAACGTTCCAATCCAAATCGGATGGGATGGGACATGATCTGAAATTGGACGATTTCGGCAGCGTGACCAGCAGCAAGCTGCGGCTGCTCATTACGAAACAAAAGGACAGCGAATACTGGACGCCTACCATGACCGAAATCCAGGTATATCGTAGCCAGGACGCGGATATCTAAGCCGGTGATCAAGAAAGGACCTCTATTCCTCATGGAGTAGGAGGTCCTTTCCATTTATTATATGGCGTAACGTCTAGGCTCCGAGAAACAGGGCCATATCTTCCTCTACACTCGTGATGCCGCCGATGCCAAATTTGTCGATCAGAACCTGGGCTACGTTTGGCGAGAGGAAAGCCGGCAATGTGGGCCCGAGATGAATGTTCTTGACGCCGAGATGGAGGAGAGCCAGCAGGACGATGACGGCCTTTTGTTCATACCAGGCAATATTGTACGAAATCGGTAACTGGTTAATATCCTCTAGGCCAAACATTTCCTTCAACTTGAGCGCGATGACCGCCAGCGAATAGGAATCGTTGCATTGACCGGCATCCAGAACACGTGGGATACCGCCGATATCGCCAAGCTCCAGCTTGTTATATTTGTACTTGGCGCAACCAGCCGTTAAGATCACGGTATCGTGCGGTAATTGTTTGGCAAATTCCGTGTAGTAATCACGTGATTTCATCCGACCGTCGCATCCGGCCATGACGATAAACCGTTTAATCGCGCCGGTCTCCACCGCCTGAACGATCTTGTCGGCCAGCTGCGTGACCGTGTGGTGGGCGAAGCCGCCGACGATCTGTCCGCTTTCGAGTTCTGTAGGCGGGGGACAGCTTTTGGCGTGCTTGATCAGTTCTGAGAAGTCCTTCGGCGTATCGTCGGCACCGTCTGGAAGATGCCGAACCCCAGGGTAACCGGTATTCCCCGTCGTGTAGATTCGATCCATATAACTGGCTTTTGGCGGAACGATACAGTTGGTTGTCATCAGAATCGGGCCGTTGAAAGCGGCGAATTCCTTCGTTTGCTCCCACCAGGCGTTGCCGTAATTGCCAACAAAGTGGCTGTATTTCTTGAAAGCCGGATAATAATGGGCGGGCAGCATCTCACTGTGGGTGTAGACGTCGACGCCGGTTCCTTCGGTTTGTACCAGCAATTGTTCTAAATCCTTCAAATCATGACCACTGATCAAAATGCCGGGGCGATTGCGCACGCCGATATTGACTTGAGTCACTTCCGGATGACCGTAGGTACTTGTGTTGGCCTGATCCAGCAAGCCCATGGCTTCCACGCCATACTTGCCGGCCTCTAAAACCAAGGCGACGAGATCGTCAGCCGTTAAGGTATCGTCCAATGTCGCGGCCAGGGCTCGGCGCAGAAAGAGGTCGACTGCCGCATGAGGATAGCCCAACTGATGAGCATGGTACGTATAAGCGGCCATTCCTTTGAGTCCGTAAGTCAGCAACTCGCGCAAGGAACGGATGTCTTCGTTGGCGGTGCTGAGGATCCCCACCTGCTTTGCTTTGATCGCAAATTGGATTTCGTCTTCCGCTTTCCAGAGTACGGCATCGGGCAAGGAAGCTTCATCGCCTGCATGCCGCTCGTACCAGTAGTGTTGTACGACGTCGCGCATCGTAAGGGCGGTTCGTATTTGGCTGACGAAGCTGTCGTGATCGAAATTAGCATTCGTAATCGTTGCAAACAAGGAGTTCATCGTAAAAACAGACAGCTGACGCTCGATGTGCTCCGGCAGATCGCTACCCAGCGCGAGGAATGCCATCCCTTTAAGCACATAGATGAGCAGGTCCTGCAAGTTGGCTACGTCCTCCGGCTTTCCGCAAACACCGGCATTTGTACAACCTGTTCCGCCGGCTGCCTCTTGGCATTGGTAACAGAACATGGATGTCTCTTGAAGTAGGTCGGTCGTGGCATGACTTTGATTCATGGGGGAACCTCCTTGATCTGAATGGGATAAGGGAGGTGCTTAAGATCGTAATGTTGTGCAATATTTCACATGATGAGGTACGTGGGTGTTGCACCTCCGTTGATGCCAGAAGCATATCCCTGGATCGTTCACGATAAAGTGATTGCAGTCACAAAAATTTCCACAAAATTGAAAACTTGTCTTGAACCCACACAAACTTGAGGGAGATTGCTATAATACAGTTAATGATAGCGGAGGTGATATTTGTAAAATGGTGAAGAAGATCATCAAACCTGTGCTTTGGGGTCTATTGGCTATAGCCATCCTAGGAATCGTTATCGGATTTGCCACCGATCATTTCACGTTTGCTTACCGGATTATGCTGGCTTTGGCTTTGGTATTCATTGGTTGGGGCAGCATTTACCACGTGAAGAACCAAGAACGCCAACACCTAGACGATTTCCGGAGGTATAATCGCTCTTACGACAACAGAACCCATGAGGATGATTTTCTAAGGTAACGAGTTGCGAAGATTCTCGGTCGTGAGAAATATGGAAGCGGGAAGACTCCCGCTTCTTTTTCGCCTACGCTCGCTTTACCATGCACCTCTATCCTTATGAGTGATGTACTTACTGGACTAATCGGTTGTGTAAATTATACAATACGATATGTTAACCACTAGATGCGTGGAATTTCAAATGAGGTGAAACGATGCAACGAGCACAGAAATGGCGTACAAGAGCCGTGATCCTAAGCTTGACGGCGATGCTGATGACAATTCTTTCCGGCTGCGGGGGGAACACGGGAACGAAGGAGAATCCTACGGCCGGTGAGCCGGTTTCGAAACAATATTATATTTTTGATACGGTGGTTAACATCAAATTGTTTGATGACCCCAAGGCGGAGGAGCATCTGGACCATATCGACAACATGCTGAAAACCTTGGATATCGAGCTAAGTCGTACGTTAGAAACGAGCCAACTCTACAAAGTGAATCAGGAAGCCGGCAAACAGGCGGTTGAGGTATCAGAGGATACGATGAAGGTTCTGGAACGTTCACTCGACTACGCCAAAGAGACGGACGGGCTATTCGATCCCACCGTCGGCGGTTTGGTTGATCTATGGGATATCGGGCATGAAGGGGCCCATGTCCCGGCGCCGGAGGATTTGCAGCGGGAACTCAGCCTGGTCGGTTATAAGGATGTCGTCGTGGACGAGGCCAAAAGCACCGTGTTTCTGAAACGGCCGGGGATGGTTCTGGATCTCGGCGGCATCGGGAAAGGTTACGCGGCGGACGAGGTCGCCGCTTATTTACGGGCGGAAGGCGTGAAGAGCGCGCTTGTCGACCTTGGCGGTAGCAGCATCATCGTTATCGGGAACAAGCCCAATGGAGACAGCTGGAACGTGGGCCTTCAGGATCCTGACAGCTCGCGCGGCACAACCATGGGCACGATTCGCTTAAGCGATCAGGTGATCGATACCTCCGGGATTTATGAACGATATTTCATCGAGGACGGTGTGATGTATCATCACATTCTTGATCCGAGAACTGGGGTACCGTCGCAAAACAATCTGAAGAGCGTGACGATTCTGGCGGATAATGCAACGGATGCCGACGCGCTGTCGACTTTCGTTTATGTGATGGGCCTTACGGAAGGCTTGAAGTATATCGAGGACTTGAACGATGAGACGGAAGCGATGTTCATCACGAAAGACAATAAAATTTACGTCACATCGGGACTCAAGGATACTTTTAAAGTGACGGACGGGCAATATACGCTAGTCGAAGAATAGCACGCTAGAGACGTTCAAGCGATTGAGCGTCTTTCTATTATACTAGAACGAATTGGATAAGGAGTTGGTTCCTATGAAACTGATGTTGATTTCGGATATCCACGGGTCGAGCGCTTGGCTGGACCAGGCGATGGCAAAAGTGGAAGAAGAGCGGCCTGATCAAATCATCATGTTAGGGGATTTTTTGTACCACGGGCCAAGGAATCCACTGCCAGAGGGTTACGATCCGAAACGGGTCGCGGCAACGCTTAACGGGCATAAGCATCACATCATCGCCGTGCGCGGGAACTGCGATGCTGAAGTAGACCAAATGCTGTTAGAATTTCCGATGATGGCAGATTACGCCATGCTCTTCTTCGAAGGGCGCCGAATCTACGTCACCCACGGGCATGGATTTAACATGGAGCAGCTTCCGCCGCTGGCGCCCGGCGACGTATTTATTCAGGGGCATACCCATATCCCGGTGGCCGACCGTAAGGATGGCGTTTATGTGTTGAACCCGGGATCCATCGCTTTGCCGAAAGAGAATTTCCCGAATTCTTATGGCATTTTGGAGGCGGGAACGTTTCTTGTTAAGGATTTCGCCGGTGAGACCGTAAAACGGATTGCATTCGCTCCATGATAAACGAACGAATAGAACATCAGCTGCGGACGCTCCCAGCTTCACCGGGGGTTTATTTGATGAAGGATGCGGCGGGAAACGTGATTTATGTCGGTAAGTCCAAAAACCTGCAGCAACGGGTTCGCTCTTATTTCCACATCTCTCGCAACCGCTCCAAGAAGGTGGAGAGACTGGTGCATAACATCAAAGACTTGGAGATCCGACTCACCGACACTGAATTCGAAGCTTTGATGTTGGAGTGCAGACTGATTCGCGAGTCGAAACCGATGTATAACAAGAAAATGAAAAGCCCGCAGGGTTATACGTATATAGCCATCCGGGACAATGAGGGAATTTGGGACTTGGAAGTTGCGGATGAGCCAGAGGATCCGGGGCTTCGCTATGTCTACGGGCCTTACACGGCTAGTCGGCATACCGTGGAGCAGGCGGTCTGTAGCCTCCGTGAAGCGTTGTATATCGCATGCAGCCGCAGCAGTTCCTCCAGCATCGGGACCCCCTGCTTGAACCATTCGCTTGGTTTATGTCTCGGAGCCTGCTTGGGTGGGGAAGCGATCGAGATCAACAATCGTACCCTTACTCGAATTACTGCGCTGCTGGACGGAACAGATTCCAGCCTGCGGGAGGAGTTGGAACTGCGGATGCAGGAGGCTTCCGACCGGTTTGATTTTGAAGCAGCGGCTAAAGTTAGAGATGCGTTGAACGCCATCGATCTGTTTGCCAAACAGGAGGAGATCGCCGATTTCGCTGAGCAGAACCGGAACCTTGTGGTGCTGGAGCATTTGAATGAGCAGGAAGCCAAATGCTTCTTGTTGCGGCGGAATCAAATCCTCTATAGCCAGAAATTTGATCTGTCCGAAGCCACACATACGGCTTTGTCCAAGGAACTTGCCGATAAGGCGCTTGCCTGCTTCGGCAAAGCGGGACTCCGTTTGGCCGGTAAGTCAAGTCGCGATGAAATCGACGAAGACCGAATTATCTACCGTTATTTGCATAGCAGCGATTGCAGGCATAGGTCGATTCCGCAGACATGGATAGAGACCAACGACTCGACTCAGATTGCACATATGCTGGAAGAGATCATTTCAATTTGAAGAATTTATGAAACTAACTTTTTATTGACAGCGCTTTATATTAATAGTTTGTGTTAGAGGTAGACAACGGGGCGGGATTGGTGGCTAACCGCGACAAGGTCGGGAGCGCCTGGGAGGCTTTTTGGCTGATCAATCAATAGCCAGACGCCCGAAAATCAAATGAAGGCGGCAGGGAGCGTTTAGCGACCCTGCTGTTTTTTTTCCAAAATTCAAACGGATCAGCTGATAAAATTTACCCATTTTGGGAATAACATATCCACATGCTATAAAGCGAGGAGGGAATGGTTTGCCGATCCAGGAAAGCCTGTACCCATCGATCGATGAAAACATCGCGTTGATCAAACGAATATTTCCCGGGGATTCCACCATCAAGTTCCGCAAGTTCCAGCATCCTTCAGTAAAGTCTTTTTCGGGCTGCCTGATTCATATTGAAGGCATGGTCAGCACCGAGACGTTAAGCAATTACATTCTCAGACCCATCTTAAGGTTCCAGATGACCGAGGAAGCCCAAGAAACCCAGGAAAGCCAAGAGACTCCTTATATGCAGCTGTTGATGGAGGGAATCATCGAGGTCAGCGAACTCCGTTTATTGGACGATTTGGATGGGATTTTGAACGAGCTTCTATACGGGAATACTGTTTTGCTGCTTGAGGGGGACGCACGGGCCCTGATCGTTGTGACACAAGGTTGGCAAAGCCGGGCCGTTTCGGAACCGGGAACGGAAAAGTCCGTGCTTGGTCCAAGGGAGGGTTTCACGGAATCGTTGATCGTCAATTTGTCGCTCATCCGTCGAAGAGTGAAGAGCCCGGATCTACAATTCGAATTCATGGACATCGGGAAAACGACAAACACGACGATTTGTCTTTGTTATGTGGAAGGTGCCGTCTCCCGTAAAATCTTGGAGGATCTCATCCATCGTTTGAAGAGTCTGGAGATCGAGGCCTTACTAGATTCCGGACAACTGCAGGAAATGATTCGCGACCACACCTTGACACCGTTTGAAACGGTGGGCAATACGGAACGTCCCGATGCCCTGGCTGGCAAGATTTTGGAGGGACGCATTGCCGTGCTGGTGGATGGAAGCCCGTTTGTGTTGACGGTTCCTTTTTTATTCGTGGAGTATTTTCAAGTGAGTGAGGACTATTACAGCAATTACTTTTTTGGTTCGTTCAACCGGATGATGCGATTTCTCGGCGAATATCTCGCCATCAGCGTCCCGGCGATCTATGTCTCTTTAGTCACCTACAACCAGGAAATGATGCCTACCCCGCTGCTGCTGAGCATTTCCGCAGCTAGGCAATCCGTGCCATTGCCGACGGTGGCAGAATGTTTTGTCATGCTAATTGTCTTCGAAATCCTGCGGGAGGCGGGAACCCGAATTCCGAATTCGATCGGCCAGGCGGTAAGTATCGTTGGCGCATTGGTATTGGGGCAAGCCGCGGTCGATGCGAGGGTCGTGAGCGCTCCTATGGTAATCGTTGTTGGCATAACAGGGATTACTACGCTGCTTAACGTCAAGATGAAGGCGGCTTCGATCTCATCACGTTTCATCCTGCTGGGGTTGTCCTCATATATGGGGCTTTACGGATACTTGTTTGGAATGATCGGATTGGTCATTCATTTGATGAGCCTGCAAAGCTTCGGAGTGCCTTACATGCTTACGGTCGGTTCCTTCAAGGAGTCCGACATTAGGGATACCGTGATCCGGATGCCTTGGTGGGGCGTAAAGGTTGGGGCTCCTCTAGCTCAAGCTAAGCAGCGGATCCGGAAAGTCATGAGGTAACGCTAGATGATGAAGAGAGCACGCGTAAGGCGGTTGGCCGTCATGCTATGTAGCCTCGCGATCTTCACGTTATCCGGCTGCTGGAATTACCGGGAAGTCGATAAAATCTCGACCGTCGCCGGGATTGCCATCGATAAAGGAGAAGAAGAGGGCCAAATCAAGTTGACCGTCGAGGTAGTCGACGGCATGGGGGGGCAGGACGCGATGAGCGTCGGTTCGGCTCGGATCAGTTTATCCGGCAAGACGATGTTTGACATCGTACGCAGAATGATTACGGAGTCCGGCAATCGATTATATTGGGCGCATGCCAAGTCGATCATTTTAAGTGAGGAGATCGCACGGGACGGGGCAGCGAAAATTATCGACTGGTACGTCAGGGATACGGAAACGCGGGCGGATATCCATATTCTGGTGTCCGGAGAGAAGACGGCCGAAGAAGTGCTTAGCAGCGATGGCAAATCGGGCGAACCGTTATCTTACAAGATCGACGATATCTTGAAAAACGAAACAAGCGTATCGAACTCCCCCACGACAGAGATCTATGATTTCGCGGATACGATCAACACCCCCGGCATCAGCAGTATCTTGCCGATGGTTTACTCATCGGAGAATAAGGGAGCCAAGACGGCTTCCATCCGTGGATCGGCCGTTTTCGATATCGACAGGATGCTGGGAAGGATGAATGCCCACGATACCAAGTTCGT